>JAABUR0100002070.1_pt1 | contig 32527 bp, 26 predicted proteins | sample 5560091 | NCBI WGS metagenome assembly JAABUR01 (sample SAMN10711879, study PRJNA513375) | rock metagenome | isolation source: Antarctica rocks | place: Antarctica: Victoria Land, University Valley sud
CCTGCCGCAGCGCCGGGTTGCTGCCGATGACGATCAGGCGCAGTTCGCCGGCCTCGATGCGGGGCCGCAGCCGCGCCGCCGCCTTGACGATGATCTCGGGGCCAATCCCGGCCGGGTCGCCCATGGTGATCGCCAAATGGGGAGTGATCGCGAGGTGGCGCGGAGCCATCATGCAGTCCTTTCGGAGATAAGTTCGCGCAGTAAGGTCCGGTGCCCGAAAGCGCCGGATTTGGAGATGACGGTGACGCCGTCCCAGCGCCCGCCCTGCATGATGGACCATGGCAAGCCCGGCGCGATGCGGCCCTGGACCTCAAGGCCGCGCGCGCCCAGCGAAATGCAGAGCCCGCGCAGGGTCTCGCCCCCAGCTGCCAGCAGCGTGCCGGGGGGTTGCATGCCGCGCGTCAGGCTCGCGAGTTCCGCAGCGATGCGCCGCGCCGCGTCCTCGCGCGCCAAACCATGCGGCAGGCCGACGCTGGCGAGAACCACACCATCGGCCGCGAGCCGACGCCCGACCTCCGCACTGGCCGGCAGCTCGATCCAATGCGGCGCACAGGCGGCGAGCTGGGCGGCCGTCGCCGGTTGGTCCGAACCGAACAGACCCAGCATTGGCAATGGCAATACACGCGGCGCTGGCGCCTCCACACCGGAAGCGAGCGCCTGGGCCAGCCCGCCGCTGCCGCTCCACAGCACGTCGCCGGGCCAGCGCCGCGCCGTGGCGACGACCCGGCGCAGGTCATCATCGGTTCCCGCGTCGAACACGCTGACGCCCGGCAACAGGTCAGCATCGAGTTGCCCGGCCTGCGCGTCGACGCCCTCGGCACGCAGCGCAGCCACCATGTCGCCGCTGACGGCGGACCAGCCCGCCTCGCCATTCCGCGCGTATTGCCGCCGGCCTTGGGTAACCCGGCCCTGATGGGGAAAAGCCGGCGCCAGCACGCAGCGCTGCCAACCCCCGGCACGCAGGCAGGCGGCCAGCTCCGCCAGCGTGGGGCCGCGCAGCAGGCTGTCGATCTTTTTGTAGGCGATGTCCGCGCCGGACAGGCTGGCCGCCAAGCCGGAAACGACCGCGGCGCCGGCCGGCCGGCCCAGCTCCCGCGTGCCGCTGTCCAGCGCAGCGCTGGCCGGCAGGACGGGCGGGACGGCGCCATGCCAGAACACCGGAACCGGGCCAACGAGCCCGACCAGCTCGGCGGCGGTGTCCAAGGCGCCCGTCAGATCGTCGGCCAGCAGCCGCAGCGAGGTCATCCGCAAAGCTCATATTTCAAGTGGGTCTCGTATTGCAAACGGCGCTCGTATTGCAAACGGCATCGAGTGGATAGCAGTGTCCCGGCGTCCACCGCATCAAGGAGCAAGCAGCATGAGCGACGAGACCCTGTTCGAACGCGGCCTGAAGATCCGCAAGGAGGTCTTGGGCGAGGACTATGTCAACAAATCCATCGCCGGCGCCGACGACTTCACCCGCACCATGGCGGAGTGGTCGACCGAGTTCTGCTGGGGCGCGCTGTGGTCGCGGCCTGGCCTCGACCGGCGCAGCCGCAGCATCGCCAACCTGTCGATGATCAGCGCGCTCAACCGGCCGAACGAGCTCAAGCTGCACGTCAAGGCCGCGGTCAAGAACGGCGTTTCGCGGGACGAGATCAAGGAGGTCCTGCTGCAGGTCGCGGTCTATTGCGGCGTCCCCGCCGGCATCGACAGTTTCCGGATCGCGCGCGAGGCCTTCAAGGAGCTGGACGCCGGCTGACCCGCGCGGCCAGGCGTCATTCGGCCGGCGGCACGTCTAGCCGGACGGCGATGCCCTCCAGCTCGGGGCTGGGCGCCGGGTAACGCCGCATCACCAGCGGATCATGGCCGGGCACGATGTGCTGCATGGACGGCGCAGCGTCCCGGACCCGGTCGAAGCTCTCGAGCGCGTCGGCCACGCTGACGCAGGCCGGGAACGGACGGTATGCCTCGATATTCTCATAGAAATGCGTGACGTCGGAGGCGAGCACGACCACGCCGCGCTGGGTGTTGACGCAGACGAACTGCAGCCCAGCCGAGTGGCCCGGCGCAGGATGCAGCGTGACGCCGGGGCAAAGCTCGACCGGTCCATTATGCAGCCGCACCCGCCCGGCATAGTTGAGCCGGACAAGCCCCACCACGTCCTCCACCTCGAAGGAATGGCGCAGGTGGGCGTAGCGCATGTGCCGTCCGACGGCGAAATGCAGATCCGGCTCCTGGAGGTGGAACTCGGCTGCGGGGAAGCGGTGCAGGTTGCCGACGTGGTCGTAGTGCAGATGCGTCAGCACCACATCCTCGACATCGTGCGGCTGCACGCCGAGCAGCCGCAACGAGTTGACTGGGCAGCGCAGGAAGGTCCTTTGACGCTGTGCGGCGACCTCGGCCGTGAACCCGCAATCCACGACGATGACCCGGCCCGGCCCGCGGATCACCCAGACGAAGTAGTCCATCGGCATCGGCCCATCATGCGGGTCCCCGCCGATGAAGTGGTTCGAACGCGATGCGTTGCGCATGGCGTAGCGCAGGGCGAACAGCTCGTATTGCGGGGCATCATCGCGCATGACCGTCTCCGTTGATCAATTCTTGGAAGCTTGGGATGGGCTTGATCATGAGTTCGCATGAGTTCGTCTTGCACCCAGCCCGGCCGGCGCATACACAGCCGGCTCGCCAGGCCCTAGCATACCAGCCCTAGCATAATCGGATCATCGACATAGCGGCCGCCCAAAACAAGTCCGCGCCTGAGAGCCTGGCGTCTGAAAGCTTGGCATCTGCAAGCCTGGCGCCGAGTACGCTCGGGCGTCGCGCGCTGCATGGGCTGGTGTGGATGCTGGCGCAGAACGTCGCAAGCCGCGCTTTCAGCCTGGTCAGCCAGCTGGTTCTCGCCAGGCTGCTGTTGCCGGCCGACTTCGGCCTCATCGGCCTCGCCTACACCGTCACCAGCATCGCTGCCACCTTGGCCAACATCGGCATCGAGGATGTCCTGACGCAGCGGCAACGGGGACTGCGGCTTTGGACCGGCGCCGCCTTCTGGATCATCCTCGGCCTCGCGTCGCTTTCTGCGCTGGTGGTGGTCGCGGTATCGCCTATAGCCGCCGCCGCCTACAAGGTGCCCGAGCTGGTCGGCCTGCTCGCCGTCGCCGCGCTGGCAATGCCGCTCGGGGCGCTGGCCAGCGTGCCAGGGATGATCATGCGCGCCCGGATGCAGTTCGGCGTCCTCGCCCTTTACGGCAGCGTGGAGCTGTTCGCCCAGGCGCTGCTGACCATCGTCTTCGCTTGGGCCGGCGCCGGCGCTTACAGCTTCGTCCTCCCGGCGCCGATCCTGGCGGTCGCGCGCGCCGTGATCTGGTGGCGCCTGGCGAACTCCAGCGTGAGCCTTCGCCCCAAGCGGAAGCGGTGGAAGTATGTCGTCAGCAACACCGCGGCCACGTTCCTGTCCCGCACGATCATCACTTTCATCAACCAAGGCGACTACATCGTCCTCGGCTTGGTCGCGAGCCAGGATGTCGTCGGCGCCTACTACTTCGGCTTCCGTCTGGCGGCCCAGCCGCTCTGGCTTCTGGCGGGCAACTTCAGCGGAGTCATCTTCCCCGCCCTGGCGCAGCTGAAAGGCGATCCGCAGCGGCAGGGCGACGCGGCGCTCAAGGCGTCCAACCTGCTGTCGTTCTGCGTCATGCCGATGGCGATGCTGCAGGCCGCCGCCGCCGCGCCGCTGGTGGCCAGCCTGTTCGGCGACAAATGGCTGTCGTCCATCCCGATCATCCAGCTTCTCAGCATCGGCCTCGCCTTCGACGCCGTGTCCTGGATCGCCGGCTCGCTGCTCAACGCCCGTGGGGAGTTCGTGGCCGGGCTGCGCTATTCGCTGCTGCAGGGGCCGTTCTTCTTCCTCCTGGTTGGGGTCGGAGCCCTGCTGGGCCAGGCCATCGGCGTCGCCTGGGCAGTCTGCGCCTTCTATGCCATATCGCAGCCACTCTATGTTTGGGCCGTTTATCGGCGGCTGGGGATCACCGGCCGCCAAGTCGCGATCATCTATCTTCGGCCCACGGTCCTCGCTGGGACGGCGGTGGGCCTGGCCCTGCTCGCCTCGATGCTGCCGTGGTTCAGCGGCCATCAGCTCGTGCGCGTGCTGGTCATCGGCGTCATCGGGACCGTGCTGTATGCCGCACTGGTGCGATGGCTCGCGACCGAGATATGGAGCGAACTGCGCGACCGTGCCGTCGGCGCCCTGCGACGGTAGCGGCCGGCTACGCTGCCGCGTAACGTGCCGGCACCGCTGAAGGAGCAATCATGGAACAGTCTTCGATGTTTCACGCGGGCATGCGCGCCCTGCAGGACGAGTTCGATGGCCGCCGCGTGGCCGACGCGCTCGAGGCCCGGCGCAAGCACCACGAGTTCTGGCCGGACGAGGTCGCGCTGATCACCTCGGCGCCGTTCTTCTTCGTCGCCTCGCACTACGCCGACGCCGTGGACTGCAGCTTCAAGGGCGGGGCGCCGGGCTTCGTGCAGGTGGTGGGGCCCGCTACCCTGGAATGGCCGGAATACGACGGGAATTCGATGTATCGCACGTTGGGCAACATTGCGCTGAGCCCGCGCGTCGGCCTGCTGTTCATCCGCTTCGACGCCGCATCGACCCTCACGCGCATGACGGGCGACGCCACGCTGGTGCGCGACGCCGAGACGCTGGCGCGCCATCACGGCGCCAAGTCGGTCGTGCGGTTCCAGGCCGCCTACATTTATCCGAACTGCCCACGCTACATTCCGGAGCTGCAGACCGTGGCCGCCAGCGTGCATCCCCCGGTGCCCGGCCATACGCCGCCAGCGCCAGCATGGAAATCGCGCGACTATATCCGAGACGAACTGCCCGCCAACGATCCGCACCGCGGCTTTATCAGCGGCTAGTCTGGCTCAAGCGCACGCCTATATCGCGTTTATGCCAACTCTCCTTCTCCTTTTCGTCCTCGTGTCGATCGGGTTCACTGTGTTCGATCTGGCGTTGCGCGCGCGGCAAGCCGCCCATGTGGCACGCCACCGCGGCGCCGTCCCGCCGGGCTTCGCCGATACCGTGAGCCTCGCGGACCACCAGCGCGCCGCCGATTACGAGCGGGCGCGGCTACGCCTCGGCGCGGCGGCGTCGCTGTTCGGCCTCGTGGTGGCGCTCGGCTGGGCCTGCTTCGGCTACGACGCGCTGTATGGCGCGGCAGCAAGCCTGATCCCCCGCGGCCTCACCCGCAGCGTGCTGTTCCTGGTCGTGGCTGGCGCGGTGTCCTCGATGCTCGACCTGCCCTTCGCCCTGCTGCGCACCTTCGGGGTGGAGCAGCGCTTCGGCTTCAACCGCACGACGCCCGGCGCCTTCGCCCTGGACCGCCTCAAGGGTGCTGCGCTGTCCTTGGCGCTGGGCGTGCCGCTACTGTTTAGCCTGCTGTGGCTGATGGGCCGGCCTGGCCTTTGGTGGGTATGGGCATGGCTCGGCCTCGTGCTGATCATGCTGGCCATGATGGACGTTTATCCGCGCTGGATCGCGCCCTTGTTCAACCGGTTCACCCCGCTGGAGGGTCCGCTGCGCACCCGGATCGAGGGCCTGCTGCGCCGTTGCGGCTTCGAAGCCTCGGGCCTGTTCGTCATGGACGCGTCCCGCCGGTCCGCCCATGGCAACGCCTACTTCTCCGGCCTGGGCCGCAGCAAGCGCATCGTGCTGTTCGACACCCTGGTCTCCGGCAACAGCGAGGCCGAGCTGGAGGCGGTGCTGGCGCACGAGCTCGGCCATTTCAAGCTGAACCACATCCTGCTCGGCCTGCTGCAGACGACCGTGCTGCTGTTCCTGGCGTTCTTCGCCATTGGCTGGCTGTGCAAGCAGCCCTGGCTGCTGCCGAGCTTCGGCATCGCGCACCAGGACGACGCGCTAGCGCTGGTGGTTGGCGTGCTGGTGGTCCAGGTGGCCGGGCCGGCGCTGGGCATCATGGCGAACTGGATCAGCCGGCGTCACGAATACCAGGCCGACGACTTCGCCCGCCGTATGGTGGGCGCCGGGCCGATGGTATCCGCGCTGCTGCGGCTGTCGCGCGACAACGCCAGCACGCTCACGACCGACCCGCTATATGCCCTGGTCAACTTCAGCCATCCCCCCGTGCCGCTGCGCGTGCAGCGGCTGCGCGAGGCGGAGCAGATGGTCTAAATTCCTGGCCGCGTCTGGCCGCGCATGGGCCGGAAGCCCTGGAGCGGCGTGTCGGAGCCTGGTCCTGCCTGGACAGGAGGGCGTATGGCTGGAGTCGCGACGTCGGGCGCCTCGGGACTAGGCTGTGGCTGCGGCGCTGAGTCCGGTTCCGGTGGCGGCTCTGCAAACGTCGCGGGTGGCTCGAATGCCGGCGCCGGTTCTGGCCTGGGCTGCGGCATCGGGTAAATTGGAACCGGAGCCGGCAATGGAGCCTCGATCGCCGGGCGAGTGGCGTAGGATGGGTCCGGCCCGTAAAGCGGCGGCGGGAAAGCCGAGTAGTACGGCGATACGCAGCCTGTAAGCAACGCGGTCGCCAAGGCAAGCGCCAGCCGGAGGCAGTTCCGATATCGATCCCTCATACCCGTCCCTCCAACTCTGCTTGCGGCCGAGCCAAGCCATACCACCATGGCCAGCGATCGGCGACACGGCCGAACGAACGGGCGGTCCCGAACTGGATCGAGCTCCGTCAGCCTGTAGGCAGGGCGGGTAGTGGGTCAGTTTGCGTGAGATCGGGCGCCCCACCGCGCTACGGCAGCATTAGAGAGTTGTGGTTGCCGATCTGCTCGTTCCAGCCGTGCCGGGCGAACACGCGGAACACTGCCACCATGTCGCAGCGGAGCTGCCACTTCCGCTGCTCGGCCTCGATGTCCGACAGCATCTGGACGACGTTCGCCATGCCTAGCGCTTCCTTGTTGCGGACGATGCGCCTTGCCAAGCGCAGCGGCGCGCGTGACCTTGGGCGATCCCTGCAGGACACATCGCCATGTCAGCCGCCCTGCCCTCCCGAGCCGCAGTCCAGTCGTTCTTTCTGGCCTCTGATGCGCCGCGCAAGCCGCGCATCCGCCGCGCCGAGGGCATCTGGTTCGAGGACACCGACGGCAACCGGCTGATCGACGCGTCCTCCGGCCCGGTCGCCTCCAACCTCGGCCACGGCAACCCGCGCGTGCTGGACGCCATGATGCGCCAGGCGCGCGAGGCGGCCTTCGCCTATCCGCTGCAGTTCGAGAGCGCGGCCAACGTCGCGCTGGCGGAGCGGCTGGCCCGGCTGTGCGGCCCCGGGCTCGACCGCGCGTTCCTGGTATCCGGCGGGTCGGAGGCGGTGGAGACCGCCATCCGCTTCGCGCGGCAATCGGCGGTGGTGCGGGGCGAGGCGTCGCGCTGGAAGGTCATCGCCCGGCAGCCCGGCTATCACGGCAACACGCTCGGCGCCCTGGCCGTGTCGGGCGACAAGGCGGCGCATGCGCTGTTCGGCCCGCTGCTGCGCGCCATGCCGAAGGTGCCGGCCCCGTTCACCTATCGCCTGCCGCCGAACCACACCGCCGAGAGCCACGCCCGCGCCTGCGCCGCCGCACTCGAAACCACGATTTTGGCCGAGGGCGCCGAGACGGTGCTGGCCTTCATCATGGAGCCGGTCGGCGGCCTGGCGACCGGGGCACTGGTGGCGCCCGATTGCTACTACACGCTGGTGCGCGAGATCTGCACCCGGCATGGCGTCACCCTGATCTACGACGAGGTCATGAGCGGCGCCGCGCGCACCGGGCGGTTCCTGGCGGCGGACCACTGGCCGGGCGCACGGCCGGACATGGTTGTGCTGGCGAAGGGGGTGAGCGCCGGATACACGCCGATGGGCGTTGTGATGGTGGCGGAGGCGGCGGCCGAGGCGCTGGCGGCGTCGGGCGGGTTCATGGCCGGGTTCACCTACTTCGCCAACCCGCTGTCCTGCGCGATTGGCGCGGCGGTGCTCGATGAGCTGACGGGCGTGCACACCGGCCGCGACCTGATCGCCAATGCGGCCTCGATGGGCGCGCGGATGCGGCAGCGGCTGGAACACATCGCCGAAGACAGCCGCATCGTGGGCGATGTGCGCGGGCGAGGCCTGCTGCTGGCGATCGAGCTGGTGGCCGACAAGGCGACCCAGCGCATGATCCCGCTGCCGTTGATGGCGCCGTATCGCTTGCAGGCACTGGGATCGCGCCACGGCCTCGCGCTATACTGCCGGCGCACCGGCGGGGGCGAATACGGCGACTGGGTCATGGTCAGCCCGCCGCTGATCGTGACCGAGGACGAGGTGGACATGATCGCCGACCGGCTGGCGGCGACGCTGCGGGACTACGAGGCCGAGTTGGCGGCGGCGGGCGTGCTGGACAGCCAGGCCGCATGATCCCGCTGACGGGCTACCTCGACCGCATCTCCGCCCGGCCCGGCGAAACGGTCGGGGTAAAGGTGTCGAGCCAGCTTGCGACGCCGTATGACGCGGACCTCGTGCGGATCGTCTGCGCCGACCCGAATCCGGCCGGGCCGGGCGTGCAGCTTGTTCCGATGCCGGGTGCGCTTGCCGGTCAGTATCCATCGCGCGGACAACCGGTCCGGCCAGGATCGTGCGCCGTGATCGACACGCCGGGGCTGGCGTTGCCGGAGGCGTGCACGATCGTCGTGCGGGTGCAGCCGGGCTTGGTCTCGGCCGGGGCACGGCCCGTGCTGGCGATCGACGGCATGGCGCTGCTGGCCGGGCCAAACGGCGCGGCGTTGGTGTGGGACAGCAGCATCATATGCAACGTGACTGCGCCGATGCGGGATCGTTGCTGGTATGAGCTGCGTGCGGTATTCGAGGGCGGCACGGTCCGGTTGAGCCAAACCGCCTTGCAGGAAAGCTGGGGCGTCGCGGATAGCGGCGAAGCCGAAGGCCGCGCAGCTCCACCTTCGGGCGAGCAGGTGCTTATCGCGACCGATGGCGCCGCGTTCTTCGACGGGCGCATCGAGGACCCGATGCTGCTCAGCGGCGTCGATGACACGGAAGTACTCGCGTTTTGGGACTTCTCCATTGGGACCCCGACGCAAGAAATAACCGACCGCGGCCCGCATGGCTGGCACGGCACGCTGCGCCAGCTGCCCACGCGCGGCCTGCGCGGCTCGCGCTGGCGCAACGCCGAGCAATGTTGGCGGCACGCCCCGCGCGACTACGCGGCGATCGGGTTCAGCAGCACGGCCCTATATGACTGCGGCTGGGCGACGGACTTTACCTGGACCGTGCCCGGCGACCTGCCCAGCGGCGTGTATGGCATACGGCTGCGCTGCGGCGAGGCGCTGGAGATCATTCCAGTCTGGGTCCTGCCCCCGCGCGGCACCGTGCGGGCGCCGGTCGCCTTCCTGGCCTCGACCTTCACCTACCAGGCCTACATCAACCACGTCCGGGGCAACTTCGACGCCGCCTTCAAGGCGCGTGTGGCCGAGTGGGGCGCCTATCCGAACAATCCGGACGAGCATCCGGAGTACGGCGCGTCGACCTATAACCGCCATCCGGACGGCACGGGCATCAGCCTGTCCTCATGGCGGCGCCCGGCGCTCACGGTGCGGCCGGGGTTCCTGACCTTCAACGACGCCCGCGGCAGCGGCCTGCGGCACTTCCCGGCCGATAGCCACCTGACGGCTTGGCTGGAGGCGACCGGGCAGCCATTCGACGTGATCACCGACCATGACCTGCACCGCGAAGGCGTGGCGCTGCTGGAGGGTTACAAGTGTGTACTGACCGGCAGCCATCCCGAATACCACACGCCGGAAACGCTGGATGCACTGCAGGCCTATGTCGGCGGCGGTGGGCGGCTGTGTTACTTGGGCGGCAATGGGTTTTACTGGCGCATCGCGGTGAGCGACGCCGTGCCGGACGTGCTCGAGGTCCGGCGCGCCGAGGGCGGCATCCGCGCCTGGGACGCCGGGCCCGGCGAGGCCTATCACCAGTTGGACGGCGGCTATGGCGGGCTGTGGCGGCGCAACGGGCGCCCGCCGCAGACGCTGGCCGGTGTCGGCTTCTCCGCGCAGGGCCTGTTCGAAGGGTCGTATTACCGCCTGCTTCCCGCGTCGCGCGACCCGGCCGTGGCCTGGATCACCGAAGGTGTGGACGGCGACATCGTGGGCGACTACGGACTTTCAGGCGGCGGCGCGGCCGGGTTCGAACTGGACCGGGCCGACGAGCGCCTGGGCACGCCGTCCAATGCGGTGATCATCGCACGCTCCGAAGGCCACCAGCCGCATTTCATTGCAGTGCCCGAGGAACTGCTGTCCCACGTGCATACGGTCACGGGCGAGCGCCCGGCGGAGCTGGTCCGGGCCGAGATCGTCTATTTCGAAACCGCGAATGGCGGCGCCGTGTTCAGCACCGGCTCCATCACGTTCCTGGGCAGCCTATGGCGCGGCGGCTACGACAACCCGGTTGCGACCATGCTGGGCAACGTCGTCCAGCGGTTTGCGCGCGAGTAGCCAGTCCCGCCATGCCCGGAGCGTTCCAGGCATGGCAAGCGGCTGCGAGGCGCGACGCCGCGGCGTGCGGCGGCGATCAGGTGGCGGCGCTGGCTGACTTCGACTTCTTCTTGGTGGCCGGGCTGGTCGTGCTCAGCGTCTTCGCGGCGGCACTGCGTGCTGCGGGGCTTTTCGCGGTCTTCATAGTCTTCGCGGCCTCGCTCTTTTTTTCGGGTGCTACAGCCTTCGCTGCGGCTGCCTTCGGAGCGGCCGTTTTCTTGGCGGCGGGCTTTGCAGCGGCGGCCGGAGCTGCCTTCTTTGCCGGAGCCTTTGCAGCGGCGGCCTTCGGAGCAGCGGCCGGCTTAGCCGCAGCCGTCTTGCCGGCCGGCTTGGCGGCAGCCGCGGGCTTGGCAGCCGATTTCGTCGTCTTGGCCGGGGCACGTACTGCCATGGCCTGCGCCCGCGGGCGCTTCGTCGTGCTATCGTCGCTCATGTAACTAGCCTTCCTTGATCGGGTTGCAGCATGCACATCGCGGGGGCACGCCGACCCACGGCCCGATGCCCCGCGAATCGTAAACGTACCAACCGGAATGACGTCACGCGGCAGCTAGGCCCATGTCAATGAAAACCAGCAATCCAAGTAATGTTTTTGATGCAAATCCCTGATGTGGCAGCGCAATAGACCGTGATCTCACCGTTCCGAGAGCGGGACGAACGCCAGATCCTCGGGACCGACGTAGTTCGCAGCCGGGCGGATGATCTTATTGTCCACCCGCTGCTCGATCACGTGCGCCGCCCAGCCGCTGGTGCGGGCGATGACGAAGATCGGCGTGAACATCGATGTCGGCACGCCCATCTGGTGATACGATACGGCGCTGAACCAATCGAGGTTGGCGAACATCCGTTTTGTTTCCATCATGACCGACTCGATCCGCTCGGCGACGTCGTAGCCGGTCATGCCGCCGGATGCCTCGCTCAACCGCCGGGCGACGTCCTTGATCACGACGTTGCGCGGGTCGGCGACGGTATAAACCGGGTGGCCGAAGCCGATCACCACCTCCTTCGCCGCGACGCGCGCGCGGATGTCGGCTTCCGCCTGGTCGGCCGAGGTGTAGCGCTGCTGGATCTCAAGCGCGGCCTCGTTGGCGCCGCCGTGCTTCGGACCGCGCAGCGCGCCGATGCCGGCGGTGATGGCGGAGTGCATGTCCGATCCGGTGCCGGCCACGACGCGGGCGGCGAACGTGCTCGCGTTGAACTCGTGCTCGGCATACAGGATCAGCGAGGTATGCATCGCCCGCTCCCACTCGGGCGAGCAGGGCTTGCCGTGCAGCAGATGCAGGAAATGCCCGCCGATGCTGTCGTCGTCGGTCTCGACCTCGATCCGATGGCCGTTCTGCGTCCAGTGGTGCCAATACAGCAGCATGGACCCGAGGCTCGCCATCAGCCGGTCGGCGATGTCACGGGCGCCGGGTTGGTTATGATCATCTTTCTCAGGCAAAGCGCAGCCGAGCGCGCTCACGGCCGTGCGCATCACGTCCATCGGATGCGTGGCGGCCGGCAGCGCCTCCAGCACAGTGCGGACCGCGCCGGGAATGCCGCGCAGTGCGTGCAGCTTGGTCTTGTAGGCGCGCAGCTCGGCCCGGTTCGGCAGCCAGCCATGCACCAGCAGGTGCGCGATCTCCTCGAACTCGCTGGTCTCCGCAATGTCGAGGATGTCGTAGCCGCGATAGTGCAGGTCGTTGCCGGTGCGGCCGACGGTGCACAGCGCGGTGTTCCCCGCGGTGACACCCGAAAGGGCTACGGACTTTTTTGGTTTCGGTGCGGTCTCGGACATGACGCGTTCCCCCTTGTTGGAAAATGCCGGGCTTCCCGGCCCGCTTTTTAAAAGATGCCGGGCTTCCCGGCACGGACGGTGCCTTCCGGCATCGCGACATTCAGGCGATGCAGCTCGCCGGTGGGCAGATCCGGCAGCTCCTCGCAGGCCCGCAGGAAGCGGCTCGCCTCGTCCTCGGTGATCAGGCCCTCGGTCATGACGCGGAACTTGTTGACGTAGTCCGGGCGCTTCCACGGCGTCGCGCCGTTCGGGTGCGCATTGGCCACCGCCATCTCGTCGGCGATCACGCTGCCGTCCTGCATCCTGATCTCGATCCTGCCGCCGAACGCCAGGTCCTCGTGCCGGCGCGCGTGGTAGCGCTCGGTCCACTTCGGATCCTCCAGGGTGCGTATCTTGTGCCATAGCGCCACGGTGTCCGGCCGCTGCGCCCGCTCCGGCGCATAGCTGCGCACGTGGTGCCATTCGCCGTCCTGCAGCGCCACCGCGACGATGAACATGATCGAGTGGTCCAGCGTTTCCCGGGAGGCAAACGGGTCCATCTTCTGCGGGTCGTTGGCGCCGGTGCCGATGACGTAGTGGGTATGGTGGCTGGTCTCGATCACCACCTCCTTGACCTGGCTCCAATCCGTGACCCGCTTGCCCATGCGGAAGGCGAGGTCGATCAGCGCCTGGCTCTGGTATTCCGCCGAGTGCTGCTTCGTGTAGCTGTCCATGATGGCGCGCTTCGGCTCGCCAGGGCCCGGCAGCGGCACCTGATACAGCGCCTCGGGGCCGTTCAGCATCCAGGCGATCACGCTGTCCTCGCCCTCGTAGATCGGGCTCGGCGCGCCCTCGCCGCGCATCACCCGATCGACCGCCTCGATCGCCAGCTTGCCGGCGTGCGCAGGGGCATAGGCCTTCCACGAGCTGATCTCGCCCTTGCGGCTTTGGCGCGTCGTGAAGCTGACGTGCACCGCCTGCTGGACGGCCTGGTAGATCGTTGCGGCGTCAAGGCCGAGCAGCGTGCCGATGCCCGCGGCCTGGGCCGGGCACAGATGCGCTATGTGGTCGATCTTGTGCTCGTGCAGGCAGATGGCGCGGACGAGGTCGATCTGGATCTCGTAGCCGGTGGCAAGGCCGCGCAGCAGCTCGGCGCCGGATTTTTGCAACGTCTGCGCCACGGCGAGGATCGGCGGAATGTTGTCGCCGGGATGGCTGTAGTCTGCGGCGAGGAAGGTGTCGTGCATGTCCAGCTCGCGCACCGCGGTGCCGTTGGCCCAGGCGGCCCATTCGGGGCTGACGCGCGTCGTATCGGGCATGCCGAACACCGTCGCGCCGCCCGGCCGCATATGCCCCAACGCCATGTCGCGGGCGCTGGTGCACGAATGGCGGTTCACGCTGGCGATCGCGACCGCGGCGTTGTCGATGACCCGGTTCACGATCATCTCTGCGGTGTCGCCCGGCACGGCGACCGGGTCGGCGGCGACGGAAGCGATCTTCCACGCCAGCTGATCCTCACGCAGCAGCTTCGACTTCGACGGATGGGCCCGGACATCGTGCATCTGCATGGAACGCTTTCCCCTGTTGCTGTAGCAGCTGTTGGCTGCGGTCATAGGATCGGCCAGCCGGCTCGGCAAGCCAGCCGCCAGGGCACGAGCCGAGGCGTCAGCCGGTGCTAAGCCACGGCGCCAAGGTTGATCAGACGGCTTGGCGGCATAATCTGACTGTTGACCGCGCGAGCGCGAGGATCGAGCCTACGCCATCACGATCTCGCATAACCCTGGCACGAGAGGCCTATGTTGCCCGACCAGACCCCGCCCGTCCGTTGGCAGCCAGACCGCAGCCCACAGTCGCCGCCCTGGCCCGTCCCGCCGTTGTTCACCGCGATGGGCCGTGGCCTCATGGGCCGCTGCCCGGCTTGCGGCCAAACCCACTGCTTCAACGGCTATTTGAAGGTTGTGCCCACGTGTGTCGCTTGCGGGGCGCCGCTGGGCCAGTTCCGGGCCGACGACGCGCCGCCCTACTTCACGATCTTCATCGTGGGTCACATCATCGTGGGCCTGATGTTCTGGGTGGACGGCGCCTACAAGCCGGCGCTGTGGATCCACGCCGCCATCTGGCTGCCATTCAGCCTGTTGCTGACGCTGCTGCTGCTGCGGCCAGTCAAGGGTGCCACGCTCGGGCTGATGCTGAAGCTCGGCATGGCGAAATCGGACGACGAGTGACCGACGCCCCGCATCCGCCGCGTGCCCGGGGCCTCGACCGCGTCGTCCTGGCCGGGGAGGCCCTGACCCGGCTCAACCCGCTGCTCGACGCCGACCGGGCGCAGGCCGTCGCCGATCTCGAGGCCGAGAACCACTTTGCATTATGCGGTACGGCCGAGCGCGTCGCCGTGCCAGGACCCTACGTGCTGCATCTGTCGGTGCAGGAAGGGCGGCTCGTGTTCGACGTTCGCAGTATCGCCGACGCACCGCTGCAGATGCTTGTGCTGGCGCTCGGCCCGTTCCGCGGGCTGATCAAGGACTATCAGATGCTGGTCGACAGCCACATGATGGCCGTGGAGGAGGGGCGCGAGCAGCGCATCCAGGCCATCGACATGGGCCGCCGCGGCTTGCACAACGAGGGCGCCACCCTGCTGCGCGAGCGGCTGGAGAACAAGGCCAGCATCGACCACGAGACGGCTCGACGGCTGTTCACCCTGGTATGCGTGCTGCACCAGCGTATCTAACACGGCCGCATCTAGGAACCACCGATGAAGATAGACGGCACCCCGTATCGCGCCGTTTGGGTCGATGAGGGCGATGGATGGTCGGTCCGCGTCATCGACCAGACGAAGCTGCCCTGGACGCTCGAGTTCCTGCGGCTGACCACCCTGCGGCAGGCCGCGCACGCCATCAGCAGCATGCAGATCCGCGGCGCACCGCTGATCGGCGCCGTCGCGGCATACGGCCTTGCGCTGGCATTGCGCGACGACCCGGCTACGGACGCCATGGAGCGTGCGGCGGCACAGCTCGCGGCCACGCGGCCGACGGCGGTCAACCTGCGCTGGGCGCTCAACCGGATGCTGACCCGGCTGCGCAACACCGCCACCGGGCAGCGCGCCGCCACAGCGTACGCCGAGGCCGCCGCCATCGCCGAGGAGGACGTGGCGCAGAACGCCGCGATTGGCCGGCATGGCCAAGCGCTGATCCAGCAGGCGGCAGACGCGAAGGCTGGCGCGAAGCCGGGTGAGCCGGTGAATGTATTGACGCACTGCAACGCCGGCTGGCTGGCGACGGTCGACTGGGGCACGGCGCTGGCGCCCATCTACGCCGCCCACGACGCCGGCCTGCCGGTGCACGTGTGGGTGGACGAGACGCGGCCGCGCAACCAGGGCGCCGCGCTGACCGCATGGGAACTGGGCAAGCACGGCGTGCCGCATACCGTGATCTCGGACAACGCCGGCGGGCATCTGATGCAGCACGGCCGGGTCGACCTGGCGATCGTGGGGGCGGACCGGGTGACGCGGACCGGGGACGCGGCGAACAAGATCGGCACCTATCTGAAGGCGCTGGCGGCGCATGACAATCGGGTGCCGTTCTGGGTGGCGGTACCGTCCAGCACCATCGACTGGACCGTGTCGGACGGGGTGCGCGAGATCCCGATCGAGGAGCGCGATGCCTCCGAGGTGACGACGGTGACCGGGCGCGGGCTGGACGGCAAGGTCGCGACCGTCCGCGTCACGCCGACCAGCAGCCCGGCCGCGAACCCGGCGTTCGACGTGACCCCGGCGCGGTTGCTGACCGGGCTCATTACCGAGCGTGGCCGTTGCGAGGCGACAGTCGAGAGCCTGCAGGCGATGTTCCCGGACCACGCCTGAGGCGAATACATTACGAAGTCGCGCTTATTGCGCTGATATGGCGCATAACGATGCCCATGTTCCTACGCGCCCTGCCGTTCCTGCTCCTGCTGGCTACCTGCGCGCCTCGGCCGGTGACGCCGGCGGCAGTTACGCTGACAGCCGTGCCGGGCGATCAGCACGTGCCGGATTTCGCCAGACGTCCCTTCGAACCGTTCTCCCGCGTCAATGCAGTCGGCATCGCCCTGCGGGAATGGCGCGGGTTCGGCAGCGTGGTGGACGACGACCCGCCAGACAGCCATCCCCTGCCCCGCAGCCTGCGCCCGGATAAGCAGCCCGGCCTTTGGCAGCGGGTCGGTGAATACTGGTGGCTGGGACAGGACGCCGCATCGCGAGAAAGTGGGTGGACCAGTAAGTACGACGAGTTCGGCCAGGTTTATCAGGGCGACGCCCCGGCCTGGTCGGCCGCGTTCGTCTCGTATGTGATGCGCTCGGCCGGGGCGGGGAACCGGTTTTTGTATTCGCCGCTGCACGCCGACTACATCAACGCCGCCGCACAGGGCACGGGTGCGCTGCGGACCGAGCGGCCCGAGGCCTATGCCCCGCAGCCCGGTGACCTGATCTGCGTCAGCCGCGGCAGCGCGCGGTCCATGCGGTTTGAGGATCTGTCAGGCGCCCGGTTCTTCGGCCATTGCGACCTCGTGGTGGCCGCGCAACCTGGCCAGCTCTCGGTCGTGGGCGGCAACGTGGATGGCGGCGTCACGATGAAGCATGTTCCGACCGCGGCCGCTGGAACGCTGGCGGATCGGGACGGCCAAGTGGTCGACCCCCGCTATAGCTGGTTTGTCGTGCTTCGCGTGCTGTACGACGATTAATGTCCGTCGGCGTGCGTGGCGGCGATCTTTGCATGAAATGCCGTCCTTCGCCTTTTAGTATGCGATAGGCACAAACGCTTACATTGAACTATCCAGCCTCGCAGCTTTCTTTACACTCTTCGTAGATATACTCCGTCCACGTGAGAACCCGAAAACTTCGCATCCCCGGAACGCCGCTCATATAAGGATCGACTCGCCAGCCGATTTTCGGGTTCTCACGTGGACAGAGTATATTTTTGGACGATCGCGATTGGACGCGGGCGGCCGCGATCAGGCAGAGGCTGGCTTATAGCCGTATAGGCCGGGCTAAATCAGCGAAATCTCTTATCTTGGATGCCTCAGCGACGGCTCTCCATTTTCCGTAGTGGTCACAAGTCCTAGCCCGGATTATGCGCCGGGTTGTCCCGACGTGAGCCAACGCCACGGAAATGGCCGAGCCAAGGATTTCGTTGCAAAAAATTCAACAAAATTGGCGCGTGTGAAGTAGATAAGCAAAATCAACGACTTGCGCCTGGAGCGGTACTCGTCGTGAATAATCCAGGCTAGGTGGGCTGTGTCGATTTCACCATAATAGTGTAAGGTCCACCTTACGATCGCCTGAGTAGGCCTACGGATAAATCGAAAAGTCCCATTTAAAGCGGTAATGCACTAGGCTGGCATCAAAATTGCTACAGTTGGTTTATCAACTGGAGCGATTATGATGAAGCTTGCTATGCCGTTTTTTGCCACCATGGTTATGTTCGCGAGCGTCGGTAAGGCAACGCCTATCAGCAACGGCACGGGCCTGGCTAACCCAAGCAAGACGATCGATTTCAACGCAAGTGAGCTGATGCAGGACGCGTCGATCGACGCCGCCTATACCAGCCAGGGCGTCACCTTCTCCAATCTTTTCCAGGACGCAAAATACAGCGGATACTTCCCGAATATCTCCGGTGGCGAGGCAGGAAACTTCACACCAAATTCTCCCGCCGCCCCCTTCAACATCTGGTTTTCGCATGCAGTCGATGAGGCCGCCTTCGCGCTGATGATAAGCAGAAGCCCGGCGCCGTCGATAATCGAATCGTTCCTGAATGGCGTTTTGGTGGAGACCGCTTCAGTATTCACCAGCAGATCGAATTCTGACAACTTCTATGGTTTCAGCGACAGCTTGTTCGATCAAATCAAGGTCACGCCCGAAACTGCGTACGGCGGCGCCGCGCTGATCGACCAATTGCAGTTTACTACGGACGTGCCTGAGCCTGTGTCCCTCGCCCTGCTGTCATCGGGATTGATCGGCCTCGGTCTCGTGCGACGCCGCCGTGGCTGAGCCGGCCGCCAGGCACGGTGTTCTAGGCATGTTCCTCGGCGCGGACGCGATATTGAGAGCCGATCAGCGCTGTCGCCAAGGCAGCGCGTCCGCCTTCCAACCAGCGACCGTGCCGCGGTGGCCGTCCTCGTCCGGTGGGCCCTCGAAGCCGTCCGTAATGTTGTAGGCGTGCGGAAAACCGGCGGCCTGGGCAGCCTGCGCCGCCGCGAGGCTGCGGACGCCGCTACGGCATAGGAAATAGACCTTGTGGGACGGGGTGAGCCCAGCCTGCTTCATCTGATCGGTGAAACCCGCATTGAGCTGCCCCGACGGGAACATCTGCCATGGGATCAGCAGCGGCTGCTTGCCCGTCTCCGCCAGGTCGGGCAGCCCGACATAGGTCCACTCGGCGTCGGTGCGGACATCGACGAGCTGCGCGTCGCTGTCGGTGCCAAGGGCTTGCCAAACCTGTGTTGGGGCTACGTTCTCGATCATGTCCGTTCTCCGTCACGCCACGTCAGGGTGCCCGAGCGAGGCCGAAAGCACAAATGCCACCCAGGAAGGGCTATCCCGCCACCAGGCTATCGATCAGCCGCGTGTAGCCCGCCAGGTGGTCCTGCATCCGCAGATGCTGCTCGGCGTAGGTCCGGCCGCCGGCGCGGAGGCGAGCGGCCAAGCCGGTATCCCCAAGCACCTCTTGGATACGGAGCGACAAGGCGGCCGGCTGAAGGAAAGGCGTGAGCAGGCCAGTCTGGCCGTCGGTAACAAACTCCTGCACGGGTGCCGTATCGCTGGCCACGATGGCGCAGCCGATGGCGAGCGCCTCCCGCAGCGACCAGGAGACCACAAAAGGATAGGTGAGATAAACGTGTGCGTCGGACCGCTGCAGCAGGCGGAGGTAGTCGGCGTAGTCGAGCCGGCCGCAGAATTGCACCCGGTCCAGGTCGAGCGACGGCCCGACCTCGCGCAGCATATGCTCCCGCCAGGTGCCCTCCTGCAGCCGCGCGCCGTAGCTGACGCCGTCGCCGCCTACCAACGCGACCTTTACGTCAGGCCGGGCCTGCAGCAATGAAGGCAACGCGCGCATCATCACGTGGAAGCCGCGATAGGGCTCGAGGTCGCGGGCAACGTAGGTGACGAGCTTCTCGCCCGGCTGCACCACGAGGCCGCCGTGCTGGAACGCCCGGTTCGCAGCGTCGGCATCGGGCGCGCAGACGTCGAGGTTGACCCCTTCAAACAGGATGTCGATGCGGTGGCGCGCCCAGTCCGGGTAGGTCGACTGCTGAAAGCGCGTCGGTGTTATGCCGTGGCCGGGATTCTCGAGCGCCAGCATGTTGACGGCGTTCTTGGATCGCACCCGCGGCAGCGCGTCGGGTAACGTTGGAAATTCAGGGTCGAAATTAACATCGAATCCTTTGATATTGTAATAGAACTCGTAATATCCGAGCGTCGGCACGCCGGGCCACACATCGCCGAGATTGAGCATTTCGCCCCAGCCATGGTGGCCGATGATAATATCCGGTCGGAACCGCAATGCCTTCAGGCTCGCCGCGACCTGTGCGACCGCCTGCGCCCGGGCCATCGCATGGTCGAACTCCTGCGCATCCCGGTGGGTGGCGGGGTTCAGGTCGCCAGGCCCGCGATAGGTCGCCTTGCGGACTCCAGGAAGGAAGTTCGCGTTCTCTTGGGTAATGAAAACCAGGTCGTGCTGTCCGGTGGCCGCCAGGTGCCGCAGGATATGCAGGAATTGGCCAGGAAAATTTTGATGGACGAACAGAAATTGCAAAGCATGGCCCAGGGCTGCTGAAACGCGGCAACGGCCCCGGACTGCGGTGATGCAGTCCGGGGAAACGGATCAGCGGCGCCGTGTGGCGGCGGGGGTCCGCTTCACGGCGGCCTTCGGCGGCTTCACAGGGACGGGCGCCGCAGCCGGTGCGGCCCTTCGGCTGGGCTTCGGAGCTGCTGCGGGAACAGGCACCGCAGCGATCGGCGCGGTTTTCTGCCGGGCCTTCACAGGTGCAGCCACCGGCGCGGCGGCACGGGGCTTGCCGCGACCGGGTGAAGCTGCTGCTTTGGACTTCGCCGGTGCAGCAGCCTTGGCCGATGAAGCCGGGGCTTTCTTGCCGGCCGCAGCCAGTGGGCGCAGCGTAACCTGGAACGCCTCGAGCGGCGAAAGGCTAGGCGCCTCGCAGGCTTCGCCGTCGGACTTCGGACCGATCTCGGTCCCGTCCACGAACGCCGCCGAAACCGTAAGCGTATGGGTGCTCGCAGCCGCGCCACGCAGCCGCGCGCGCAGGCCAAGGATGGGCAGCGACATCCCGCGGCTGCCGCAGAATTGCCCGCCTTCGGCCCAGGGGGACAGCCAGCCGCGGCCCAGCACCGCCTGGTATTCGATGTCCGCCGGCGCGACGCCAGCGCTGGGCGCCAGACCGAAACCCTCGATCCAGCGCTTGCTGCCGCGCTCTCCTATCCATTCGCCCAATGCACCGCCGACGTCGCCGCGGCCGTAGATATGCGCGGCCACCTCGACCGGCCGGCCTGGATCGGCTTTGGCCGCCGTGTCGGCCGGCGCCGCGTCCTCGGCCGGCGCCGCCGTAACTTCGGTGGCGCCCTCAGTCAGGCGGATTACCTGCAGCTTCGGAGCGTCGTGCTGGGCGTCGGGATCCTGATACACCGTGACGAGCACCTGGGCGGGGCCGCCGACCACCCGGACCAGGGCCGCGCCATCCTCGCCGCCCAGCCAGCCGCCCGTGTTGAAACCGCTGATGCCCACCTCGCCGTCGAACCCGGCCGGGGCGGGCGCCGCCGACAGCCGCACGCCCGGCAGGCCGGTCGCGGCATCGGGCGGCAAGGCGCCAGGACTGTTGAAGACGCAGAACAAGCCCGCATCCAGCGTCATGAGGTGAGCGGACACCTTCAGCTCAGTAATGGTCTTGGATACGGCAGTACTGGACATCGCTCTCTCTCACGCTTCTGGCCCGTTGACTGAATACAGGCTCACTAGTTTCGTAGGCAGCTAGTTTCGCAGACATTGCGACGGCGCGTAGGCGGGTGCAAGCCGTTCTGAGGCAAATTCCTCTCGAAAATTTGTCCGCATCGGCGAAGCTCGGAGCGTCAGCAGCGCGTCGTTCACCGCGCGCGCCTGCAAACCCAGCGGCAGCAGCCAGCCCCGGCCGGTCGCGCGTATGCGTTCCGCCTGCGCGCCCAGGTCGAACGCCGCCGCTTCCAAGCCAGCCTCCCAGGCGCGGCTCAACGCGAAGCACCACGTTTCTGGCCACACCAATGGAATGAATGCCAAATGCGCCCGCTGCGCCCGGATCAGCGCGGCTGCGTCGGCGTCGGCATACTCGCCGGTGACGAACACCGGGCCGGCATCCATCAGCCGCGTGTCGTCGCTGGTATAGCCGACGACGACGAACTGCAGCGGCAATGACCTGGCCCGGGCGTCCCGCGCGCAGGCGAGCAGGACCTCGTAGCCTTTTTCCACCCCGATCGCCCCCACAACGCAGATGCGCCGTGCAGTATTGTGCTGCACGGGCGTTGGCGGTGACAAAAGACGGTCGTTCTCCCAGGCCTGGACCACGGGCCTGGCATCCGGAAAGTGTCGCCGGATGCGTGCCGCCGCATCCGAGCTCGGCGCGATGATCCGCCGAGCCGACGCCATGTCTGCCGCCGACTGCGCCAGCAGTGCACGGACGGGTATGTCCTCGTGCAGGCTGGTGCCCAGGTCGGCGACGCAGGCCTCGCAGCCCGCGACATCGGGCTCCCCGCAGTAACGGCGGCCGGCGCTGACCAGGGCGATGCGTGGGCAGAACGAGGCGTAGTCGTGGACGAACAGGTCGACCGGCAGCCGGAGCAGGCGCGCCAGGCCGAGAATCGCATGGCTGTGGCCGAGCAGGTGATGCAGCTCCAAGTGCCGCGGCCGGTCGGGGCGGAGCAGCCGGGCCAGGTCAGGCAGTTCCTCCGGGACGGCATAGGTCAGATTTGGAAACAGGCCGCCACCCACGCTGCAGCTGTTCTGGTGGGAGGGGCCTGAACTGGCCGGGCGCAGAATGATTGGGCGAAGGCCGGCCACCTCGAGCGCCGCGCCGCGTTCGGCCACCACGCGGTCCACGCCGCCGCCGCCGCCATGGGTTATCAAGATCGCAGCACCGGCGCGGGAGCGGCCAGCGGCCCAGCGCAGGGCGTCGATGCGCCGCCGGGCGGGCACCAGCGGGTCGGCCGCGACATGGGCGGCAATGAGCGCATCGTAGCCGGGATGCAGGCGGTTGAGCACCACGAGGTTGCGCCGCAGCAGGTGGCTCCGCGCCGAGCCGAACGACTGCCCGCCGACGTGGGCCACGAACACGCCCGGTGCCGCCACGCTGCGCCATCCAAGGTGCCGGGCGCGGAGGCATAGGTCGTTCTCCTCGCCATAGCCCTGGGCGAAGCTGTCCTCCCGCAGCAACCCGACCTCGTCCAGGCACTGCCGCCGCAGATACAGGCAGAATCCCACGCCGGACGGGATGTCGATAACTGCGTCGGCGTTGGCCTGGCGCGCCAAGGCATCGGCGGCGACGCAGGCGGCCATGTCGGGAATGGGATTGCCGCCGGCCACGTTTGGGTAGCTGACGATGGTGCCGTCATTCGACAGCGGCGTGACCGTGCCGATGTCGGACGCGGAGTATGCCGCCCGCTGCAGCCGGTCGAGCCAGCCCGGCGGCACCAGCGTGTCGCTGTTCAGCAGCACGGCATCCCGGGGCGCGCAGGCGCGCAGGCCTGCATTCGCCGCTGTGGGGAAGCCGCGGTTCTCCGCCAAGCGGATCAGGCGAATGCGCCTGCGCCGGGCCAGCGCCGTCAGTGCTGCAACGAGGTCGGGCTCGGGCGACGCGTCGTCGATCACCCAAACGCGGGTGCTGGGCGGGCTGGCGGCCAGCACGGAGTCTAGGCAAGCCAGGGTTTGTGAGCAGCCGCGATAAACGGGGATGACGACGTCCACCGGGCCGGAACGGACGGTTAGGCGCGCCGTGCGGGGCCTGACGACATCAGCCAGGACGGCAGCGTTGGAGGGCGACGGTCCTGAATGCCACACGGCCCGTGCCAGCGCTGCGGCGGTGCGCCACTCGAGTCCGGGATCGACCGGGCTGCCCAGCAGGTGACGGCCATCCAGGCCTTGCACCGACAATGCGCCATCCTGGCCGATGACGGCGGCCGACGCCGTGAAACGGCGTGGGCGCGCGAGCGGCCGGTCGAGCGCGACGTCATCGGCGGCCTCCGTCAAAGTCATAACACGGCCTTGCAACGTCAGCACCGGGTCCCGCGCCGGATCGGCGGGATGCCAGGCCCAGCCCAATAGGCCGCCATCCCTGGCCTCCACGACGCCCTCGACCGCTGTGATGGCGGCGATGTCGATGGGGCTGCCCAGGCAAGAGGCACCGTCGCAGTCCACCCGGAGCCAACGTGCGGCCCGCCACCCCGCCGGCAACCGACCCTGGCCGTCGGACCATTTCGGCTGTGCCAATGCGCTGTCCAGACGGACCTCGACGCCGCGGGAAGCGCCCACATGCACGACGCCGTCGCCATCCAGCCCACACCACCCGGGAAACCCGGCCGCTGGCGCCACCGCTGCTGCCAATGCTCGAAGGCCCGCGGTCGGCACGCTCGCCCGCAGCGCGGCTGCTGTGGCCGACGCAGCGCGTCCGTCATCGCCCAGCAGGCGCGCGCAGGCGGCGAGGCCGGCCCATGCCTCGGCCAACCCATAGCGCCGGCCCAGCTTTTCAAACAAATCCACAGCGCGGCCCAGGTCGCCGGCCTGCATCAGCGCAGTCGCAAGGGCAAACACAATCATGCCGTCCTGCGGCAGCATGCGATGGGCACGCTCCAGCCAGCGCAGCGCCTCGGGTGCGTCGCCAACTGCGCTGGCGTCCAGGCTGCGGCGCCAGGCGTCCCGAACCAGCTCCTGCCAGCGCTGGTCGCGCGTCTGAATGCGCCGCGCCTCGGCCCGCGCCTGCACGTCCGAAAGCAGGGCGTTGCTCATGGACGCTGCGGCGCGGTCATTGGGCGGCGACGGAGTGTCCCTGCACCTTCAAGGAATAATGGTTCGGCGCCGGCGAGGCTGGGGCCGATGGCGCGTCCAGGGCGGCAAGGTCCTGCGCAGCTTCCGTCACGCCAGCCTTATGCGCGTGCTCCAGCAAGATGCGCGCCTGGACCGGATCGGCCGGACCGACCAATCCGCGCGCGAGATAGCGGCCCAGCATCAGCAGCGCGTAGGGGTGGCCCTTCTCGGCCGCCTTGCGGAACCAGCCCTGGGCGGCGACCCGGTCGGGCGGCACGTCGTGCCCGCCGCCCAGCATCGCACCCATAGCGAACTGCGCTCCGAGGTGGCCCTTATCCGCCGCGGTCTGGAATAGTGCCTGTGCCGCCGCGTGGTCCCGCGGCCCGCCGCGGCCGTTCACCAGCATCTCGGCGAGCGCCACCTGAGCGTCGGTCATGCCGCCCTCGGCCGCGCGCTGCATCCACGCCCGGCCTTCGTGCAGGTCGGCGTCCACGCCGCGCCCCTCCGCCAGCATGCGGCCATACCAATACTGCGCGTTCACCACGCCGTCTGCAGCCCGGCGCAGCCACTGCGCCGCCTTGGCGTCATCCCGCTCCACGCCGACCCCCTCGGCCAGGCACACGCCGAAGTTGAACGCGGCCACCAAATCGCCGGAGCTCGCTGCCGCCTCGAACCACTCGCGGGTGCGCACCCGGTCCTCGACGCTGCCGCCGCCAGTGAGCGCGATGTTGGCGAGGTCGGCCTGCGACGACTTGTCGCCCTTTTCCCCGGCGATACGCAGCCAGCGTGCGGCCTCGTTCGCATCGCGGGATACCCCGGCGCCTGTAAGGTACAGCATGCCCAACGCCCGCGCCGCGCCGCCATGGCCCTGCTCGGCCGCGCGGTGGAACCAGGCGGCGGCCTCGGCATAGTTCGGCGGCAGGTCACCGCCTTTAGCATACAGGTCGCCCACCAGGGCTGCAGCCTCGGAATCGCCGGCCAGCGCAGCCCGGCGCAGCCAGCTCTCGCCGTTCACCGGGTCACGGTCGACGCCGCGGCCCTCCAGCAACGCCAAGCCCCAGCGTGATTGGCCCGATCGGACGCCGCGCTCGGCTGCTTGCCGATAGAGCTGTGCGGCCGCAGCCTGATCCGGGGCGATGCCAGTGCCCGACGCCGTCATCACGCCGAGCAGATACAAGCCGAGCGGCAGCTTGGCCTCCGCCGCCCTCTTGATTTCCGTGGCCCCAGCTTGACGCTCTTCCTCCGTGGTCGCGCGCCGCAGCAGCGCCAGGCCATGGCCAAGCGACCCCTGCGCGCAGCCCGCGGCGGCCGATTGCCGATACCACTCATCCGCGGCGGGCAGATCGCGCAGCACCTCCGGCCCGGAGGTCATCATGTAGGCCAGCAATGCCTGCGCCTCAGCCGATCCGGCCTCCGCCGCCGGCTTCGCCCAGCGGAATGCCTGGGTAAAATCGGGCTCTCCGGGGAACGCCTCCGCAAACAGTCCGGCGCCTGGCGTATCGCCGTGGCCCGCGCCGGCGCCGGTCAGATAGAGCGCCGCGAGCGTCGCCTGCGCCTCGATCTTGCCGCTTTGGGCGGCGTACTCGAGCCATTGCGCCGCCATCGCTCGGCTGGGCGGCACGCCGCTGCCATCCAAATAGGCGCGCCCGACGCGATATTGCGCCTCGATGTCACCGCGCTGGGCGGCCTTGGCCATTACGGGGAAGCCCAGCCGCCGCTCCTCGCCCTCCATCTGCCGATAGGCGAGCTGCAGGCGGGCCTTGGACGATACGGCCGACCGGACGCGTTCGAACAGCTTGGTCATACCGGATGCCCTCCGAGCGACGGCCTCACGGCTCCCGCATTCCGCTCATTGCGACGGGCAGCACGCGGCTCAGCAGGTAGCCGACTACCGTGCGCTCGCCGACCTTGATGTCGGCGGTCACCGGCATGCCCGGGTCCAGCTTGAAGCCCGGCGGCGTGCCGTGCAGCTTGATCGCGTCAAGCGTGATGCGGCTGCGATAGAACGCGGCGCCGCTGGCCGACCCGTTCTGCTCCACGCCGCGCTGCTTTTCGTCCGGATTCCTGGTGAAGCTGTCGGGGCTGACGACGCGAACGGTGCCCTCGGCCGCGCCGTATTGGGTGAACGAGAAGGCGTCGAACTTCACTGTGACAAAGTTTCCCGGGCGCACGAACCCGGCATCCATGCCCGAGATGTTGGCCTCGATCTCCAGCGGTGCGTCGACCGGCACAAGGGTCAGGAATTGCTCGCCTGACTGCAGCACCGAGCCCGGTGAAACCTTGGCGATGCTCAGCACGGTGCTGTCCTGTTCCGCCCGCAGCTCCACCAGCTGCCGGCGCAGGACGGCCTTGTTCAGGTTTTCCCGCGCGTCGTTCAGCTTGCGGCCCTGCTCGGTCAGGTCCTGGCTCACCTGGCCGCGCCATTGCTGGTTGTAGCCGTCGCGCTCGGCTTGCATGGCTTGCAGGTCACGCGCCGCCTGGACCACCTGGCCGGTGGCGTTGCCCAGGCCGCGCTTCACTTCGAGCCGGCTATCGGTTGCGGCCAAGCGGTTGATCTGGCTGCCGACCTGCAGGCGCTCCAGCTCGATGCGCTTGCGCTCCAGCTCCTCGGCGACCTTCAGCCGCTCGGCGTAGGCCTCCTTGTCCGAGACTGCCCGCTGGATCTGGCTTTGCAGGCTGCTGATCTTTTGCGTGTAGTTCTCGTTCTTAAAACCGCGCTCGGCTTGGCGCTGCAGGAATATGGCGCCCTGCAGCAAGGCCAGCGGGCTGGCGTCCTTGGGATGGTAGGTGGTGCCGGACGCCTCGGCCTGCAGACGATCGACCTCGGTCGACAGGCTGGCAACCTGTGATTCCAGTGCGCTGGCGTCGGCGGTGGCAAAGGTGGGGTCGAGCCGGGCCAGCACGTCGCCCTTATGGACCACCTGGCCCTCCCGCACGTCGATCGAGCGGATGATCGCGGTTTCCAGCGGCTGCACGACGCTCGTGGCCGACTGCGCCACCACCTTGCCCTGCGTGGTAACGACCTTGTCGATCGGGATCAGCGCCGCCGCGGCAATGCAGGCGGCCGCCAGCGAGCCCACCACCCAAATGGTGCCGCGCGCAGCGTGCAGCACCGGGGTCATCGTGAGCGCAGCCGTCGGCGAGTGGAACTCAAGCAGTCCCGGAAGCGCTGCGGCATCAGCGCGGGTCGAGTTGCGCAGGGTCAGTTGAGCCATGGAAACCTCCGTCGGCGGGCCATGCAGGCCGCCCGTATTTTATAGCCAAGCGAGACGTTCACAATGCGCCAACCGGGCAGGCACACCGCGGACCGCCGCTTCGTCACCCCCGCCTAGTCACCCTGGGCAAGTATCGGCACGAGCGGCGCCTGCCGGCCCATTCCGCCGTCCAAATGCCGGTTCTGCTGCGACCATAGCATCTTGTAGATGGCGCAGCGCTCCAGCAGCACGCGGTGCGGCGCGACGTCGACGACCGTGCCCTTATCCATCACCAGGATGAGGTTGCAGTCGATCAGCGACGACAGCCGGTGCGACACGATGACCATCGTGCGTCCCTTGCCCAGCCGGGTCAGGTTGGCGTTGACCAGCGCCTCGCTTTCAGGGTCGAGCGCGCTCGTCGCTTCGTCCAAGATCATGAGGCGGGGATCGGCGATCACGGCGCGCGCGATGGCCAGCCGCTGCCGCTGCCCGCCGGACAAGTTGGCCGAGCCTTCCTCGATCCAGGTGTCGTAGCCATGCGGCAGGCGTTCGATGAACTCCTCGGCGCCGGCCAGGCGGGACGCCTTGACCACGTCCTCGAGCGTGAGTCCCGGACGCCCGGCGGTGATGTTGTCCCGCACCGTGCCGCGGAACAGGAAGTTGTCCTGCAGCACCACGCCGAAGCTGCGGCGCAGATGCGTGAGGTTGATCTCCCGCAGCTCCACCCCGTCGATCTTGAGGAAGCCGCTATACTCGCGGTTGATGCCCTGCAGCAGCCGGGTGATGGTGCTCTTGCCCGAGCCGCTGCGGCCGACCACGCCCAGCATCGTGCCGGCAGGGATCTCGAAGCTAATTTTGTCGAGCGCCGGCAGCTTCGAGCCGGGATAGGTGAAGGTGAGCCCCTCGAAGGTCACGTCGCCGCGGAACTTCGGGCGCAGGCCGCCCTGCATCGCCGCGGTCTCGCTTGGGTTGTTCAGCACCATGGCGACCTGGCCGATCGAGGCGCGCACGTCCTCGAAGTCCTCGATCAGCCGCGCCAAGCCGACCAGCGGCTGAGTCACGCGGCTGCCCAGCATCATGAACGCCACCAGCCCGCCGATTGCGATGCCCGTCGTGTCCTGCATGGCGATGTAGGCGCCGACCATGATGACGCCGCGCTGGATGAACGACTCGATCGGGTTGATGATGGTCTGCGGCCAGTTCGCCAGCCGGCCCGACTGCAGCTTCAGGTTCCCCGCGTGGGCCGTGCGCTCGTCCCACTCGGCCCGGCGCTGCGGCTCGAGCGCCAGCGACTTCACCGTGCGGATGCCGTGCACCGTCTCGACCATGGTGCTGGCCTTCTCGGATTCCGCGACCGTCAGCTTGCCGACGACCCGGCGCAGCGCCGGCAGGAAGGCCAAGATGACGAAGGCGATGATGACGGCGCACATCAGGACGATCCAGGCGAGCGTCGGCTCCATCCAGAACAGCAGCGGCAGCAGGAAGACCAAGGTGAACAGGTCGAGGAAGGTGCCCATCAGCTTGCCGGTCAGGAACTCACGGATCTTCCAGATCTGCATGAGCCGGTAGTTGATCTGTCCGGCCGGGTTCTTCTCAAAATAATCGAGCGGCAGGCCGAGCAGCCGGTTGAACACGTGCAGATGCAGCCGGGCGTCCACCCGGGTGGACACGACCTGCACCATTTCGCGCCGGGCGTAGCCCAGCAGCATCTCGTAGACGGTCGTGATCAGCAGGATCGTGCTGAGCAGCACGAGCGTTGATATGCTATGATGCGTCACCACGCGGTCCACGACCGTCATGACCAGCAGCGGCGGAATGATCGTCAGCGCGCTCAGTGTTATGGACGCGACGCTGACATCCCGCAGCGACCGCTTTTCCTTTACGACCAAGCCCATGAGCCAGCCGAGCGAGAACCGCTGGTCGGCCTCCGCCTCGCCGCGCTTCCGGCGGATCAGCAGGGTCTCGCCGGTCCAGGCCTGCGACAGCCGCAGCTCATCGACCGCCACCGGGGCGTCGCTTGCGGCCACGGCGGGATCGCGGATCCAGACGATGTTACGAGCCGCGTCGCTGCCGACCAGCAGTGCCGCGCCGCCGTCCTGCAGCAGGAGCACGATGGGCGGCGCCGGGGTCTCGTTGCCCTGCAGCTTAAAAAGCTGCTTCCAGCGGAAGCGTTCGGCCTTGGCCGCCAGGCCCTGATCCCGCGCCCAGGCAGCTAGCGATGCAGGAGACGGCGTCGTTTCATTCGGTGCTGCGCGAAAATCGGTGGCGTGCAGATGTTGGCCATGATGGCGCGCGACGGCGATGACCGCCTCCAGCCGGGCCTGCGCTGCCGTATTGGGCCGATCGCTGCTGATCGTGCCGGCGTTGATCGGCGAGGCGGCATCGCTGCCGAGGGCGGTCGAAGCGGGTTGATCCACGAAATATTCCTTGTATCACACACGGCCGCACGCAGCGAACCACATACTGGGTAAAGTCTGCATAGCATATGCAGCTTAAGGTTGGGATAAAAACCGCACCTGGCGGCCCTACCCTGCCATCTTAGCCAGCTTCCCGGCTTGCGTGCGGTGTTTAGCGCATCTGGTCCCGCGCGCGATACCCGTCTAAGACAAAACTATGGACATACGCCCGGCTAAACCCGCCGACATTCCCGAAATCCAGGCAATCTACGCACACCACGTGCTGCATGGAGCCGGCACGTTCGAGGAAGTACCACCCTCTATCGAGGAAATCGAGGATCGCTACAAGGCAATTGTCGAACGTGGATGGTCATATCTGGTCTCTGTCGATGAGACCGGCGTGCTCGGCTATGCATACTACAATCAATTCAGGCCGCGTTCGGCCTATCGTTACACCGCCGAAGACAGCATCTATGTGCGCGAGGATGTGCGCGGCCAGGGTGTCGGCAAGGCTCTGGTGCAGCGGCTGCTCGCGGATGCCGCAGCGGCGGGGTTCCGGCAGATGATCGCGGTCATCGGCGATTCGGAAAATGTGGGTTCGATCGGCGTGCATGCCTCGCTGGGCTTCCTGCGCGCCGGGCTGCTGCGCGCGTCGGGGCTGAAGTTCGGCCGGTGGATCGACACCGTCTATATGCAGCGCGCGCTGGGCCGCGACGACGCGGACATCCCGGCTTAACGGCCGATCGCCAGGCCTTCCCGTCGCGGATCAGCGCCGCCTTCAAGGCCGTCCGGCACGACCTTGATAAGGCTGAGACCGCTCGTCAGCGTCGATGGCGAGGGTGGAATGCTCCAGCCCAGCGCGGTCAATGCGGGAATCAGGCCTCGCACGTCGAACGGGCCGATCGACCCGGTGGCGCCCGCCGGCGCAGCGTCCTTGGAGAACAATGACTCCAGCGTCGTCGATCCTGTGTTGTTGTTCTGGAAATGCGCCTGGTTGGCCGCCTGCTGCGGATCGAGCCCAAAATCGACCATCGCCACGACCGCCTGCGTCGTGGTGCCGATAATGGATGCGCCGCCGGGCGAACCGGCGACGAAGGCCGGCCTGCCTTCGCGTGTGAAGACAATGGTGGGTGACATCGAGCTCCGGGGCCGCTTGCCGCCCGCCACCCGGTTCGCCACCGGCGCGTCGTCCGGGCCGGGACTGGCGGAGAAGTCGGTCAGCTCGTTGTTCAGCACGAACCCATCCACCATGCGATTGTTGCCGAACGCGCTCTCGACCGTGATGGTCTGCGATACGACGTTGCCGAAGCGGTCCACGATCGACACGTGGCTCGTGCCGCCAAACCGCGGCGGACTGGCGTCGGCGGTCCCGGCGGCGCCGACCGAGGGCGGCAGGCCGGCGGCGGCCAGGCCTGGCGTCAAGGCTCCGGCGGTCAGCAGCGACGCGCGAGTGCTGAGATAGGCGGGGTCGATCAGCCCGGCCGTTGGCACCGCGACGAATGCCGGGTCGGCCACATAAAGGTTGCGGTCCGCGAACGCCAGGCGGTTGGCCTGCAGAAAGGCGTGGACCGTCTGCACGTCGTTCGGCCCGAGGGCGGCGAGGTCGACGTGGTCGAGCATGCCCAGGATCTGCAGCTCGGCGATCCCGCCTGAGGACGGCGGACCCATGCTGCACACGACATAAACGCGATAGCCGCCGCACACCGGGATGCGCTCGATCGTTTGATAACTGGTGAGATCAGCCGCCGCCATCGCGCCCGGCCCGCCCGGACGCCCATCGTTCGTCACCGCCGCCACGATATCCTGCGCAACCGGGCCCTGGTAGAACGCGCGCGGCCCGGCAAGGGCGATCCGCGAGAGCACATCCGCATAGGCTGGGTTCTGCAGCGACGTTCCCGCCGCCTTGCCGCTGCCGTCTGCGTTCAGGAAGTAGGCCTTCGCATTGGCATCCTCAGCTAAATTCACTTTGAATTCGTTGATCGACGCTGCCAAACGCGGGCTGATGGCGAACCCCGCTGTCGCAAGGTCGATTGCCGGCTGCAGCGCCGCCGCCAGCGGCTTCGACCCATGCTTGCGCGAGACCGCGTCCCAGAGGCTGACCGTCCCCGGCACCCCCACCGACCGCCCGCTGAGCACTGCGGTGTTGAAACTGAGCGGCTGCCCGGTCGGATCGAGCAGATAGGCCTTGGTCGCCGCCGCCGGCGCCGTTTCCCGCGCGTCGAAGCTTGTCACCCGCTTTGTCGCGGCGTCGTAGTATAATAGGAACCCGCCGCCGCCGATCCCGGTCGCCTGCGGCTCCACGAGGCCCAGTATGGCCTCGACAGCGATCGCGGCGTCGATAGCGTTGCCGCCGTCCTGCAGGATTTGCGCTCCGGCCTGCGAGGCCAGCGGGTTCGCGCTCACCACCATCTCCTGCGCCGCCGTGCCTTTGACACGCAGCTGCGCCAACGCAGGAACGGCTGAGATTGCAATCCAGACTGCCGCCGCGACCATGCCTCGCATACGCCGGCGCTCCCCTAGGCCAACATCTTGCTGGCGAACTCTTCCATGTCGGCGGCCACGATGTCCCACTCGCCCTCCGGCCCGAAGTCCCGGACCTGGTGCGGGCCATACTCGGCGGCCCGCGTGAGGAAACCAGTGCGCAGGCCGAG
>JAABUR0100002071.1_pt1 | contig 32525 bp, 32 predicted proteins | sample 5560091 | NCBI WGS metagenome assembly JAABUR01 (sample SAMN10711879, study PRJNA513375) | rock metagenome | isolation source: Antarctica rocks | place: Antarctica: Victoria Land, University Valley sud
GATGCCCCGCGACAGACTCAGCATCAAGAAGCTCACGCTCATCGAGCGGACGACCCTGCATACACACATCGTCCCGACCCCCACAATCCGGGCCAGGACGACACGCGTTATTCAGCAGGCTCCTAGGCCAGCCGGGGGAGCACCTCGCGCTCGTAGAAGGCGAAGAAGCCCTCCTGTTCCGGGCCGATCTGTCCGACGTACACCTCGTCGAAGCCGGCGTCGACGTACTGCTGGACGGCCGCCACGTGCCGGTCGACGTCCGGACCGCACACGATCGACTCGCCGATCATGTCCTCGGTCACCAGCGCGGACGCCTGCTCGAAATGCCGTGGCGTCGGGAGCACCTGGGACAACTCGCCGGGGAGCCCGGAGTTCGGCCACAGCCGGTACGCCGTCTGCAGTGCCGAGCGCTCGTCCTCGCCCCAGCAGACCTTCAGCCCGGCGTGCGTGGGCTTGTCGCCGCCGCCGGCGGCCCGGAACTGCCGCACCATCTCCGGGTCGGGCATCGTGGAGATGTAGCCGTCGCCGATGCGCCCGGCCAGTTCGATGGACTTCGGTCCGAAACCGGAGATCAGGATGGGCGGCGGGGAATCCGGCAGGCTGTAGATACGGGCGTTCTCGACCGTGTAGTGCCTGCCCCGGTGGCTGGTCGTCCGACCTTCCCGGAGCGCTCGGATGAGCGATATCGACTCCTCGAGCATCTCCAGCCGTACGTCGGCCTCCGGCCAGGCGTCACCGAAGATGTGCTCGTTGAGCGCCTCGCCGGTCCCGACCCCGAACCCGAACCGACCTGGCATGAGGGCTGCGCTGGTGGCCGCGGCCTGTGCGATCACCGCGGGGTGGATACGCATCGTCGGGCAGGTAACCGCGGTGGTGAGGGGTACCGAATCGGTGGCCTGGGTGATCGCGCCGATGACCGACCAGACAAAGGCGCTCTGCCCCTGTTCGTCGTTCCACGGGTGATAGTGGTCGGAGATCCACAGCGCTTCGAAGCCAGCCCGCTCGGCGCTGGCCGCCTGCTCTACCAGCGCCCGGGGGCCGTGCTCTTCGCTGGCCAGGAAGTAGCCGATCTTCGTCATGGTGCCGGCCGCGGTCTGCCGTCGTCGGTAGACCGGGCGTCGGCGGGGTCGACGATGTCGATCCGCTCCTGGCGCAGCGTGTCCTGGACTCGCTGCTCACCCATCGGCACGTCCTCGACCCAGACCCGGACCCGTTCGCGGGGGACCACTCGGGTTTCAATGACGACGTGCTCTTCGCTCAGGGTGAACTCCAGCGGCTCGTCGGGGGTGAGCCGGGCAGCCCAACGCTCGATCGGCGAGGCGCCGGTGACATCGTCCTGCTCTACCCGCAGCTCCTCGCGGCGGACCTGCACCGTCCTGGTGATCTCCTCCGTGGTTATGTACTTGACCAATCGCACGGTGCCGTAGGGCACCCGGTCGAAGACGACCTGCAACTGCTCCTCGCTGCGGGTGACCTCGATGCCATTGGCGTCACCACGCGGCGCCGACTCGTCCCACTGACCCATGACGCTCCCTCGGCTGGCTGGTTGTCCGCCGGACCTGCCCTGCGCGGCGACGGTGACCCCCCGGAATCCCGAACGGCGGGCGCTACCGCCCGCCGTTCGGTGCGCTGTTCGCTCGTCAGTCGAGAACGAAGGTGACCAGCAGGTTGACCCGGTAGGCACTGATCTGGCCGTTGCTGATCTCGACCTCCTGCTCCTTGACCCACGCGGAGGTGACGTTCCGTAGAGTCTGGGTCGCCCGGTCGACGGCGACCCGAACGGCGTCCTCGAAGCTGGTCTCGGACTTGGCGCTGAGCTCGGTCACTCGCGCGACTGAAGGCATTCGGTCCTCCTCGTGGAGACAGTGGATGCCTGCGCCGTACCCAGGCGCCTCACATCGAACCGGCCGGCCCAGCTACCGCGGCGTCAGTCCTCCCCGAACCTCCAGCGGGTCGCACTGGTGGGGAAGTCGGTCTCCCGCCAGCCGAACCCGACGGCGACTCGCAGCGCATAGACGCCGTACGCCGGGTTGTCGGGCGGAATCCGGACGGCGTACTTCGCCTCATAGTCGTCCCCGAAACGCCGCAACAAGCTGGCGTCGCGCACGACCTCGACTCGACCCTCCAGAACCACCACGTCGTCCCCACTCTCCAGGTGTACGACGGCGGCTGGGGTGCGGCCGAGATTGCGGGCCTTGCGGGACGCGGGATCGGTGGAGAAGACCAGCTGGCGCTCGATCCAGAGCCCCCACACCGGCATCGCGTGAGGACGCCCGTCGGGAGCGGTGGTGCACAGCCAGTAGTTGCGCGAACCTGCGAGCCGTTCCTCCGCCCAGGACCAGGGGAGTCGGCCGGCGCGCCCACCGTTGGTGATGCCGTACCCGGCCGGCATCACCGGTCGGTCGGTGGCCGGGCCTGCGCCGACGGGCTCCGTCATGGCGTCTATAGCATGCCCGCACGCCGCGCCGGACGGAACCCTGGCGAAACGGCGTCTTGACGGCAGCGGCCGGCTGCACCACGCTTCCGCCGAGTCCGACCGTGCCGGGTTCGGTGAACGGTCGCCGGTAGGACCAGTGCTCACCCACCACCGCGCCGGCCGATACCGGCGCTCCAGAGCCAGAGGAGCTCGATGAATCGCAGCGCAGCCGGAGGAGTCCTCGTTGTGGGGCTTCTCGTCGCCGGTCTCAGTGCCCCCGCCGCGGGCGCGACGGGTAGCCGTGGGCCGGCAGCCCCCTCGCTCTCGAACGGATCAACCGAGCGGGCGATCGACCGGGCGGCCGCTGCCGTGGCGGCTTATCCCGTGGCCCTGCAGGCAACCTCGGCGGATGCATTCCGCAGCCGAAGCGTGCTGCTCGACCGCGACGGCACCAGCCACGTCCGCTACGACAGGACCTACCGCGGGCTCCCCGTTCTGGGCGGGGACGTCGTCGTTCACCTGACGCCGACCGGCGCGCTCCGGGGCGTCTCGCAGAGCCTGGCGCGGCCGCTGCAGGTGGCGACCACTCCCCGGGTGTCACCGCAGCGGGCCACGGCGCTGGCCGGACCGCGCCTGGTGGGCTCGGTTGCCGGCACGAGTGCGCGCCTTGTCGTGGACGCGGCCGGCAACACCCCGCGGCTGGCCTGGGACGTGCTTGCCTTCGGCCTTCGGGCGGACCAGACCCCCAGCCGCCTGCACGTCCTCGTCGACGCGGTGAGCGGCGTGGTAGGCCGGTCCTACGACGAGGTGGAGACCGGAACCGGCAACAGCATCTACTCCGGCCAGGTCGCGATCTCCACCAGCCGCAACACCAGCACGGGACTGTACGAGATGAATGACCCGACCCGGGGCAACAACAACACGACCGACCTCAGGCAGGCCACGACCGGCACCGGCACGCTGTTCACCGACGGCGACGACGTGTGGGGCAACGGCGCACAGTCGGACCGGGCCAGTGCCGGGGTCGACGCCCACTACGGCTCGCAGAAGACCTTCGACTACTACAAGAACGTGCTCGGCCGCAACGGCATCTTCAACAACGGCACCGGCGTCCGGTCTCGCGTGCACTACGGCAACAACTACGCCAACGCCTTCTGGGACGGCACCCAGATGACCTACGGCGACGGCAGCGGCAACGCCAAGCCGCTGGTCTCCCTCGACATCGCCGGCCACGAGATGAGCCACGGCGTGACCGAGAACACGGCCAACCTGACCTACTCCGGCGAGTCCGGCGGCCTCAACGAGGCCACCAGCGACATCTTCGGCACCATGGTCGAGTTCTACGCCGCCAACGCCGCCGACCCGGGCGACTACCTGATCGGCGAGAAGGTCGACATCAACGGCAACGGCACGCCGCTGCGCTACATGGACAAGCCGAGCCGGGACGGCGCCTCTGCCGACTGCTGGTACTCCGGCGTCGGCTCGCTCAACGTCCACTACTCCTCGGGCCCGGGCAACCACGTCTTCTACCTGCTCGCCGAGGGCAGCGGCGCCAAGACGATCAACGGGGTCGCCTACAACAGCCCGACCTGCAACGGCGGGACCGTCACCGGAGTCGGCCGGGACGCCGCGGCGAAGATCTGGTACCGGGCGCTGTCGGTCTACATGACGTCGTCCACCAACTACGCCGGCGCGCGCTCGGCCGCGGTCAACGCCGCCAAGGACCTGTACGGCGCAGCGAGCAGCCAGTGCGCCGGCGTGGAGCAGGCCTTCAGTGCGATCAGCGTCACCGGCGCCACCTGCGGCACCGCTCCGCCCCCGCCGCCGCCAACCGGAGGCAACCTGCTGGCGAACCCAGGCTTCGAGAGCGGGGCCACCGCCTGGTCGCAGACCGCCGGCGTCATCAGCAACGACTCGACCCGGGCCCACTCGGGCTCATGGCTGGGCTGGCTGGACGGATACGGCAGCACCCACACCGACACGCTGTCCCAGTCGGTGACGATCCCGTCCGCCACCAGCGCGACGCTGTCGTTCTGGCTCAACGTCGCGACAAGCGAAACCACCACGTCGACGGCGTACGACACGCTCAAGGTGCAGGTGATCTCGGGCACGACCACGACGACGCTGGCGACGTACTCGAACCTGAGCGCGAAGACCTACACCCAGCGATCGTTCAACCTGTCGTCGTACGTCGGCAAGACCGTCACGATCAAGCTCGTCGGGGTCGAGGACTCGTCGCTGGCCACGAGTTTCCTTGCCGACGACTTTTCGCTGACGACCGGCTGAGCGAACTCGCCGGAGCATCGGCCCGGTCCCGCACACCGCGGGGCCGGGCCGATGCGCGTCCGGGCCCGGGCGACGCGACGGTGAACGCCGGCTGACCGCCGGCTGACCGGGACGTGGCCAGGTACTAGCACCAAGGTCCGATGGCCTCTTCGTCCTGCAGACACGGAGGTTGTAGTGGCAAGCAGTACTTCGGGTGCCCCGTCAAAGCTCCGGTGGCGAGGCACGTCACACCACGAGGACGGCCATGGCGACCCGCTACCTGTTCTATTCGCACGACGGCTTCGGCCTCGGGCACGTCCGCCGTAACGCCATGATCGCTCGGGCCGTGCTCGAGGCGGATCCGGCCGCCGAGGTCACTCTGATCACCGGTCTGGCGGTCCGTCCCGGTTGGCTCGGGTCGACGCGCGGCCTGCGGGTGGTCTGGGTGCCGCCGCTGCTCAAGGACGCAACCGGCGGTTACCGCAGCAGCGGGATGCCCTTCGAGCGGGCGGTCGGCGTACGGGCCGCCCGCTTCTCGGCCGAAGTGGCCCGGGTCGCCCCGCACGTCGTCGTAGTCGACCGGCACCCGTACGGCACGGCCGGCGAGCTGCGGGAGGGGCTGGAGTGCGCCCGACGCGATGGAGCTGCGGTGGTCCTCGGCCTCCGCGACGTGCTCGACGAACCGCGCAGCGTCGCCGACGAGTTGTCCGGCGACGGTTGGCGGGACGTACCCGAGCTGTTCAGTGAGGTGCTCGTGTACGGCGCCCGGCACTTCGTCGACCACGAGCGGGAGGGGTCGATGCGCTCCGGCGAGAACGCCAGGTGGTAGTGCTCGGGCGCGCACAGCCCGGAGATGGCGGAGATCCGCGCCGCGGCGAGCTCCTCCGTCGTACCCGGGTAGGTGGTGGACTCCAGGACGACGAGATCACCCGGGCTCACGCTGCGGCCGACGGTCTCGACGGCCGCGGTCAGCATGGAAAGGTCCGGCATCTTGTCGGCGAGCGGGGTGGGGACGCAGACGATGTAGGTGTCCGCCCGACCGAGTTCGTCCGGGTCGGCTGTGAAGCGCAGCAGGCCGGTGTCCAGCCCCGCCGCGAGCTGGCGTCGGCGATGTCCCGAATGGGGCTGGAGCCGCTCTCGAGGAGTCCCACCCGATCGGCGCTCACATCGAAGCCGATCACCTCGTGCCCTGCGCCGACCGCCGCGCACACCAGCGGCAACCCCACATAGCCCAGGCCCAGAACCGCGACCGTCCCCGTCCGCCACGGCTCACCCTTCGTCGGGGTCAGGGCGCCAGCGGGCAGTCGCCGACGGCGGCGAAGAGGGCCGCCGCGGTGTCGACCGCGGCGGCCTGCCCGGGCGGTGGCACGTCGGCGTCCAGCGCGGTGGTGCGGCCTCCGACATCGACCACGAAACGCATGACGTCGCTCCGCCCGGCTGGCTCGGGCGCGGCTGGCAGCGCAGCCCAGGCCACCGATCGGACACGGGCCAGCAGGTCGGGCGGCAGCGGGCAGGACCGGCGCAGGCCGGCGCGCGTCACCAGCGTGGCGGTTCCGTCGGGCGCCACCGTCAGCCGGTCGTCGAAGCCGGCGACACCGCCGGCACGACGGAGCTCGAGCGGCTGCGTCGCAGCGGCCCCGGCCGTGGTGTTGCCTGCGTCATTCACCGTTGGGCGCTCCGCCGGCTTGGTGGTGCCGCACCCGACGCACACCAGGGCGACCACGAGGACCAGGGACGGGATGCGGATGGTCACTGCAGTCCGACGTACCCTCGGCCTGGACCGTTCCACCTGGACCCGGCTGGGGAGCACGTTGATGAGAATCCGTCGCATCGTCACCGCCCTGGTCGCATCGGCCGCCCTGGTCGGCGTACCCGGGGCCGCGTCGGCGGCTCCGGACACGCTGCGTACCTACGTGCTGCCCGGGCAGGCGGTCTTCCCCGAGGGGGTGACCGTGCTGGGCGGGGTCTTCTACGCGACGAGCACCAACGGCGGCGCGGTGTACCGCGGCGACCTACGGGACCGACGCGCCGAGGTGTTCCTTCCGGCCGGGCAGCGGGGCCGCACGTTCGCGGTCGGCATCAAGGCCACCGCGACCCGGCTGGTGATCGCCGGCGGCGACACCGGGCTGGTGTCGGTCTACGACCGGCGTACCGGGGAGTTCGTGGCGCAGTTCACCAACGGCGCCACCAAGAGTTCCCCGACGTTCCTGAACGACGTGGCGATCGCCCCGAACGGGGACGCCTACGTGACCGACTCGTTCCGACCGGTGCTGTACCGGATCCCGGCTGCTCAGCTCGCGCGCAAGCAGGCCGGGCGGCAGTCGTTGCCGGTGTTCCGCAACTTCACCGGGACGCCGCTGAAGTATGAGCCCGGGTTCAACGTCAACGGAATTGCGGCGACCTCCGACGCACGCTTCCTCATCGTCGGACAGTCCAACACCGGGAAGCTCTACCGGGTCCGGCTGCGCGACAAGGAAGTCACCCAGGTCGACCTGGGCGGTGCGCGGTTGACCGACAACGACGGGCTCGTGCTGCTCGAGTCCCGGGTGCTCTACGTCGTCCGCAACTCCGTCGAGAAGGTCGTCGAGGTCCGGCTGGCGGCGTCGTACGCCGGTGGTCAGGTGGTGTCGGTGACCGGAAACCGGGACTTCCAGACGCCCACGACCGCCGCCGTGGCGGGGGACCGGCTGTTGATCGTGAATTCACAGTTCAACGGGCCCGGCAAGCCGCCGTTCACGCTGACAAGCATCCCGCTCCCCTAGGGCCGGTCATGGCACGAACGGCGCAGTTCAAGCAGGAGACCGCCGGCGACGGGCGGTTCGTCCGCCAGGGGAACCGCTTCACCGACCGGATCACGGCCGACGGCTCGGGCGGCTTTGCCGCCGAGCCCGGGCGCTACCAGCTCTACGTGTCGTTGGCCTGCCCGTGGGCGCAACGGTCGCTGATCGTGCGGCACCTGCTGGGGCTCACCGAGGCGATTGCCGTCACGGTGGTCGACCCGATCCGCGACGAGCGCGGCTGGCGTTTCACCCTCAGCCCGGACGATCGCGACCCGGCCACCGGCGCCGGGTTCCTGGCCGACCTCTATCGAGCGACCGACCCCGGCTTCGAGGGACGGGCCACCGTGCCTGCCATCTGGGACACCGAGTCGAAGCGTCTGGTCACCAACGACTACCCCCAGATGACCCTCGACCTCGAGACCGAGTGGACGGCGTACCACGGACCTGATGCACCGGACCTGTATCCGGTCGAGCTGCGCGACGAGATCGACGCGATCAGCGCCGTGATCTTCCGGGACGTCAACAACGGGGTGTACAAGGCCGGCTTCGCCACGTCGCAGTCGGCGTACGAGGAGGCCTTCGACGCCCTCTTCGTGACGCTGGACGATCTGGAACGCCGGCTCGCCCGCCAGCGGTTCCTGGTGGGGGACCGGCTCACCGAGGCCGACGTCCGGCTGTACACGACGTTGGCCCGTTTCGACGCCGTCTACTACTCGCACTTCAAGTGCAACCAGCGCCGCCTGGTGGACTATCCGAACCTGTGGGGCTACACCCGCGATCTGTACTCCCGGCCGGCGTTCCGGGAGACCACGGACTTCGACCACATCAAGCGGCACTACTACGGGACCCATGACCAGATAAACCCGTCCCGGATCGTGCCGAAGGGGCCGGCCATCGACTGGGATGCACCGCACGAACGGGACCGCTTCGAACCGACGCTCTAGAGCCGAGCTGCAGCAGCTGCGAAGAAGTCGACCTCGAGCCGCATGGCGCGGCGGTAAGTCATGCGCACATCGGTCGTGTCGGCCGCGTGCTCGTCCAGCAGGGCCTCGAGCCGGGCGGCCAGCGACTCGAAGGCCGGGTCGGCATACGTCGTGACCCATTCCTCGTACCGGCCGGCGACGCCCTCCGCGGCGAGCCGCTGGCCAAGGTGGGCGTAGAGCCGCATGCACGGCGTCATCGCTGCACAGATGAGTCCCATGCCACCGAGCGAGGCTGTCGCCAGCAGGAAGTCGGTGTAGGCCAGCGTCGCCGGCGCCGGCTCGACGGACGCGAGGTCGACGCCCCACCGCTCCGCGTAGACCGCATGCAGGTGCAGCTCCTCGCGCGCGCCGCGGAGCAGGTCGGCGAAAGCGTCCAACGTCTTCCGGTCGGGGCTTCGTGCCACCCCGAGCGCGTAGCCACGGACGAAGCACTCGAGGAAGAACGCGTCCTGGGCGACGTAGCCGACGAACGTCTCGCGCGGCAGCGAACCGTCGGCGATCCCGCGCACGAACCGGTGCTGGAGTGCCGCGTCCGCCAGGTCGGCGTTGGCCGCCCATAGGGAGAGGCTCAGCGACCCCATGCCATCTCCCAGAACGCGATCTCCTGCCTGAGCACCTCATCCACCACTGGCCCTGCCAGCGAGGAGCAGGCTGCGCCAAGACGGTCGACGTAGTCCCCGAATGCCGGTGTCGTCCAGTGCGCGACGACCTCCCGGAACCGCTCCGCGCCCGGCGCCGCGAACCGCCAGGCCTCGAGGTAGGTCTTCTCGACCGCCCACAGCGCCGTCATCGCGTCGTCGTATCCGGCGCCGTCGAGCCGCTCCAGCAGCCGTCGGTACGTAAGAGTCGCCGGCTGTGCCGGGTGGCCCAGGTCGAGCCCCCGCTCGTCGGCGAGCTCCTCGAACCAGGCCAGCTCGACGACCAGCGCGGCGGCACCTGCCGCAAGCACGGGCTGCGCGGCCCGCGGCGCACGCGCGAGCAGCCGCGCCTGGAACCACAGGAGGTCGCCGACGAAGCGATAGTCCTGGGCCAACCAGGTGTCGAAGGCCGCGGTGGGCAGCGTGCCGTCGCGGACGGCGGCTAGGAACGGATGCTGGGTGGCGCGCTCCCACAGATCGGGCACCGTCGAAGCCTGCCAGGGAGCGGGCACTCGGCTGCACATGGCCACCATCAGGTCGCGGGCCGCCCCCGCGAAGCGTCCGGCGGCGGGATCCACGCGCGGCGCAGCGCGAGCACCGGGATGGTGCGGATGCCGGCGGTCTTGTCGGCGTACTCGGCGAAACCGGGATAACGGCGGGACTGCTCTTCGAACACCCGGTCGCGCTCGACACCAGTCAGCTCGTCGACGGTTACGGAGTAGGCATCGGTACCCACCTCCACGCTGCCGACGCCAGCGGCGGTGAGGTTGTAGTACCAGTCCGGGTTGGTCGGAGCACCGGCCTTCGAGGCGATGACGTAGATCGTGTCGTCGCCATCGGCAGCCAGGTACATCATCGGCGACACGTACTCCCTGCCGCTCTTCCGTCCCCGGTGATGCACCAGCGTGATGGGTGCACCATCGAACCGGCCCCCGACCCGACCTTCGTTGGCCCGGAACTCGTTGATGACCTTCGCGTTCCAGTCGCTGGCCTCTGTCACGGCACTCCCCAGTCGTGCGCCTCTGTTACTCCTGCCGGCAACGCGGCACCGGCGCGGGCTCTTCCATCGACCCATCCTCAGCAACATCGGTCATCCGCCGACCGCTCAGCGAAGGCGCCCCCCCTCCCGCTGGTCGTCGAGCGCTTCAGGGATCGAGGTCCCAGAGCACCCGGGTAGTACCGGGTTCGTTCGGGATCGGGCGGTTTCCGTAGGTGCACTCGTCCGATCGACCGGCGGCCACGGCCTTGACGGACGCGGGATACCGCACGCGATGGCAGGTGGTTCCGCAATCAGCGTTCTCCCCTTGGCACGCCGTGCCGGGAATATCGGGCCTCCGCGCAGCGCACCGCTGCAGTCGTGTCGGAGGGGGGACTTGAACTCTGCCCTGAGGGGGTGCAGGCGGCGGCAAGGGGGCGCGGTTGAGCGTGTCGGCGCCCCGATCCCTGGCATCATGGCTGTGCCACGGGCAGATAGGGGCAGGCGAAGGCAGGCGCTCGCTATCACGGGTGCTATCGCGACTACTGCTGCCCGCGGGTGATCTGTTCGAGGGGAGCCTCCGCGTGACTGAGGAGATGCGGCGGGTGTTGCGCCGCCTGGCCGAGCACTTCTCTCCGCCAGGAGTGCACCGGCTGGACACCCCGTTCGACGTTCCGGGGCTCGACTTCGAGTCGCAGGTGCGACCAGCGCTGCGTCGGCTGACATCCGCCGACCCCCCGTACATCGGGGGAGTAAGCGTCGCAGAGATGGACTACCCCGTGGTGGTCACCAGCTTGACGGAGCGGGGCTGGCAGGCGGCTGAGGTTGCCGGCGACGCCAGAGACGCGTCGCCGGGTGCCCCAGCAAGCGCACGGCCGGCCAGAGCAGTAACGGCGACGGAGCGGCCCTTTCAAGTCGCCCTCTCATTCGCTGGGGAGCAACGTGACTACGTTCACCGGGTCGCCTCGGGACTCGCTGCGGCGGGGGTGACCTACTACTACGACCTCGAACAGGAGGTTCGGACGCTCGGACGTGACCTCATTGAGGAGTTCGCCCGGGTCTACCAAGACGAGGCTGTGGTGGTGGCCATGTTCATCTCCGGCGAGTATGCTGAGAAGTCTTGGCCAAGGCAGGAGCGACGCGCCGCCTTAGCGCGCGCGTTACAAGAGCGACGGGAGTACGTGCTTCCATTCCGGTTCGACGACACCCCACTCGAAGGACTGTTGCCCACCGTTGGCTATATCAGTATCGGCACGCGCACACCCGAGGAGGTCGCCGGAATCATTGCTGAGAAGCTCGTTCTACTTGGTGGCGCCTTGCCGGCGACAAGAGGACCGCAGCTAGGGTGGGCCCGGGCTACCTCGGGTCGTAGCAGTAGCGATCTGCAAGTGACTGTGGTGGATGAGACAGGAGCGCCGCTGGCTGGCGCCCACGTTCTGGCGGTCGCGGCGAACGGCACCTACGTCTCCGCTCAGACAGACGGCCAAGCCGTGGCCATACTCCGGCTCCCGGCACAGCGGATAGTTACCGTCTTTGCGGCCCACTTAGAGGCGGCTCCCGCGTTAGTGCGAGGCCATGATCCGGTCGAGGACTTGCAGATCACTCTCCCCCGAGCCGACGGAGTGGGGGGTCTGATCATAGAACGTGGTACTGGCTATGTGCCTGGTCTAGATGGGCGCCTGAACCCGATTCGCGACACGTCCAACCGCCTTTACCTGTACGCCGACAACATCGCGATCGACGACGCTGCGAGCCAACCGCGGACGTTCGAACTGGGGCAGCCGCTCGCACTTGAGGACGCGCATGGCGCCCGAGTTGTGCTGACCATCATCGATGTGATTGGCCGCTCTAGTCTGCTGCGATTTGAACGCTAAGGTCCCGTGCGGTCTCGTCCCGAGGCACGGTTGGCTCGCGTCTCCGATGCGTCCGGCGGGTAAGAATGAGTCAGGCAGATAGGAGGAGCGCTCTGACCCAGTACTTCGCCCGGTGGAACGGCGATCGCCTCATCGGCATCTGCCGGCTCGCGATCGACGACGAGCGCAAGACGCTCCTCGAGCAGGCGTGGAGCGGCACCGAGTGGGTGCCCACCGAGATCGTGATGCGCGCCCTGACGAAGGGCGACACGGACCTGGACGAGATCACCGAGGAGCAGGCCCGAGAGATCGTGCCGGCGGCATTCAGATAATACGTAAGCCCACGAGCGCGGTAACTTGCTTACTAGTACGCGTGGGTGTCCGGCTCGACGTCATGAGGCAATCGGCATTCCGGTCGCTAGGGGAAGGCTGACCGTGCCTTGACGGCGATCCTCGTCTGTCTGCGGCGAGTTGGACAATGGCCGTACGTGGATCGTTTGTGCGGCTGGTATGTCAGCCGTTGACTGGGCGCGGGCGCGGGCCCGACGTCAGCGTGCAGGCGGTAGTCCCGCCATCGTGTCTGTTAGCCCCGGGTAGGAGCTGTCCTCGGCATAGACCTTCTCGAGGTCCTTCCGTGCCAAGCCGGCCTTGCCCTGTGCCAGGTGCACGGCCGCACGCTCGACGAGCGCACGATGTCGTAGACCTGCTGACCTGGACCTGATCCTCAGTGCCTCCTTCAAGGCCTCTCTGGCGGCGTCGTAGTGGCCCTCTTCGCGAAGCGCTATGCCACGCTGGATGAGCAGGAAGGTGGAGGCGTCGTCCTCGTTTCGAATCCCGTCTGTCAACGAGACAATTAGCTCCCAACGCCGCTGCGCCGTGTACAGCTCCGCCAGCGAAACCGCAGTGACCGTCGTAGGGGTCAAGTCCTCGACTACGGCGACCGCCGCAGCGAGGTCGCCCGCAGCCTGGTGAAGCTCGGCCAGGACCAGACCAACCGCGTCCCGGTCCAAAGGGAGCTGAGCTGAGATGCCATCGGCGACGGCGATGGTGATCTCCGCCAGGGCTGCGTACTTCTGCATGAAGGGGTGAGTAGCGGGGTCGAAGCCGGCGGCGAACGATCTCGATAGCAGTTCGCGGGCCAATATTCGGTCGTCTCGATTCATCGCGCCCACGCCTTGGAGGACTTCGGCGAGAGCGGCTGAGCCCTTATGTTCGGTGGCGATCGCGGGGACCTCTGTCAAGTCGGGATGGGAGACAAGCGCCTTGTAGAGGGCCTTTTCCCACTTGGGGGCAAAGAGGCCGGGCGAGACTGCGGCAAGTACCGCCGAGGGGGCGGAGACGTGGCCGCGCCGCCGTGCGGCCGGGAGAAGTGTCTGGTTGTGCGAGAGCCCGGTCCCCGGGAGGGAGATCGTGCGACTGACACGTCCCGTTGCGGACCGGCTGACCCGGTAGCCCCTGCCGCCGACGCTGTAACCGACCCCTCTCGGGGTTACCGTCATACGGACGCCGGCAACCTTGAAAGTCTTGCGAGCGCGGAATCCCATCGAGGCTCCTAGCTTCGTCATTTCGCCGCCGTCCCCGACGGCAGCCTCCAAGCCATCCAGCGGCGAGCGCAAGTGCGGAGCTTGTCAGGGCCGGGGATCCCGTCCTCGGACTGGACGGGGCGGGCGTGAAGCACGGCCCCAGCGGCGATCCGTTGCTCAAGCGCCTCTGTCGCGGTGGCCAGCGGCATCCGGAGCTGCGGTTCTTCGTCCGGGACGCCGGTTGCTGCGGTCCGCCGACGGGTGGGCATCGAGCGTAGGCACCTCCATCAGAACGACGTGCTATCAAGCTGCTATCGGACGCCTCCAGGATCAGCACTCGGCAGGCAGGAAGGCGTTGTTGACCTGCGGCTCTCTGCGAACCACCCCGTGTCGGAGGGGGGACTTGAACCCCCATGCCCTTGCGGGCACATGGCCCTCAACCATGCGCGTCTGCCTATTCCGCCACTCCGACGTGGCGCGACCGACCAGCGTGGGATACCAGCCGACGCGCTGCTGAGGGTACAGGTTCAGCGCTGTCGAACGGCCGGCGTACGGCGACCGCAGTAGCGTGACGGCGCCGTCTCGACCGAGGAGATCCAGTGCCCGAATCGCCACCTGAGGATGAGGTCGTCGAGCTCTGCCGCGACCTCATCCGGATCGACACCTCCAACCCGACGAGCACCGAGCGGGCGGCTGCGGAGTACGTCGCCACGAAGCTCGAGGAGGTCGGGCTCAGCACCCAGCTGTTCGAGTCCGAGCCGGGACGAGCCAGCGTCGTCACCCGGGTCGAGGGCATCGACCGGAGCCGGCCGGCGCTGCTGATCCACGGGCACCTCGACGTCGTACCGGCCGACGCCAGGGACTGGTCGGTCGACCCGTTCGCCGGCGAGATCCGGGACGGCTGCCTGTGGGGGCGCGGCGCGGTCGACATGAAGGACATGGACGCGATGACGCTGGCCGTCGTCCGCGACCGGCTCCGCTCCGGCCGCAAGCCGGCCCGTGACCTGGTCCTGGCGTTCGTCGCCGACGAGGAGGCCGGTGGGACGTACGGCGCCAAGTGGCTGGTCGAGAACCAGCCGCAGCTCTTCGAGGGCGCCACTGAGGCGATCAGTGAGGTGGGCGGGTTCAGCTACACGGTCAGCGACGACCTCCGGCTCTACCTGATCGAGACGGCACAGAAGGGCATGGCCTGGATGCGGCTGACCGCCCGGGGGAGGGCCGGCCACGGGTCGATGATCAACGACGACAACGCCGTCACGGCACTGTGCGAGGCCGTCGCCCGGGTGGGCCGCGCCAAGCTGGAGATCCGGCCCACCAAGACCGTGCGCGCCTTCCTCGACGAAGTCTCCGACGCGCTCGGCATCGAGCTCGACCCGGACGACCTGGAGGCCACCGTGGCCAAGCTCGGTCCGATCGCCCGGATCATCGGCGCGACCCTGCGCAACACCGTCAACCCGACCCAGCTGGAGGCCGGCTACAAGGTGAACGTCATCCCGCAGAGCGCGACGGCGTACGTCGACGGACGCTTCCTGCCCGGCTACGAGCGAGAGTTCGAGGCCGAGCTGGACGACCTCCTAGGCCCCGACATCACCCGCGAGTACGTCAACCACGACATCGCGCTGGAGACCGACTTCGACGGCCCCCTGGTCGACGCGATGGCCGCGGCCCTCAAGGCCGAGGACGCGGCCGCCCGGCCGGTGCCGTACTGCCTGTCGGGCGGCACCGACGCCAAGCACTTCTCCCGGCTCGGCATGCGCTGCTTCGGGTTCTCGCCGCTGCGGCTGCCCCCGGACCTCGACTTCGCCGGCATGTTCCATGGCGTCGACGAGCGGGTGCCGCTGGATTCGCTCAGGTTCGGCGTACGGGTGCTGGACCGCTTCCTCGACGGCTGCTGAGCGGGCCATGGAGGCGTTGCCGCTGGTCTTCTCGAGTGGCTGGGCGAGTGGGGTCAACGCCTACGCCGTCGTGCTGCTGCTCGGGCTGCTCGGCCGGTTCGCCGGCGCCGACTCGGTGCCGCACGCGCTGACCCGCACCGATGTCCTGGTGGTCGCCGGTGTGCTCTACGCGGCCGAGTTCGTCGCGGACAAGATCCCGTACGTCGACAGTCTCTGGGACGCCGTGCACACGGTCATCCGGCCGGCCACCGGGGCGGTCCTGGGCGTACTGCTCTCCGGCGACGCGGACACCCTCGGCCAGGCGGTCCTGGCCGGCACCGGTGGCTTCTCCGCGCTGGCCAGCCATGCGGTCAAGGCCGGCCTCCGGCTGGCGATCAACACCTCGCCGGAGCCGGTGACCAACATCACCACCAGCTTCGCGGAGGACTTCTCGGTCGCCGGGGTCATCTCGCTCGCGGTCTTCCACCCCGTCCCGGCCGCCATCATCGCGCTCGTGCTGCTCGTGGTCGGCATCGTCGTGGTGGTGCTGTTGGCCTCCCGGATCCGCCGTTTCGTACGCGACCGGCCGTGGCGCCGCCTAATCGGCGACTCGGTCGGCGACCCGGTCGGCGACCCGGTCGGCGACCCGGTTGCCGACCGGCCTACAGGGCCGACTCCCGGCTGAGCGCGGTCAGCGAACGCCAGCCACGGCGATCGTGGCGGACTGGCGCTGGATACGGCGGCGCAGCACGACCCGGCGGCTGCCGTCGGGGTAGAGGCGCAGCCGGGCCAGCTCCCAGTGGCCGTACTCGGCATGTGCCGTCAGCACGGACTGCGCCGTACGCCGGTCGGTGCCGCGGGGCAGATAGAGCCGCTGGTACTGGTAGTCCGGCCCCTCGGTCGCCTGCTGCACCGGCCCAGTCTGCCGCGTGTTCTACGCCTGTTCCAGCAACGTTCGCAATCGGGTACGCCGGGGCCGCGCGTCCACCTCGCGGACCGCCCGTGCCAGCGCCGGCCCGGCCGCGTGCACGACGGAGAGATGCCGCTCCGCCCGGGTCAGCGCGGTGTACACCAGCGGACGGGACAGCAGCCCGGCCGCCTCTCCCGGGAGTACGACGACGACGGCCGGCCACTCCGAGCCCTGCGCCCGGTGCACGGTGATCGCCCAGCCGTGCCGGAGGTCGCCGAGTGCCTTCGCCGGCACGGTCACCGGCCCGGCGGGGAACGCCACGACCAGCCCGCCGCCGGCCGCTGCGGTCACCGTGCCGACCTCGCCGTTGGCGAAGCCGGCCTCGGGATGGTTCGCGGTGGCCACCACGCGGTCGCCGACGTCGAAACCGCGGACCGCGCCCGGCCCAGGGTTGAGCTCCGTCTTGAGAGCCGCGTTCAGCGCCGCCGTGCCCGCCGGCCCGCGGTGGACCGGGGTGACCACCTGCACCTCCGCGGCGGGGATGCCCAACGCCCGCGGGATCGAGTCGGTCACCAGCTGCACCGTCCGGCGGGCGGCCTCCTCCCCGCCGCGGGCCGGTACGACGACCACCTCGCGATCGGGGTCGTCGACCGGCGGCAGCTCACCGCCGCGGACGGCGGTGGCTAGCCGGGCGATCGCGCCGCCCGCCGCCTGCCGGTGCAGCGTGGTCAGCTCGGTGGCGGGCGCCGTACCGGCCTCGAGCAGGTCGGCCAGCACCCGGCCGGCACCGATCGAGGGAAGCTGCGCCGGGTCACCGACGAGCAGCAGATGCGTGCCGTCGGCACAGGCATCGAGTACGGCGGCCGCCAGCTCCACGTCGAGCATCGATGCCTCGTCCACCACCACGATGTCGGCGTCCAGCGGCCAGGAGGCGCCGCGGGCGAAGTCGCCGCGGGTGCCCTGGGCGCCGAGGAGCCGGTGCACCGTCTGCGCCGGCTCGTCGGTGAGCTCCTCCAGGCGCTTGGCGGCCCGGCCGGTCGGTGCGGCGAGCACGAGCCGCCGCCCGCGCGCCCGGGCCAGCGCCACGACCGCGGCCACCGTCCGGCTCTTGCCGGTCCCGGGGCCGCCGGTGAGAACGCTCACGCCGTACGCCGCCGCGGCCTGCAACCCCGTTACCTGCGCCGGGTCCAACCCGCCGGTGACCGCGGCAACGCCCTCGGGCGTGACCAACGGACCGGCGGTCCGTAACAGCCGGACCAGCCCGGCCGCCACGGCCTGCTCGGCGCCGGCGTAGCGGGGGAGCCCGAGCAGCTCCGGCTCACCGGAGAACCGCAGCAACCGCTCCGCCTGCACCGCCGCAGCCACCGCTGCCGGCGGCTCGGCGACATCGAGGCCGGCGAGCGCGGCCGTCACCGTCCCGGTCGGCGCGGCCGTGTGCCCGTCGCGGGCGGCACGGGACAGGATGTAGGCCGCCAGCGCGCAGCCCCGCCTGCCGTCCCGCAGCGAGGTCGGCCCGACGACGGCGCGGGCCAGCCTGTCCGCGTCGACCGGCCGGACGTCGGCCAGCTCCAGCAGCCGCCACGGGTCGGCGGCCAGCAGTCCGGCGGCGCCGTCCCCGAACGCCTCGACGGCACCCTCCGCCAGTCGCGCCGGTAAACTCGCCGGAACCAGCAGCTCCGCCACGGCGTACGCCGGTGCGGCGGCGGCGAAGGCGCTGGCGAGCCGGTCGGCGCGGGCCGGGCCGACGCCGGGCAGCCCGCCCAGCCGGCCGGCCGAGACGTCCGCCGGCGCGCGGACTCCGGCCTCGGCCAACCGGCCGGCCAGCGTCGTACCGAGACCCGGCCAGAGTCCGGCGGCGCAGAACGCTGCGAAGGTGTCGGCCATCTCGCGAGGTCAGCGGCCCGGAGCCGGCCAGCGCTCCGGATAGCCCAGCGACGGCGTGGAGACCTCTGACAACGCGTCGCCGATCTCGGCCGGCAGCGTCAGTGCGGAGGATGCCAACGACTCGGCGAGCTGCGACGCGGTGCGGGCGCCCAGCACCGGCGCCACCACCCCCGGCTGGTCCCGCAGCCAGGCCAGCGCCACTGCGAGCGGGGGGACACCGAGGCCGTCGGCCGCGGTGGCCACCGCCTGCACCACCCGGCCGGCGGCCTCGTCGAGGTACGGCGTCACGAAGCCGGCCAGCGTTGCCGACGCGCCCCGGGAGTCGGCCGGCGTGCGGCTGCGGTACTTGCCGGTCAGCACTCCGCGGCCGAGCGGCGACCACGGCAGGATGCCGAGTCCGCCATCGAGCGCCGCCGGCACCACCTCCCGCTCTACTCCGCGCTGCAGCAGCGAGTACTCCACCTGGGTCGACACCAGCGGCGTCCGCCCCGGCCAGGAGGCCTGCCAGGTGGCGGCCTTCGCGGTCTGCCAGCCGGTGTAGTTGGACACCCCGACGTATCGCACCCGGCCGGATGCCACCGCGGCGTCCAGCGTCGCCAGGGTCTCCTCGAGCGGGGTGACCTCGTCCCAGGTGTGCAGCTGCCACAGATCGACGTACGCCGTCTGCAGGCGTTCCAGCGAGGCGTCCAGCGCGGCCAGCAGGTGACTGCGGGACGCGCCGCGCTCCCGGGCGCCGGGGCCGACCGGAGCGCCGGCCTTGGTGGCGAGCACCACGTCGGCACGTGGGACGACATCGTCGAGCAGCCGGCCGAGCAGCCGCTCGCTCTCCCCGTCGGCGTAGCGGTCGGCGGTGTCCACCAGCGTGCCGCCGGCCTCGACGAAGGCGTCGAGCTGCGCAGCCGCGTCGTCCTCGCCGGTGTCCCGGCCCCAGCCCATGGTGCCCAGGGCGAGCGCGGACACCAGCAGCCCACTGCGGCCGAGCGGGCGCTGCTGCATGTCCGGCAGGGTATCCAGCGGCGAGGGGTCGGGACCCGGTCGGCCCGGTGCGGTGGTGATCCAGATCCCACCAGCTGGCGCCACGGGGCCGGACCGTCAGGTACAGGGGATCTGGATCAACAGAACCCGGCCACCTTGGCCGGCGGGAGGGATGAGCGGTGCGGCTGGACCTGTCCCTCGGCTACTGGGGCACCGCCGCCCCGCCGAGCTGGCTGGAGCTGGTCCGGGAGGCGGAGCGGCTCGGCTTCGGCGTCGTCTGGGCGGCCGAGGCCTACGGCTCCGACGCGGTCAGCGTGCTGACCTGGACGGCGGCACACACCGACCGGATCGGGGTCGGATCCGCCGTCCTCCAGATCCCGGCCCGTACGCCGGCGCTGACCGCGATGACGGCTGCGACCCTGGACGCGCTCTCCGACGGGAGGTTCCGGCTCGGCCTCGGCGTCTCCGGGCCACAGGTATCCGAGGGCTGGCACGGCGTCGCCTTCGACCCGCCGCTTGCCCGCACCCGGGAGTACGTCGACGTCGTCCGGCTGGCGCTGTCCCGTCAACCGGTCGAGTACGCCGGCCGGCACTACCAGCTGCCGCTGCCCGGCGGGCAGGGGAAGGCGCTCAAGCTGACGGTCCGGCCGGTCCGCGACCACATCCCGCTGTACCTGGCCGCCGTCGGGCCACGGAACCTCGAGCTGGCCGGCGAGATCGCGGACGGCTTGCTGGCCGTCTTCTACGCGCCCGAGCACGCCGCGACGGACCACGAGCGGCTGACCGCCGGCCGGCAACGCGCCAGCCGGACCGGGGCGCATTTCGACGTCGTCCCCACCGTGCCGATCGTCGTCGGCGCAGACATCCCCGCGACCGCCGAGCCGCTCCGCCGGTACGCCGCGCTCTACCTGGGCGGCATGGGCAGCCAGGGACGCAACTTCTACAACGCGCTGGCGGGCCGGCGGGGGTTCGGGGACGCTGCCCGGGTCGTCCAGGAGCGCTACCTCGGCGGCGAACTGGCCGCCGCCGCGGCCGCCGTACCGCAGCGGTTTCTCGACGAGACCGCGCTGCTGGGCGGCCGGGCCCGGATCGCCGACCGGATGCAGGCGTACGCCGAGTCGGGGGTCACCTCCCTCGCTCTGAGCCCGCTCGCCGGCACACTGCCGGAAAGGATCGCCGCCATCCGGGTCGCCGCCGAGGCGCTGGACATCGCTGGAGTCGCCGAGTGAACGCCCTGCAGAGTGTGGTCCTGGGTGTGGTGCAGGGGCTCACCGAGTTCCTGCCGATCTCGAGCACCGCGCACCTGCGGATCGTGCCGGCGCTGTTCGGTTGGGACGACCCCGGCGCCGCGTTCACCGCGGTAACCCAGTTGGGCACCATGACCGCCGTACTCATCTACTTTCGTCGGGATCTGGCCCGGATCGTGTGGACGTGGCTGCGCAGCCTGCGCGACACATCCCTGCGCGGTGAGCTCGACGCCCGGCTGGGCTGGTACATCGGCCTCGGCACCATCCCGATCGGGATCTTCGGATTCCTGTTCAAGGACCAGATCGAGACCGGGGCCCGCAACCTGACGCTGATCGCCGGCACGCTGATCGTCCTTGGCCTGGTCCTGGCGTACGCCGAGCGGGTAAGCCGGCGCGAACGCGGGGTGGAGAGCCTCAACCTGCGCGACGGGCTCGTGATCGGCGCCGCGCAGGCGGTGGCGCTGATCCCGGGCGTCTCCCGGTCCGGTTCGACGATCAGTGCCGGGCTCTTCCTGGGTCTGCGCCGGGCCGACGCCGCCCGCTACTCGTTCCTGCTGTCGATACCCGCTGTGGTGCTTTCCGGGCTGTTCGAGCTGCGCACCATCGGCGACGGCAGCGGCCCCGGCGCGGCCGCCACGGCGGTGGCAACGGTGATAGCGTTCATCGTCGGCTACGCGTCGATCGCGTTCCTGCTGCGCTTCCTGGTCAACCACTCGACGCTGGTCTTCGTCGGCTACCGCATCGCGCTCGGCGTACTCGTTTTGGCGCTGGTCGCCGCCAACGTCATCTCGTGACCGTCATCCGATGAGCACCGTGCTGCTGGTCCGGCACGGGCTCACCGCCTCGACCGGGCCGGTCCTCACCGGCTGGACGCCCGGGGTCGACCTGGACGAGCGTGGCCGCGGTCAGGCCGCCGCGCTGGCCGCCCGACTGACCGCCCTGCCGTTGGCGGCCGTCGTCAGCAGCCCACTGGAGCGCTGCCAGCAGACCGCCGCCGCGCTGGTCGACGGGCGCGCCGGGCTGGCCGTGGCCACCGACGACCGGCTGGGGGAGTGCCGGTACGGCGACTGGACCGGTCAGGAGGTCAAGAAGCTCGCGAAGGACCCGTTGTGGCGGGCGGTTCAGGTCCACCCCAGCTCGGTCACCTTTCCGGGTCCCGATGGCGAGCCGTTGCGCGCCACGGCCGCCCGGGCGGTCGCGGCGATCCGGGACTGGAACGCCCGGCTCGGTGCGGATGCGACCTACCTCGTCTGCAGCCACGCCGACGTGATCAAGGCGATCGTCGCGGACGCCCTGGGCCTGCACCTCGACCTCTTCCAGCGGATCACGGTCGACCCGTGTTCGCTGAGCGTGCTCCGCTACACCGAGCTCCGGCCGTTCCTGGTCCGGCTCAACGACACCGGCGGGGGGGTCGGCGAGCTCATGCCGCCCAAGCGGCGCGGGCGGCGTCGCACGCCGTCCTCCGACGCGCCCGTGGGCGGCGGCGCCGGCGGGGCGGCATAGGCTCGGTCCCATCCCCGCCCGGCGATCGGAGGCCGTGTGCCGCGCCAGATCTACCTGTTCGACCCGCCCGAGCGCTTCGTCGCCGGGACGGTCGGGGAGCCGGGGGAGCGTGCCTTCTTCCTGCAGGCCCGGGGCGGTGGCCGGCTCGTCAGTGTCGCCCTGGAAAAGGTTCAGGTCGGCGTGCTGGCCGACCGGTTGGACCAGCTGCTCGACGAGGTACGCCGTCGGTCGGGGGCCCTGGCCGAGGCGGCGGCCGCACCCGATGTCGAGGACGTCGAGCCGCTCGAGACCCCGCTGTTCGAGGAGTTCCGGGTCGGCACGATGGCGCTGGGCTGGGACGGCGACGACGGCCGCGTGGTGATCGAGGCGCACGCGGCGCGGCCGGACGAGGAGGAGCGGGCGGAGCCTCCCGGCGAGGACGACGAGGACGGCGGCGACCTCCTGCGGGTGCGGATCTCGCCGGCTGCCGCCCGAGCCTTCGCCCGCCGGGCGCAGCGGGTGGTCGCGGCCGGCCGGCCGCCGTGCCCGCTGTGCGGTCAGCCGCTGGGCCCGGAGGGCCATGTCTGCCCGCGCCAGAACGGGCACCGGCGCTGAGGCTGGCCGCACGGAGGCGCGGATGAACCGGTCCCGGCCGCCGACCCTCGACCTGCCGGCGGCCCTCGAGCTCCTGCGCGAGGGCGAGCTGACAGTCGAGGGCCGACTGGTCGACGCCTCCAACGTCACCCTGTACTGCTCGGTCGCCGGCGGTGACCGCACCGCCACCTGCGTCTACAAGCCGGTCGCCGGGGAGCGCCCGCTGTGGGACTTCCCGGAGGGCACCCTGGCCCATCGGGAGGTCGCGGCGTACGCCGTGAGCGCCGCCACCGGCTGGCAGGTCGTGCCCCCCACGGTGCTGCGCGACGGCCCGTTCGGGCCCGGCATGGTGCAGCTGTGGATCGACGTCGAGGAGTCGGTGGACCTCTCGGCGCTGGCCCGCTCCGATTCCCGGGCCCTGCGGCGGATGGCGGTCTTCGACGCGGTCGTCAACAACGCCGACCGGAAGGGCGGCCATCTCCTTCCCACTCCGGCCGGCCACGTGTACGGCGTCGACCACGGCGTCTGCTTCTCCGTCGACGACAAGCTGAGGACGCTGCTGTGGCGCTGGCGCGGGAAGCCGCTGACCGACGAGGCGGTCGCCGTACTCCGGGCGCTCCGCGACGACCTCCGGGGTGACCTCGGCACGACGCTGCGGGGGCTGCTGGCGCCCGCGGAGGTGCGGGCGACGGTACGCCGGCTGGACCGCTTGCTGGCGACCGGCTGTCACCCGCAGCCGAGCGAGGACTGGCCGGCCATTCCCTGGCCACCGTTCTGAGCCTGGCTACGCTGACCGGCATGCAGCCGTGGCCAGCACCCGAGGTGCCCCGGCTCCCCGGGGAGGCTCCGCCACTGCTGCTCTGGGACAGCTCGAGCCGGGCGCTCCGGCCCGCCGCGACCGGGTCCCGGGCGACGATGTACGTGTGCGGCATCACGCCGTACGACTCCACCCACCTCGGCCACGCCGCCACCTACGTCGCGTTCGACACCCTGCGCCGGGCCTGGCAGGACGGGGGGGTAACCGTCGAGCACTGCCAGAACGTCACCGATGTCGACGACCCGCTGCTGGAGCGGGCGGCCCGCGACGGTGTGGACTGGGCGGAGCTGGCCGCCCGCGAGACCGCCCGGTTCGACCGCGACATGGTGGCGCTGCGGGTGCTCCCGCCGACCTGGTACGTCGGCGCGACCGAGGCGATCCCGGAGATCGTCGAGCTGGTGGGGGAGCTGCGCGACCGCGGCGCGGCCTACGAGCTGGCCGGCGACCTGTACTTCCCGGTGGCGGCGGCGCCCGCGTTCGGCTCGGTCGCCGGCCTCGACTCCCGCGCCATGCTCACGCTGTCGGCGGAGCGGGGTGGCGACCCGGGGCGGCCGGGCAAGAAGGACCCACTGGACAGCCTGTTGTGGCTGGCCGCGCGGGCGGGTGAACCGGCTTGGGACTCTCCGTTCGGCCCCGGTCGGCCGGGCTGGCACGTCGAGTGCGCCGCGATCGGGCTGCGCCGGCTCGGACCGGCCATCGACGTCCTCGGCGGCGGGAGCGACCTGGCCTTCCCGCACCACGAGATGGGAGCTGCGCAGGCGGCCGTGGCCACCGGCGTCGAGCCGTACGCCGGTGCGTTCGTCCACGCCGGCATGGTCGGGCTGGCCGGCGAGAAGATGTCGAAGTCACGCGGCAACCTGGTCTTCGTCTCCCGGGTACTGGCGCAGGGAGCCGACCCGGCCGCCCTGCGGTTGGCGCTGCTGGCCCACCACTACCGAGGCGATTGGGACTGGACACCCGACCAGCTCCCGGCCGCGGCGGCGCGGCTGGCGGCCTGGCGGGCGGCGGTGTCCCGGCCCCACGGCGCCCCTGCCGTCGCGCTGCTGACGGAGGTCCGGCGGCGGCTGGCCGACGACCTGGACACGCCCGGCGCATTGGCGGCGGTCGATCGGTGGAGCGGCACCACCGGGGACGATGCGGCGGCTCCGGAGCTGGCGCGTGACCTGGTCGACGCCCTGCTCGGCGTACGCCTCTAGCCGCGGCCCGTGCCGCCGTCGCCGCGCCGGCGCAGGTAGCGCTCGAACTCCTTGGCGATCGCCTCGCCGCTGGCCTCCGGCAGGTCGGTCTCGGCCTCGCGCTGCTCGAGCTGGCGGACGTACTCGGCCACCTCGGCGTCGTCGCGGGCGAGCTCGTCCACGCCCCGCTCCCACGCGCGGGCCCGTTCCGGCAGGTCCCCCAACGGCACCGGGATGTCGAGCATGTCCTCCACCCGGCGCAGCAGCGCGAGGGTCGCCTTGGGGCAGGGCGGCTGGGCGACGTAGTGCGGGACAGCCGCCCAGAAGGACACGGCCTGCAGCTGGCCGCGGGTACAGGCGTCCTGGAAGACCCCGACGATCCCGGTCGGGCCCTCGTAGCGGGACGGCGCCAGTCCCAGCCGGGTCGCCAGCGCCGCGTCGTACGCCGTACCGCTCACCGGTACCGGCCGGGTGTGCGGCGAGTCCGACAGCAGGGCGCCCAGCGTCACCGCCATCTCCACACCGAGGTCACGCGCCACCCCCAACAGCTCCTCGCAGAAACCGCGCCAGCGCATGTTGGGCTCGAGACCGCGGATCAGTACGACGTCCCGCGAGCTGCCCGGCGGAGCCGCAACCGAGATCCGGGTGGTCGGCCAGGAGATCCGCCGGGTGAGCCCGTCGGCCAGGGACACCATCGGCCGGTTGACCTGGAAGTCGTAGTAGTCGTCGGGGTCGATCGCGGCGAGCGGGCGGGCCGCCCACACGCTCTCGAGGTGTTCGACGGCACCGGTGGACGCGTCGCCGGCGTCGTTCCATCCCTCGAAGGCCGACACCATGACCGGGTCGCGTAGCTCGGGGACGCCCTCGAGCTCGATCACCTGCTGCCCTCCCGGGGGTCGACGCCGGCCGCGTCCAGCCTACGTCGCGGGCACGCCGGGCGAGTCGGTGGAACGCGGCGCCGGGGTCCCCGGCCGGTAACATCGCCGTACATGAGCGCGACGTCGCGGGGCCTGCTCCAGGCGATGGCGGAGCGGGTGGTGGTCGCCGACGGGGCCATGGGCACCATGCTGCAGGCCCACGACCTGTCGCTGGACGACTTCGCCGGTCTGGAGGGCTGCAACGAGATCCTCAGCCGGACCCGCCCCGATGTGGTCCGCTCGGTGCACGAGGCATTCCTGGCGGTGGGCGTCGATGCCGTCGAAACCAACACGTTCGGCGCCAACCTGGCCAACCTCGGCGAGTACGGCATCGCGGAGCGCATCTACGAGCTGAGCGAGGCCGGTGCCCGGCTGGCCCGCGAGGTGGCGGATGGTTACTCCACGCCCGACCACCCGCGCTGGGTGATCGGCTCGGTCGGGCCGGGCACGAAGCTGCCCACCCTCGGGCATGCCACCTACGCCGATCTCCGCGACGCCTACGCCGCCCAGGTCGCCGGCCTGGTCGCCGGCGGCGCCCATGCGGTTCTGGTGGAGACCACCCAGGACCTCCTGCAGGGCAAGGCGGCCGCCGTGGGTGCCCGCCGGGCGATGACGGCAGCCGGCGTCTCGCTCCCATTGTTCGTCCAGGTCACCGTCGAGACCACGGGGACCATGCTGCTGGGGTCGGAGATCGGCGCTGCTCTCACGGCCCTCGAGCCGCTCGGGATCGACGCGATCGGGCTCAACTGCGCAACCGGGCCGGCGGAGATGAGTGAGCACCTGCGCTACCTGGCCAAGCACGCCCGGGTGCACCTGTCGTGCATGCCCAACGCCGGCCTGCCGGTTCTCGGCCGGCACGGCGCGTCGTACCCGCTGACCCCGGCGGAGCTGGCCGCGGCGCAGGAGACCTTCGTCCGCGACTACGGCTTGTCCCTGGTCGGCGGCTGTTGCGGTACGACGCCCGAGCACCTGCGCCAGGTCGTCGAGCGGGTCGGCGGCCGGCCGGTCACCGCCCGCCGGCCGCGGCCCGAGCCGGCCGCGGCCTCGCTCTACGTGAGCGTGCCGTTCCGTCAGGACACGTCGTACCTGTCCATCGGCGAGCGGACGAACGCCAATGGCTCCAGGGCGTTCCGCGAGGCGATGCTCGAGCAGCGGTGGGACGAGTGCGTCGAGATCGCCCGCGACCAGATCCGCGACGGTGCCCACCTGCTCGACCTCTGCGTGGACTACGTCGGCCGCGACGGCGTCGCCGACATGCGGGCGCTGGCCGGGCGGTTCGCCACCGCCTCCACCCTGCCGGTCGTGCTGGACTCGACCGAGCCGGAGGTCGTCGAGGCCGGCCTGGAGATGCTCGGCGGCCGTTCGGTCATCAACTCGGTGAACTACGAGGACGGCGACGGCCCGAGCTCGCGGATCGCCCGGGTGATGCCCATCGTGCGCGAGCACGGTGCCGCCGTGGTTGCCCTGACCATCGACGAGCAAGGCCAGGCCCGCACCGCCGAATGGAAGGCGCGGGTCGCCACCCGCCTGATCGAGGACCTCACGTCGCGCTGGGGACTACAGGTCGGCGACATCCTGGTCGACTGCCTCACCTTCCCGATCGCGACCGGGCAGGAGGAAACCCGCCGGGACGCGCTCGAGACGATCGAGGCGATCCGCGAGGTCAAGCACCGCCACCCAGAGGTGCAGACGACGCTCGGGCTGTCCAACGTCTCCTTCGGGCTGAACCCCGCGGCCAGGGTGGTGCTGAACTCGGCCTTCCTGCACGAGTGCGTCCGCGCCGGCCTGGACTCCGCGATCGTGCATTCCGCGAAGATCGTGCCGATGGCGCGGATCCCGGACGAGCAGCGCGAGGTGGCACTCGACCTGATCTACGACCGCCGTCGAGAGGGCTATGACCCGCTGTCCCGTTTCCTCGACCTCTTCGCGGGTGTCGACGTGGCCGCCGCCCGGCAGTCCCGGGCCGACGAGCTGGCCTCGCTGCCGCTGTCGGAGCGGCTGGAGCGTCGCATCATCGACGGCGAACGCGGTGGGCTCCTAGCCGACCTGGACGAGGCGATGCGGAGCCGTCCTCCGCTGGAGATCATCAACGACTCGCTGCTCGCCGGGATGAAGGTCGTCGGTGACCTCTTCGGGGCCGGCGAGATGCAGCTGCCGTTCGTGCTGCAGTCGGCGGAGGTGATGAAGGCCGCGGTGGCCCACCTCGAGCCACACATGGAGAAGGCGGACACCACCGGCAAGGGCACGATCGTGCTGGCGACCGTCAAGGGCGACGTGCACGACATCGGCAAGAACCTCGTGGACATCATCTTGAGCAACAACGGCTACACGGTGGTCAACCTCGGGATCAAGCAGCCGGTCTCGGCGATCCTGGACGCCGCCGAGGAGCACGACGCCGACGTGGTGGGGATGTCCGGGCTGCTGGTCAAGTCGACGGTGGTCATGAAGGAGAACCTGCTGGAGATGAACTCCAGGGGGACCACCGCCCGCTACCCGGTCCTGCTCGGCGGGGCGGCTCTGACCCGGGCGTACGTCGAGCGCGACCTGGCGGAGGTCTACGAGGGCGAGGTGCGCTATGCGCGGGACGCCTTCGAGGGCCTGCGACTGATGGATGCCCTGGTCGCCGTTCGTCGGGGGGAGCCGGGTGCCACCCTGCCCGACACCCGGGGCGTCCGCGTGCGGCCGGCCTCGCGGCTCATCCAGACACCTCCGGAGCTGGTTCCGGCCCGATCCGACGTGGCGATCGACGTGCGGGTGCCGGCGCCGCCGTTCTGGGGGGACCGGGTCGTCAAGGGGATCCCGCTGGCCGAGTACGCCTCGATGCTGGACGAACGGGCGACCTTCATGGGCCAGTGGGGGTTACGGGGGTCCCGACGCGGCAGCGGACCGTCCTACCAGGAGCTGGTGGAGACGGAGGGTCGGCCCCGGCTGCGGATGTGGCTGGACCGGATCCAGTCCGAACGGATGCTGGAGGCGGCGGTCGTCTACGGCTACTTCCGGTGCGTGAGCAAGGGTGACGACCTGATCGTGCTGGACGACCGCGGCGGTGAGCGCGTCCGCTTCACCTTCCCGCGACAGCGGCGGGACCGGCACCTGTGCCTCGCCGACTTCTTCCGGCCCGAGGAGTCCGGTGAGACCGACATCGTCGGCTTCCAGCTGGTCACGGTCGGCCCCCGGATCAGCCAGGTAACGGCCGAGCTGTTCGAGCGCAACGCCTACCGGGACTATCTCGAGCTGCACGGACTGTCGGTCCAGCTCACCGAGGCGCTGGCAGAGTACTGGCACCGGCGGGTCCGCGAAGAGCTCGGCGTCGGGGCGGAGGACGCGGTCGAGCTCGAGGCCATCCTCAAGCTCGGGTACCGCGGCGCCCGGTTCTCCCTCGGCTACGGAGCCTGTCCCAACCTCGAGGACCGGGCGAAGATCGTCGAGTTGCTGCGTCCGGAGCGGATCCAGGTGTCGCTCTCGGAGGAGTTTCAGCTGCACCCCGAACAGTCCACCGACGCCATCGTCCTGCACCACCCTGAAGCGTCGTACTTCAACGCCTAGTGCCGATCGACCCGGCCCGGCCCGAACGGCAGCACGGGGAGTTGCGGGCGGTGCTGTTCGACCTCGACGGCTTGTTGATCGATTCTGAGCCGATCTGGTTCCGGGTCGAGGAACGGGTGCTGGCCGAGCTGGGTGGTGCTCGTCCCTGGCGGCACGAGGACCAGGCGGCCTGTGTGGGGGGCACCCTGCCGCTCACGGCCGACTACCTGCGGGGATTGGCCCGCATGCCGGTGTCGAACGCGGAGGTCCAGCGCCGGTTGCTGACCGGGATGGCAGCCGCCCTGCGCGGCCCGGTGCCGCTGCGCCCGGGGGCTCTCGAGCTGTTGCGGGCGCTGGGGTCCGACGGCGTGCCGTGTGCACTGGTGTCGTCGTCGTACCGGGTGCTGGTGGACGCGGCGATGGGCACGATCGGCCCCGAGCACTTCGCGATATCGGTCGCCGGAGACGAGGTACGCCGGCCCAAGCCGGACCCGGAGCCCTACCGAACCGCGGCCCGGCGACTTGATGTGGAGCCGTCGGCGTGCGTGGTCTTCGAGGACGCGCCGGCGGGGGTGGCCTCGGCCGAGGCGGCCGGCTGTGTGTGCGTCGTGGTGCCCGACGTGGTGCCGGTGCCGCAGACGCCGACCCGACCGGTGCTCGGCTCGCTGCTCGACGTCGAACTCGACTGGCTGCGGCGCCTGCCGGCCCTGCTCGCTCCGGTCCGGTAGGTCGGAATTTGCCCGGCCGGCCGGCCGGGGCACTGGCTATTTGTGGCAGTCGGGCACTATCGGCCAGTGCAGGTGTAGTAGTTGCCAAAGTCACGGCTGCGTCCATAGGGAGCGCCGTGTTTGCTGGTAATCCTGTGGTTCGGCTAAGCAACCGATCAGTAGCACACTGTCACGTAACAGGAGATCTACTCGCCTCGATAACGACCTTGGAGGCAAGAGGACACGGCCGGTGACCTGCGGCTTCACTCCAACAGGTGCGCCCAGGGCCATCGGCGAGGCCGAGCGGCGGTAATGCCGGCAAGGCACACCCCCGTGATGGTGGACAACCGCGGTGCCACCACCTAGATTTCGAGCTTGTCAAAGCACCGGGCAACGGTGCCGACGACTTCCCTATAGCACCCGTAACCGGACGCCGAGTCCTGCCCCACGGTTATGCAGGGTGCCCATTCCGAGATCGTTCGCGGGGCAGGAGCGGGGGACCCACAGGTCCCACGGTTGGTACGTCGAGGACGTCGGCGTACGACCTTGGGGTGAAGCCACGCTTCTTCGCAAGTGTGGCCGGGGCAACTTCTCGTCCCGAACCCGACAGCTCACCTCGCAGGCGTGTGGGAAGGGATTCTCGTTGTTCCAGCACCGAATTGGCGCGCGCCCGCGTGCCACCGGCCGATCCGCAGGCATGGCCGTTCTCGGCTCAGTGATAGCTGCGGTCGCCCTCGCCGCCCCCACGCCGGCGACTGCGGGTAACCAGATCACCGTGTCCCCCGGCTCGGGAACTCTGCAGAAGGCCATGGACGCCGCGGGGCCCGGGACCACTCTCCGGCTGCACGGCGGCACCTACACGGGCGCGGTGAGCGCCCACAAGTCCGGTACCGCCAGCGCGCCGATAACCATCGAGCCGTACGGCGACGGGGCCGTCACCGTGACCGCCAATCTCCCGGCGCCCAACTGCAAGCGCACCTCGCCGGACCCCAACCGCACCTTCCGGTTCGACAACGGGGTGGACTACTGGACGATTTCGAACCTGCGCATCGTCGGGGGGGTCTGGGTCAGCGCGCACAACGGTGGCAGCGCCCAGCACTACATCGGCAAGTCCTTCGACGCGGGCACCTGGCAGGAGCGCCGCACGATTCCTGGTCGCGGGTCATATGACCCGGTCGCAGCTAAGAACGCGATCGCCGAGCTGAGCCGGCGGACCGGCAGCTCGATCGACCCGGCCGACGGCATCAAGATCTTGAACAGTGACATCAGCAGCCGGGGCATCCACACCATCGCGGCCCGCTACGGCACCATCTCGGGCAACGAGATCCACAACACCGTCTGCGGCATCGGTCCCGGCGTCTGGATCAACACCTACAGCGACGGCTGGACCGTGACGAACAACTACATCCACGACATCACGCCGTCGCCGGCACCGATCCACCACTACATGTACGAGGGCGTTCGGGTGGGATCTGCCTCGGCGTACAACCGGGTCGAGAGCAACCGGGTCGCCGGCATCGCGTCCGACGGGCGGGCCTTCAATACCGACGTCGACGCCAGCTGGAACACCTTCACCCGCAACAACGCCTCCGGAGTCGCTCTCGGCTACAACGACCAGGCGTCCGGCTGGGGCAACGTGTGGTCATACAACACCGTGGACAATCCCCGCGCCGCGGGCTTCAGCTTCCGGATGAAGGACGCGAGTCTGGCCAAGCCCTCGATGAACACCAGCACGTTCAAGTCCGTGGTCACGTGCAACCACGTGTCGGGTGGGGGTGTCGCGATGCAGGCCGGCGCGCTGATCCAGACCACCTTTAAGTCCAACTACTTCGGCACCGTGCAGCTGAGCAACAACCTGCAGCGGTACTGGGCTGCGGAGGGGAACACCTGGAACGGCACGAAAGCAGCTCCGCCGACCCATCCCATCCAGCCGTCGGCGTCAGTTTGCTGATCCTGGTTCCCGGCTCCGATCGGTAGGTGGCCGGAGTCAAACGGAGTCCTCTCGCCTCGGCCCGCCGCCCCCGTCCAGGGGGCGCGGGCCGATTGGCGCACGCGACCACCCGGCGCGGCTGACACCTGCCGGTAGAACCGGTCCCTAAGGTCGGGGGATGCCCCCTGAGCCCGATGACTCCCAGCTGGCCGCCACTCTCGCGACGGCCGCCGGTCGGCTGCTGCTCGGCGTACGCAACGAGTACGCCGAAGCGGAACCGGCCGAGCGCAAGAAGCAGGGCGACCGGCGGTCGCACGAGTTCCTCATGGCCGAACTGGCCACCGCCCGCCCGCATGACGCCGTGCTCTCCGAAGAGGGTGCAGACGACGCCATCCGGCTCGCCGCCGAGCGGGTCTGGATCGTCGACCCGCTTGACGGCACGAGAGAGTTCTCGGAGCTGGGGCGGGTGGACTGGGCGGTCCATGTCGCTCTCTGGGAGAGCGGCGAGCTGGTCGCCGGAGCGGTGGCTCTGCCGGCGCAGGAGCTGACCCTCAGTACGCCGGACGTCGATCTCGCCCCACCCGTCGGCGGGTCGCCACGACTGGTAGTCAGCCGGACCAGGCCGCCGGAGCTGGTCGGAGCGCTGGCCAAGGCGCTGAACGGGCGACTGGTGCCGATGGGATCGGCCGGCGCCAAGGTGATGTCGATCGTGCTGGGCGAGGCCGACGGCTACGTGCACGGCGGCGGCCAGTACGAGTGGGACTCGGCCGCCCCGGTGGTGGTCGCCCGCGCCGCCGGGCTGCACACCTCCCGGCTGGACGGCTCGCCGCTGCGTTACAACCAGGCCGACCCGCTGTTGCCTGACGTCGTGGTCTGCCGGCCGGAGCTGGCCGACCGGCTGCTGAGCGCGATCGCCGAGGTGGGCGGCTAGGAGCCTGCTGAATAACGCGTGTCGTCCTGGCCCGGATTGTGGGGGTCGGGACGATGTGTGTATGCAGGGTCGTCCGCTCGATGAGCGTGAGCTTCTTGATGCTGAGTCTGTCGCGGGGCATCT
>JAABUR0100002072.1_pt1 | contig 32525 bp, 31 predicted proteins | sample 5560091 | NCBI WGS metagenome assembly JAABUR01 (sample SAMN10711879, study PRJNA513375) | rock metagenome | isolation source: Antarctica rocks | place: Antarctica: Victoria Land, University Valley sud
GCGGCGAGGTCGGCCATGTCTACGTCTACGATCCGACGCGCAGCACCGGCCGGCCGTGTGCCACCTGGAGCCCGCTGGCGTCGTGCACCTCGTGGACCGGGGCGTCGCAGATGGCCGGCTGGCTGACCGCGGCCGCGGGTGCGAGCAACGGTGGCGACGGCTCACATGAGCGGTTCTGGACGCCGCTGGCGCGCAAGCTGCTGGCCCCGTTGCTGTTCGCGGCCGGCGCCACCGGCCTCGGCATGTCGGACGTGGTCCGGTGGATTGACACCCAGGAGGACACCGAGGTAACCGACCTTCTCGACGAGCTGGGCGTCGTCGAGGCCGCGAACGCGTTCATCGCGAGCCGCAAGCGCCCGGGCGACACCCTCGGCTCGGTGTACGCCACCGCGGAGGCGGTGCTCGACTGCTACACCGACCCGGACGTGGCCGCCTCCGCGGAGAGTTGCGAGATTGTCCCTGCCGCCCTGCTCGACGGCGACGGCACCTTGTACCTGGTAGCCCCCACGCATGCGCAGGACCGGCTACGGCCGCTGTTCGAGGCCCTCGTCATGTCCGTGGTCCGCGAAGCGCAAAACCGCGCGCAGGCCGGCCGGCCATGCGACCCCGGGCTGCTGCTCATGCTCGACGAGGCGGGCAACGTCGCCCCGCTGCGAGACCTGCCCTCGATCGCCTCGACCGGACGGGGCCAAGGCATCCAGGTCGTCTCGGTCTGGCAGGACCTCGCGCAGCTCACCGACCGGTACGGCCGGCTGGCATCGACGGTAGTCAACAACCACCGGGGAAAGCTGGCCCTGTCGGGCATCACCGATCTAGGCACTCTGGACTACCTGTCGAAGCTGCTGGGCGACGCCGACGTCGATCGGGTGTCTGTGACCGACCAGGCCGGCGGCGGAAAGTCCACCTCGCGCAGCCAACAGCGCGAGCGCCTGGCTCCCGCCGACGTGCTGCGCCAGCTTCCGCTGGGCTCCGGCGTGCTGGTGTACGGGAGCCTGCCGCCCGCCCGCGTCCGGTTCCGCCTTGGCAATGGCCCAGCGAGAGCACAGCGCTGCGGCATGACCGGTCGACTGGAGGACGTATGGACAAGCTGCTCTTGACGCCGGAGGACGCTGCGCGTGCGCTGAGCATCGGTCGCAGCAAGGTCTACGAGTTGCTCCGCGGGGGACAGCTCGATTCCGTTCTCATCGGTGCAAGCCGTCGGATCCCCACCGACGCACTGGTCGCCTTCGTCGCGGCTCAGCGACGCCCAGCCGGCTAGACATCGGGAGTTCGCATGAGCAAGCGCCGCAACGGCGAAGGCGGTATCTACCGCCGGGGTGACGGCGTCTGGTGTGCAAGCGTCGACTTTGGCTACGCCTGAGGGCGGCGGCGCCGCAAGTTGATCTACGGCAAGACGCGCCGGCAAGTCGCCGAGAAGCTGGCGGCGATGAATCAGGCGAGGTCTGCGTGGCGCCCAGTGGTGGAGGATTCCCGGCACCTCGGCGTCGTACCGCGACTGCTCGGCGGCCTCACCCGGCTACGCGCCTTGCCCGCACCCGGCTGACACACTCGTCCCGCTCCGACAGCCCAGGCCCCACCGCCCCTTGGAAGCGGCGCACCGGCCGACCCCGGCAGAACTGTCACACCCTCATGCTGAAATCAGACAACCGAACTTCCGACGGACTCCAACAATATCAACCATCAAGATCATGAAGCCTCGAGGTTAGGGCCTTGCTCGAGATGAAAAGCCCGGGAGTATTCAAGGTCTGGCCGCCGCGGGCGCAACGCTTCTTACGGCAGCCGGACCTCGAAGTCAACGGTATTACTGGCGGAACTTCAAGTCAAGGTTGCGGTCATTCGGGATGTGGCTGCCAGGTACTGCTGTGGGCAGGGTGTCGTAAAGTGTGGCGGGTATGCCTGCCGCTGGCAGGCCCGGTGCGAGGCCACCGGGAACCATTCGTCGACCGAGTAACATCCGTCGGGCATTCCACGACACGTGTTCGCCGTAGAGTGCCGCAGTTGCTAGATCGCTGCTGGGAGGCGCCTTGTCTGTGGACTCGTCGATGTTCGCTTGCGCCATGACACCGAGATAGCCGGCCATTCGATTGAGGTCGGACTCGCTGCCACTGCTCGAGTAGTTGCCTCCTGTGATCGGAACGGGCACCCAAATCATACCCATCTGCATCGCGAAGACGACGAGATCCATTAAGCAATGCAGTTTATCACCGCTTCGACCCGAACTCACGGTGAAACCACCGGCTAACTTGTTTAACCACACGCGACGGACCCAAACGTCTCCGGCGCAAGCCTCGATGAACTCCTTGAAGCGGGCAGCCACGCCGCCTACGTACGTCGGTGATCCGAAAATGATGGCGTCTGAGGCGTGTAAGCGCGCCCAATGCGAATCGATGTCTTCGGTCGAAATTGCGACAGCGTCAACGCCGGGGACGCCCGCGGCTCCTGCCTTGACAGCTTCGGCCAGCCTTCTCGTCGCTCCTCGGTAACCGCTGTAATAAACGATTGTTACGGTCGCGTGGTCATTCTCGTTCGTCACGCTGGCAGTCACGCCAGAGGATGCGTGACACTCGCCCCAGCAACTTCGCGCTCGAGTTCCTGCAGTTCGCCCAAACCGAGCAACGCATTCAACTGTTCCAGTGTGATCATCTGCTTGACCCAATCGCCGCTGTAGCCGTTCTTTCGCAGATCAGCGAAGAGCGTGGTGATGACGCCCACGGACAGCCGCAAGGCTGAGGTTGGGTAGATGACAATCTTGTACCCGAGATCACCGAGCGTGTCCAGCGGCAGGATTGGGGTTTTTCCCGACTCGGACATGTTCGCTACGAGCGGACCGGGAACGGCCTGCGCGATGGCGGCAAGCTCCTCCTCGCTGTGAGGGGCGTCCACGAAGATCGCGTCGGCACCTGCATCGAGGTAGCGGTTACTCCGCTCGATCGCCTCGCGCACGCCGAGCGGAGCTCGTGAATCAGTTCGGGCGATAATCATCGTCTCACGGTCAGCGCGGCTCTTGACGGCTGCCTTGACCTTACGGACCATGTCAGAAGCGTCAATAACTAACTTGCCTTCCATGTGGCCGCATCGCTTAGGCCACACCTGGTCTTCTATTTGAACCGCGGCCGCACCGGCTTGCTCGAGCCGTCGAACCGTCAGTGCGACGTTCGCTACGTCGCCGTAACCGGTGTCAGCATCGACGATGACCGGAATCTGGTCAATAGCCGTGATGGCGGTAACGGCGTCAGCGATTTCTCCCATGGCTATAAGCCCTACATCCGGAACCCCGTGCCGCCACGCGGCAGTGGCATAACCGCTGAGGTAGAAGGACTCAAAACCCGCCGCGACGGCGCATCTGGCTTCCAGGGGGGTACCCCCGCCTACGATTCCAACAGCCCCTGCAGTGGTAGTGAGAAGCGCTCGTAAAGCCGCTCCCGGGGACAGCGACACGGAGGAGGACGTCACCGCGGGCCCTGCCGGGAAGGGTCGGCGGGTGCCTGGCCTGATCGCGTCGCTAGGAGAAGGCGCGAGTAGACAGCATCTCGAACAGGTACAAGTTCTTCTACTTCTGCCTCCGAATACGGGGCATAGCCACGGCGGACTTTGACCCCAAACCGTTCTTGTTCGATCAGCCTTCGGAACGAGTCCGGCGGCCTAAACCGCTCGCCATATGCTTCCGTCAGGGTGTTGAAAATGCTCTCGTACACGTCCAGTCCAGCCATGTCGGCAATAGCGAAGGGACCGAATGCAGGAAGTCGGAACCCAAAAGTAGAGCTCACTACACGGTCGACGTCCTGGGGCGACGCCAGCCCTTCGTCTACGCACCGCATACACTCTGCGAAAAGGGCGAGTTGCAGCCGATTAGCGAGAAAGCCTGGACTACTCTTGACAACCGTAGGCTCTTTGCTCATGCGGTGTAACATTGCAATCGCGGTCTCAACGCACTCGAGGGATGTCTGCTCTCCTGGCACAAGTTCAACGCCCGGAATCCATTCGGCCGGGTTGAAGAAGTGTAGCCCCAGGAACCTTGATGGTCGGGACACACTAGAGGCTAGTCGGTCGACCGGGAAGGCTGACGTGTTGGTAGCGATCACGCCGTCCGTCATCGCCGAAAGCGATTCAAGGACCTTGCGTTTAGCGGCCCACGCTTCCGGAACAGCCTCGATCACCATGTCGACGGCGTCGCAAGCGTCCAGGAGATCCGCTGCGACATCTGCCTCGCGCAGCATCTCGAGGGAGTTACTGGGCAGCAAGCCAGTCTCGACGTGTCCCTGCAGCCGCCGTACGATCCGCTTGTAGCCAAGATCTGTCGCGGAAGAGTCGGCGTCTACGAGTCGCACGGCAATGCCTGCTGTCAGGGCAGCTACCGCGATACCACAGCCCATTGTACCGAGCCCAACGACGGCTATCACGGGGTTCTCATGTGTCATACGGGAGTCCCTGTCGTTTCAGTCGAGGTCACTCAGTCGTCCTGGGAGACTGTATACGTATGCACGCCGTGGGGCCAAAAGGAAGTCTCAAGGTTGACAAAGCTGCCAGACTGTCTTTGACTACGTATACAGGCGAGAGGTAGGCCACAACGTCTAGGGGGTGACAGGGTGACTGCTCGGCCCGGGATGGATGCTCCGGCACACGGGGTGCAGCCGCTCGAAGGCCGAGTTGTGATTGTTACTGGCGCAGCTCGCGGCCTGGGCCGCGTCCTCGCTCACGCCATGGCCATGGCGGGAGCCGACGTCGCGGTGACCGCTCGGCGCACTGCTGCCCTGGCTGCCACCATCGCCGAGATCCGGCGGTGCGGCCATCGGGCCCTTCCGGTAGAGCTCGACCTCCATGAGCGAGCGTCGATTGCGCCTGCAATCGACTCCGTCGTGGAGTCCTTGGGCCGGATCGACGTTCTGATCTGCAACAGCGGCGTCGCCGGGCCGTCGGTCCCCACGTGGTCGGTCACGGACAAGGAGTGGGATGAAACGTTCGCGGTCAACGTCACGGGCGCCTTCGCCTGCGCGCAGGCGGCAGCTCGTCACATGCTGCCGTCGCGCCGTGGAGTCGTGCTGTTCATCGGCTCCATGACAGGCAAGCGACCGCTGCTGCACCGCGCGCCTTATGCCGCTAGCAAGATGGCGCTGGTGGGGCTGTGCCGGACGATGGCTCTCGACCTTGGTCCCAGCAAGGTTCGCGTCAACCTGCTCTCCCCAGGGTTCGTAGAGGGCGAGCGGCTCGATTGGGTCATTGACGCTCAGGCCACGGCCCAGTCACGTCCATTCGCAGTCGTCCGTGACGAGATGCTCGCTGCCTCGCCGTTACACCGGTTCACGACGCCAGAAGAGGTCGCGCACGTCGCCGTCTTCCTCGCCTCGGACCTTGCTGCAGGTATCAGTGGCGAAGACATCAACGTCTCGTCTGGTGTAGTGATGCACTGATGGACGCCGCTGACGAGGCCTCTCGCGGGACGACATTGCTTGACAAGGTCTGGGACGCACACGTCGTTGCTCGGGGCGCAGACGACGAGCCGGACCTGCTCTACGTGGACCTGCATCTGGTGCAGGAGGTGTCCAGCCCGCAGGCGTTCGAACAGTTGCGGGCCACGGGACGAGCGGTCAGGCGGCCCGAACTGACCGTTGCCACCCCAGACCACAGCATCCCCAGCAGTTCTCGACTGCAGCCAATTTTGGACCTTCAGTCGCGCGTCCAGGTCGAGACGTTGCGAGCAAACTGCCAGCAGTTTGGTATTCCATTGCACGACGCCGCCTCCTACCGCCAAGGCATCGTGCACGTGATCGGTCCCGAGTTGGGGCTAACGCAGCCAGGGATGACCATCGTCTGCGGCGACAGCCACACCACCACCCACGGCGCCTTCGGCGCCCTTGCTTTCGGGATAGGAACCTCCGAGGTTGCTCACGTTCTGGCGACTCAATGCCTGCCGCAGCGTCGACCGAAGGCGCTGCACATCAGCGTCGAGGGAGTCCCTGGCCACGGCGTCACGCCGAAGGACTTAGCGCTTGGCATCATCGCGAGTAAGGGTGCCGCCTCTGCGGCGGGATACGCGATCGAGTACACCGGGTCTGCCGTCGCAGCGCTCAGCATGGAAGGCCGAATGACGCTGTGCAACATGTCTATTGAGGCCGGCGCCCGCATCGGCATGGTCGCGCCCGACGACGTCACGTTCGAGTATCTTCAGGGCCGCGAGCATCTAAGAACAGATTCGGGCAGCTTCGATGACTTGGTTGCGTGCTGGCGGCCGTTTGTCAGCGAGCCCGATGCTCGCTACGACCGCGAATGGGCCTTTGACGCCGGTTCCTTTTCGCCAATGGTGAGTTGGGGAACCACGCCGGCGATGTCGGTACCGGTCGACGGAGTCGTACCGCTGCCAGCTGAGACTCCCGACCCCGACGGGGCCGAGCGTGCACTCCGCTACATGGGCCTGCGTGGAGGCGAGGCGATCGCTGAGTTGAGTCTGGACCGTGTATTTATCGGATCCTGCACGAATGGCCGAATTGAGGACCTGCGTTCAGCGGCTGCAGTGGCGCGCGGCCGCCGTGTCGCTGTTGGCGTGGAGGCGATGGTCGTCTCTGGCTCGACCCTGGTACGGGCTCAAGCTGAACGCGAAGGGCTCGCAGACGTCTTTCGCGACGCTGGATTCCAGTGGGGGGAAGCTGGTTGCTCCATGTGCGTGGCCATGAACGGAGACCAGCTTGCACCGGGACAACGCTGCGCCTCGACATCAAACCGAAACTTTGAGGGTCGCCAGGGCCCGCAAGGCCGAACCCATCTGGTCTCGCCCGCGATGGCGGCGGCTGCTGCCGTTGTTGGGCGCTTCGTCGACGTGCGCAAGTTCGACTAGACCTGCTTGCAGGTCACGTAACGGGAGAGCAAAGAATGGCCTTGAGCCTTGGAATCGACGTCGGCGGCACCTTCACCGACGTCTTCCTGTACGACTCCACCAGCGGTCACTCCTGGTCCGCCAAGACGCCATCGACACCTGCCAACCAGGCAATTGGGGTGTTGAACGGCGTGATAGCGATCTGCGCTCGTGCGGCAGTCTCCCCAGGTTCCCTAGACTCGGTACTTCACGGAACGACGGTTACGACCAACGCGTTGCTCGAAGGCAAAGGATCACCCGTGGGCTTACTGACCAGCTACGGGTGGCGAAACATACTGCACTTGGCGGACAGCTGGACGCCCGGACCGCTTTTCGGTTTTTTTGACTATGAGCCACCCGAGCCTGTCGTTCCCTATGAGCGGATCCGCGAACTGCAGGAGCGGGTCACAGCGGACGGTGAGGTCCTACTAGCGCTAAGTGATTCTGACGTTGAGGAACAGGTGCGGGACCTGCTGGCGACCGGCATCGAGGCCCTCACGATCTGTTTGCACCACGCCTACGCCTACCCCGAGCACGAGCGCCGCGCTGCTGGGGTCGCGAACAAGGTCATTGGGGCTTCCGGCTTGGACATCCCCGTCTCCCTCTCTTCCGAGGTGAGCCCCGAGTTCCGGGAGTATGAACGGGCAGTCACAACGGCACTTAACTCCTACCTCGGTCCGGTCATGCAGCGGTATCTGTCGTCGCTCGAGACTGCGCTCAAGGACGTTCCCGTGCTTGCGTCGTTGCAAGTGGTTCGCTCCGACGGCGGCCTAATGTCGGTGGCAGCCGCACAGCAGCGACCCGTCGCCACCGCGCTGTCCGGTCCGTCCGGCGGGGTGAATGGCGCGGCCTTCGTCGCGACTTGCGCCGGGTTCGACAAGATCATCACATTCGACATGGGTGGAACGTCGTCCGACATCGCGGTCTGCCACGACGGAGTTCCGACAATCACTCGCGAGACGCGGGTGGCGGCCTTCCCCGTCAGAGCGCCCGCAATCAGCGTCGAAACTATTGGGGCAGGTGGCGGTTCGATCGCTAACGTCTCGGAAGTGACGGGAAGCCTGCGCGTCGGCCCAGCAAGCGCTGGTGCGGATCCCGGCCCAGCGTGCTACGGACGCGGCGGCACGTTGCCGACGGTCAGCGATGCCAATGTCCTTGTCGGTCACCTGCCTCCCTCGCTGCTCGGTGGAGACATGGCGCTCGACGTTGAAGCAGCCGCTCTCGCCTTCGAGCCGATGGCGCGTCAGCTAGGAGTGGACGGCCCTCACGCTGCACAAGCTGTCGTTGACATCGTCAACGGCAACATGCTCGGTGCCCTGCGGGTTGCGACGGTGCAAAAGGGCCTCAACCCGCGGGACTACGCGCTCGTATCCTTCGGTGGAGCCGGTGGATTGCACGCCAACGCGCTGGCCGCTGCTCTCGGCAGCTACCCGCTCATAATTCCGCCGGAGCCGGGAATTCTATCCGCGCTCGGCTTTGTCGTGGCGGACGTACGTAACGAGTTCGCCCATGCTCAACTGTCCTCACTTTCGACCGTCGACGTGCCCGCACTTCGGGCCGATCTGGGACTATTGGAGGATCAGGCGCGCTCGTGGCTGCATGACGAAGGTGTCCCGGAGAACGCGCATGCGGTGCAGCACGTTCTCGATATGCGGTATCACCGGCAGGGCTACGAGATACCGGTCGAGATCAATGGGAACGTACAAACGGTGTCGCGCGAGGAGATGGCGGAGCGGTTTCGAGAAGCGCATCAACGAATATACGGTTTCGTCCTGCCGGCCGAAGTCGAAATAGTCACGCTTCGGGCTCGTGCCGTTGGCCGCACGGAGAAGATTCGTCTTGCGCATAGGGATCTGGGCGGCAGTGACAGTTCCAGTTGTGTCACTGGCAGGCAGCGCTCTCTGGTTGACGGACAGTTTGTCGACATCCCGGTTTACGACCGCGCCTTGCTTGAACCCGGAATGTCCTTCACTGGCAAAGCAATTGTGATGCAGTACGACTCGACTGTGCTCGTGCTCCCTGGTCACGTTGCGAAGGTCGACTGTTATCTCAATCTGCTGATCGAGGAGTCGACGTGACCGCAGTCCCAATAGACCCTATTGCTCTCGACCTAATCGAGAACTCGCTGAAGAACATTCGTAGTGAGATGGACGAGGTGCTAAGACGATCGGCGATGTCATCCTCAATCCGGGAGCAACATGACGAGTTTCCCATGGTGGCTAATCGGCGCGGCGAGATGGTTGTCGGTCAGTTCGGGTCCTACATCCCGGAGGTCGTAGCCCAATTTGAGGGTGATCTCGGCCCAGGCGACGTGATCGTCCTCAACGATCCGTACCTGTGCAAGGGCTCCATCTCCCACACGAACGACATCTTGGTAATCGTCCCCGTCTTCTACGACAACGAGCTCGTTGGCTATACCAGCCAATTCGGCCACGTCCTCGATGTCGGCGGTCGAGCACCCGGTACGCAGTCTGCTGATGCACTGTCAATATGGGACGAAGGTCTGCGGATACCTCCTATCAAACTCTTGGAAGCTGGCAGACTTAACGAAGGCGTGCTACGACTAATACTCAATAACACGCGAGTTCCTGACATCCTTCGCTCCGATCTGCTGGGACTGGTCGGCGCCTGCCAGCGCGCGGAGGAACGCGTACTCGAGCTGTGCGCGACACATACTCCCGCTACATATCTGGCCGCGTGTGAGGCGCTCCTCGAGCGCACGCGTCTTGGCATGATCAAGTTGATCCGCCGCTACATCCCGGAAGAGAAGGCCACGTTCTGGGACTGGGTCGACGACGACGGTTTAGGCAACGGTCCCTTCAAACTCCAACTGACCGTGTGGCGCGATGGCGACCAGGCCTTCTTCGACTGGACAGGCACGGACGCTCAGGCACCGGGATCTATCAACTTTCTTATTCATGAGAGCTTGTGCAAGCTGTTCTTCGGAGTCTACATGATCATGGCCTTTGACCCGAGCATCTTGTTCAACGAGGGCTACAACTCGGTCTTCCACGTCGTGCTGCCTGAGGGCAGCATCTTGAACCCCCGCTTCCCTGCACCCCTCTCCAATCGGCTCAACGTGCACACAAGGCTGTTCGACTGCATCTCGGGGGCGCTTGGACAGGGAGCGCCTGAGCTGTCGATGGCCGCCGGATACGGTACGAGTCCCTATTTCGTCTACTCGGGCACGGGTGCGGACGGAAAGTACTTCCAGATGACCGAGCTTCTCTTTGGAGGCTTACCTGGCCGTCCGGTCGGAGACGGGCTCGACGGGCACTCGTGGTGGCCAGAGTTTCGGAGCACGCCGGCCGAGTACATGGAGACCAACTATCCGCTGGTCGCGATGCGCTACCAGCCGGTCATCGACTCGGGTGGAGCGGGGCGCCACCGCGGTGGTGCTGGCATTGAACGCGAGTACCTGTTTCGGCAGCCGGGGTTTGTCACCGTCAACGACGACCGGGCGACGTTGCAACCTTGGGGGATCGGGGGTGGGCGGGCTGGAGGTAGCTCACGTAAGCACGTCATCAGGGCAGACGGCAGTGATGAGCCCCTGCCCTCGAAGATCGACGGTGTTGCGGTGCGCGGCGGTGATCGGCTGGTCTTCCGTACTGCCGGTGCCGGCGGCTGGGGAGATCCGCTTGCAAGGCCACCGGATGTTGTCGAGCGGGACGTAGCTCGCGGACTCGTCTCGTTATCGGCGGCGGCCGAGCTCTATGGAGTTGTCTGCGGCGATCCCGATGGGACACGTCAATGCCGGGCCGGCATCCTCCAGCAGGTGGGTGAGGCGGCCAGGTTCGACTTTGGTGACCTACCCGTGGGGCTGGTACCGCCGAGATGAAACCGCAGCAGAGCACCTCCTCCGGTGACTTGGATGCCGACTACGCGGATGCAGGCTTCGGGCAGCCCTTGGGGTTCGGGGAGCACCCCCTCGTTCTCATCATCGATATGGTGAAGGCCTATTTCGCACCGGACAGCCCGCTCTACGCCGGCGTTGACAACGCGCTGACAGCGACGGTAGCTCTCCTTGACGCGGCCCGTTCGTCTCAGACTCCAGTGGTGTTCACCAAGGTCGTCTATACGGACGGTGGACGCGACGGCGGGACATTCTTCCGGAAGGTGCGCGGCCTGTCACTGTTCGTTGGCGAGAGCGAACTCGGGGATCTGGCTGACGAGCTACAACGCCGGGCAGCTGAGCCGATTCTTCACAAGCGATTTGCAAGTGCTTTTTTTGACACGCCGCTGACCGGCATGCTGCGCGCCCTCGAGACCGACACGGTGATCATTGCTGGCCTCAGCACCAGCGGTTGTGTCCGCGCGACGGCGGTCGACGCCGTTCAGCTCGGCTTCATCCCGGTTGTCGTTCGAGAGGCGGTCGGGGATCGTGATGCCCGACCTCACGAAGCGAGCTTGTTCGATCTCGACGCCAAGTACGCCGACGTGGTGAGCCTGCAGTCTGCAACGTCTTACCTGGCGGACCCATCACGTCGGTCCTGACGCAACAATGAGATGAGGTCCCCGAGCAGGTGCTGCAGGACATCCGCACAGTCCAGAGCAAGTCCGCGCCTTCGCAGAACACCAGCTGCGGTCAATGACCGAGTTCGAGGTGGAAACCCAATCAGGCGTCCTCCTCAAACAGCGGCACATTCCCGTCGCGTCCGCAGGCGCCTACGTCCCAGGCGGCCGCTACCCATTCGGCGCCTCTGCCCACATGACAGTCCTTATGGCGAAGGTCGCCGGGGTGCAGCAGGTTGCGGCGCGTACGCCGCCGATCCGTGGGGAGATCCCAGCGGCATCGGTTGCCGCCATGCATCTCGCTGGAGCCGACGACATCTATGGCTAGGAGGCGTTCAGGCGGTCACGGCCATGGCGCTAGGCACGGAGACGATTAGCAAGGTCGACATGCTGGCCGGACCGGGCAACGCCTACGTAGCTGAGGCGAAGCGGCAGCTCTTCGGCGAGGTCGGCATCGACCTGTTTGCAGGGCCGACAGAAATACTGATCATTGCAGAAGAGGGTGCAGACCCTTTCGTCGTCGCCGTGGACTTGCTGAGCCAGACCGAACACGGGGCCGGACTCGCCGGCTATTCTCATCCCGACAAGTAAAACGCTTTCAAGGCTCGCAATCGAGCACGTGGAGCGACTGCTGTCGGTCTACCTACCCGCGACTGTTCTGAGCTGGCGTGGCGTTGGCCACGGCGCGGTCCACGTCATCGACACTCTCCATGCCGCCTTCTCGCTTGCGGACGATTATGTCAGCGAACACGTAGGAGTCCTTATTGCAGAGCCTCGGCGCACTCTGAATGCCATGCGCAACTACGGCGCGCTCTTCCTGGGCTCGGGGATCTGTGTCTCCTATGGCGACAAGGTAATCGGGACCAAACACACCCTGCCGACACGAGGGGCAGCTCGTTACACGGGCGGCCTGTGGGTGGGTAAGTGGTTCTCAAGACGGTCACCTATCAGCAGGTCGTCGACGCTTCCTCAAGCCCTCGCCTGGGCGAGTTGTGCGGGCGCGCAAGTCGAGTCGAGCTCTTCGAGGGGCATGCTCGCTCGGGGGACATCCGGGCCGCAGGATTTGATAGTAGATCGCTTTCGTGGAACGCCGCCGTACCGGAGGTCTAAGCTTCCAGCGAACAGCCACAGGGTGTGCTTAGCCGGAGGTGATGAGAATCGGCTCCGTCGTCACACCCCTGATTGCGGCAAAGGGGGCGTGTGCAGTTGATCCGCGGATGCTTAGCGACCCGGGGAATTTATAGTGTCGAAACGGTAGGGAAGGGTCGTTAATGCGCTCGAGCAGCAGATCCACTGCCAAGCTGACCATGGCGTCGACGGGCTGCTTGGCGGTCGTCAGGTCGAAGGCCTCCCACGATGCCATGTCGATGTCGTCGTAACCAGCGATCCAGAGGTCGTCGGGAACCGCGACGCGTTGGGCACGCGCTGCGTCTAATGCGCCGAGGGCCGCAAAATCGTTGACGCAGAATAGAGCTGTGGGAGGCTGAGCCGAGCTCATGATCGCCGTGAACGCAGCGTGACCGCCGCGGTGCGAGAAGAGTCCGTCCGCGATCCGATCGTCCGTGAGGCTCATGCCGGTGGCGGCCACGCCTTCACGGAAGCCTTTCTCACGAAGGGCGGCGGTGCTTGCCCGCCGATCCGCTGTCAGTAGTCCCACCTGTGTGTGGCCGGCACTGGCAAAGTACTCGGCCATGGCAAACGACATCCGGTAGTTGTCGCTCTCCACCTGGTCGCACGCCAGTCCGGCAATAGTGCGGTTCAATAGAACGACGGGGGCTCTTGCTTGCAGTGCTGCCTCCAGCTGCCCGGAGGACGGCAATGCTGTGGTAAATATCAGCCCATCGATCTGCCGCTGTCCAATCGCCTCGGCCGCGCCCACTTCCCCTTCGAACTCAGACGACCACAGAATCATGCGCAGGTCGCGGCGGCTCAGCTCGCGGGACGACGCCGCGATAACCTCAGGATAGAAAGGATTAAGAAGGTCGGCGACCACAATGCCGATGGTTCCGCTGCGTTGCGTGCGCATTGCCCTGGCCGCGTGGTTGGTCTGGTACCCGGTGCGTTGTGCCGCGGTCAACACCCGCTGCCGGGTACTTTCCGTGACCAGTGAACTTCCAGCCATGACGCGCGACACCGTCGCCTGCGAGACGCCCGCGCTGATTGCGACGTCGCGGCTCGTCACCACGGGCGCTCGCCCACAAGTCGAGCGGTCGGGTGGCAGGCCCAACTGATCACGCAAGGTGACCCCCTGCCTGTCACTGCTGTTTCCACCCTGCTCGAGGTGTCGCCATGGGTCCGCCTCACTGGCAGCAGATGACGCTCGGAGGAGCGCTGATCGTCTCGGATACCTTGCCGTAATCCTATTGTCATGCGGACCGGTCCGGTTCGTTGACACCCGGCATTTCGGGTGGTTCACTGCTGGTGACTACGTATGCAGGAGACGAGCGTACCTAGCGGTAGGGGTGCCAGGCTCGAGCCGAATCGGGTTGGGCCTACTTATTGACACCCCACCTGGAGGCGTGATTCACTCCGACTTTGACTACGTATACAGCGGCTCGCTTCATTCAAACTAGTCAGCACTTCAGGAAGGTGTCCTCGTGCCGGATACGAGAAAGACGAGTGCCGCCCTTGTCAGCGTGCTCGCGGTGAGCACTGTTCTCGCGGGCTGCGGGTCCAGCGGTGGCAGCAGCAAGTCCTCGACAGGCGGAGGCTCGACGAGTGGCGCAGCGGCAGCTTCTCCTGGGCTGGCTGAGGCCAAAGCCAACGTAGAGGCGGCCAAGGCCTTGCCGACGTTCGTGGCGCCGGGCCCCTCTTTCGACGCCAGTAAGGCGCGCGGGAAAACCGTGGCGATCGTGCCCGACTACCCGACGCTGCCGTTCGTGCAGGAGATCAACCAGGGTCTAGAGCCGGCGGCCAAGGCGGCCGGCATTACCCTCAAAGACTGTTCTAACAACGGCACCGTGGGGGGCTGGGTCCAGTGCTTCAATCAAGGCATCGACGCCAAGCCTGACCTGATCTTGCTCAACGGATCGCCTAGCCCTTCCCAGTTGCAGCCCCAGATCAATAAGGCGGCAGCGGCTGGCATTCCGGTAGTGGCCAACCACGTTCCGCTGGCTAGCGAGTTCCCCCCCGGTACGCTGCCGGCCACCAACACTGCTGGCATCACGGGAGTCGAAGTTGGGCCGTTCCCCAAAGCTGCAAGGCTCATGGCTGACTACGCCTTGTCCACCCAGTCCGACGGCAAGGTGAACGCGCTGATTCTCACCTCCAACGAGGCGCCTGCCAGCCTCGGGCTGGTTCAGATGATCCAAGACGAGCTCAGTGCAAAGTGCGGCGGCCAGTGCAAGACCACGGTGGTCAACGTCCCGATCGTCGACTGGGCGACCAAGCTGCAGGACGCGACGCGTACGGCACTGCTCAAGGACCCCAAGGTCAACTGGGCTATCCCGATCTATGACGGCATGTACCAGTTCGTGTTGCCAGCCATCCAGTCGGCGGGACGCAAGGGCAAGGTGAATACGGTTTCCTTCAACGGACAAGAGGGAGCCTTGACCGCGATCGCCAAGGGCTCGGCCACCGCCACCGCCGGTGAGAACCTGGCATGGACCGGGTGGTCCACGATGGACCAGATCCTGCGCATCCTGGCGACCGGCAAGCCGTCAGATGTCAAGACCGCCGACACGCCAATCCGAGTCTGGGATAAGTCCAACATCAACGACGCAGGCGCTCCTCCGAAACCGGCCGTCGGCTATGGGCAGACCTACCAGAGCGACTACCTGAAGCTCTGGGGCCTGCAGAAGTAGCGGGGGATGCCGATGACGGAGCCCCCGACGCCGCAGCCGCTGGTCGAGGCCGAGGGCCTCACCAAGCGCTTTGACGGCGCACTGGCGCTCGACGAAGTTGATCTCGCGATTAGGCCCGGCGAGGTACACGGCCTGCTCGGCGAGAACGGGTCCGGAAAATCAACCCTGATTAAGATCCTGGCCGGCTATCACTCCGTCGACGGAGGCCGCTTGCGGGTGAGGGGGATGGACGTGGGGCTGCCACTCGGCCCAGGCGTCTCCCGAATGCTCGGACTGGAGTTCGTTCACCAAGATCTAGGGCTGATCGAAAGTTTGAGCGTCGTGGAGAATCTGCGGATCGCCGCGATGGGAGACCGGCGGCTACGAATCTCCTGGCGGGATGAGCGCCGAAGGGCCAGCCAGGTGTTCGAGCGCTATGGCTTCAAGCTCGACCCGCGGGCGACCGTTGCCGAAATCCGTCCCGTGCAGCGAGCGCAACTCGCGATTGCTCGGGCCGTGGAAGGAATGCCGGGCGGCAACCACGGCCAGCCGGGCCAAGGTGGCCTGCTGGTCCTCGACGAGCCTACAGTGTTCTTGCCGCGCGACGAGGTCACACACTTGTTTGCGTTGGTGCGCGAGATTGTCGCGAGCGGATCGAGCGTCCTTTTCGTGTCTCACGACATCGACGAGGTTTGCACGATCACCGATCGGGTCACAGTTCTGCGCGACGGGCGAAGGGTAGGGACCGTAGTCACCGCCGAGACTGACGATCAGCGCCTAGTCGAGATGATCATCGGCCGGCGGCTGGGGACAATGCCCGCCGCGACTCGTACCAGGCCGTCGTCCCCAGGCAGTTTTGCACGGGTATCGGGGCTGCGCGGCGGCCAACTCGATGGCGTCAACCTCACGGTCGGCGCCGGGGAGGTCCTCGGGCTTACGGGGCTGCTCGGATCGGGCTTTGAGGATGTCGTCTACTTCCTCTTCGGCGCGCAGACGCCGGAAGCCGGACAAATCGAGCTGGCCGGGAATACTCACGATCTGGTCGCGATGAAGCCGAAGCAGGCGATGCAGGCCGGGATGGCGCTGATCCCCGGTGACCGGCAAAACGATGGCAGCGTGCCAACCTTGTCTGTAACCGACAATGTGATGATGCCGGTACTTGACGAGCACATGTCCAAATTTGGACTACAGCGGCGGGCAATGGTACGCCAGACTGCCTCGCTTATGGAGCAATACGACGTGCGTCCGCGCGACCCGCGGCTACCCTATTCCACCCTGTCCGGGGGCAATCAGCAGAAGGCCCTGATCGCCAAGTGGCTGCAGACCGGCCCCTCCCTTCTGCTGGTCCATGAACCAACCCAGGGCGTCGATGTGGGTGCGCGTCAGCAGATCTTCAACGTCCTGCGCCAGTCCGCAGCAGGCGGCCGCGCCGTCATCTGCGCCAGCGCCGACCACGAGCAGCTCGCGACCATTTGCGACCGAGTGCTGGTCCTGGGCCGCGGACGCGTAGTCAGCGAGCTGGAGGGCGACGACGTCTCCAAGGACCGCATCACTGAGCAGTGCTTCAGCAGCAGCGCCCTCGCCGAGGCCTTGAGCCCGGCGTTGGTCCCCCAAACGAACTAGCGTAGGAGGCGCAGTGTCGACCGCCCAACCCACTTCCGAGCGCGGCGTGGCCGGCGGCGACCGCCCGACTGCTGGCCGCCCCAAGCCGTCGCTGTCCGCGTTCTTTCAGCGTTACGCCCTCGTGATCGCTTGGATCACCCTCATCGTCGCCTTCAGCGTGCTCAAGCCCAGCACCTTCGCGACCTCAGCCAACTGGTCGTCGATCCTGAGCACTCAGGCCATCTTCGTCATCCTGACCCTCGGTCTCATCATCCCGCTGACTACCGGCGACATCGACCTGTCGGTGGCCTTTAACCTTGCTCTGTGCAGCGTCGTGGTGGCCGTGCTGAACGTGAACCACGGCTGGGCGCTGGTCCCCGCAGTCCTGGTCGCCATCGCGGTGGGAGCGGCTATCGGCTTCCTGAACGGCGCGATCAGCGTCGGGGCTCGCATCGATCCCATCATTGTGACACTGGGGATGGGCACGTTCATCTACGGCCTCACGCTCATGATCTCCAACCAGACCACGATCTCGGGAATCGACGACCAGTTGAGCAAGTGGACGGTCGTCCAGAGCGTGCTTGGGATCCCAATCGAGTTCTACTACGCCATCGTGCTGGTAGTGGTCCTGTTCTACGTCTTCGAGTTCACGTCGGTTGGCCGCCGGATGCTGATAGTCGGCCGCGGGCGCTCGGTCGCGAAACTGAGCGGCCTGAGCGTCAATCGAGTACGGATCGGCGCGCTGACCGCCGCGGGATTCTTCGCGGGGATCGCCGGGGTGCTCTACGCCGGAACGTCGAGTTCGGCAGACCCGACGTCGGGCTCAAGTTTCTTGTTGCCTGCCTTCGCAGGAGCATTCCTAGGGTCCACTGCGATCTTGCCGGGCCGCTTCAACCCCTGGGGCGCCGTGATCGCGACCTACTTTCTGGCCACCGGCATTAACGGCCTGCAGCTGCTGGGAGCTGCGGGATATGTCCAGCAGCTCTTCTACGGCGCGGCCCTGGTCATCGCGGTGGGCCTGTCGCAACTGTCAAAGCGTGGCGCGGCGGACGCACAGGCTGGCCCGGGGAGTTGAACGCGCGTTCCGGTCACCGCCGGGTCGTCGTTGCCGCCGTCCACGCCGCGCCGGTGTTCCTCGACGCCGATGCGACGGTCGACAGGGCATGCGCACTGATCGCCCAGGCCTCGGACGCAGGCGCAGAGCTTGTGGTGTTCCCGGAGGTCTTCGTGCCAGGGTTTCCGTACTTCATCAACTGCTACGCCCCCGATGTCCAGACACCGCTTCTGGTCCGCTACGCAGACGCTTCAATCCAGCTACCCGGGCCGGAGCTCGCCCGCCTGCAGGAGGGGGCACGCTCGGCGCGCATCAACGTCGTGATCGGCGTCAGTGAACGCGACGGCGGAACGCTCTACAACAGTCAAGTGTTCCTCAATCGTGCTGGTTGCTACCTTGGCAAGCACCGCAAGCTCCAGCCAACATTCGCCGAGCGCTTCGTTTGGGGTCAAGGCGATGGATCGACCTTGCAGGTCCTGGATACCGATGTGGGCAAGGTAGGGGGGCTGATCTGCTGGGAGCACACGATGAACTTGGCGCGGCAGGCGCTCATCCTCAAGGGCGAGCAAATCCATGCGGCCTCCTGGCCCGGCCTGGAGTCGGCCGCCAACCTCGTGGGCTACTTCGATATGCAAGTCGAGGCCCTATCGCGCGTGCACGCTTTGACCGGCCAGTGTTTCGTCGTCGTCGCCGGAAGCCCCGTAGGCGATGACGTGCTGAAGGTCATGGAGGACACTCTCGGTCCCCAGCCGCATTTGGCCGCGGGCGGCGGCTGGTCGGCGATCGTGCACCCGATGGGCAACTACCTAGCGGGCCCACACACCGGTGGTCAGGAGCGCGTCCTGACCGCCGAGCTGGACTTCGCCGACATTGCAGCTTTGAAGACGCTCGTCGACGCTGGTGGGCACTACGCGCGTCGGGAGGTGTTGTCACTCGTCGTCGACGAGCGACCGTACGCGGCGCTGCGTAGCAAGCACGCGCAGGCGGCGCCACCGCCTAAGCCGCCTGACTCCGCCGCCCAGGTCGAGTGAGCCAGGCACAGGTCCAGGAGGCCGCTGTGGGGCTCGACGCGGCTGCGCTAATTATCGTCGATCTCCAGCGTGCCTTCTGCCACCCGCTGGGGTCATTAGCACGGAGCGGGCTAGACTACCGCGCGGCCGCCGGGGTTGTCGCGCCGGCCATACGGCTAGTGAAAGCTGCCCGCGCCGCAGGTAGGCCCGTGGTCTTCACTCATTACGTCCTGACCCCAGACTGGAGGGATGCGGGCCTCCTCGCTGAGATGTCTCCGGCCTTGCGTAGGGTCAACGGCCTTGTTCGCGGGACACCCGACGTAGAGCTCATGCCCGGGCTCGATCCCAGACCTGATGAGTACGTCGTGGACAAGCAGCGTTACAGCGCTTTCTGGGACACCGACCTGCGCGCTCGTCTGAGCCGCCACGCCATCGACACCGTCGTGGTGTGCGGCGTGACCACCAACGTCTGCGTTGCTGCCACGGCAAGAGACGCTTTCGCCTGTGATCTGCGAGTCGTCGTCGTCGCTGACGCGACCGCCGATGTCGATGACGAGCTGCACGCGGGTGCCTTGCGCAGCATCGCCTACGGCATCGGCGCAGTGATACAGACCGGCGCCGTCGTTGCCCAACTGCAACGCGTGGCCGCCGAGGCGGCCACTCAAACGAGAGGGAACCCAATGAGTGACGGAGCTATCGACATCGTCTGCCTGCCGCATACCCCCCGCGAGGTGGCCGAGGGGCAGGTTGGTGTGGACGAGCAGTTCATGGACAAAGTCCGCATGCCGGCAGACCTGCGCCGAGGGGTAACCATGGAGGACTACGTCACCAAGATGGACCGGGCTGGCGTCGAGCGCTCGCTGCTCGTAGCTCCTCGTTGCGGGGACCCCCGCATTGCCCACTCCTATTCGGTGCCGTACGAGCGCATTGCGGAGCACTGCGCGCGGTTCCCCGGGCGCTTCAGCGGTGTGGCCGGCATCGATCCCAGTCGAATTGTCGAGGGCGTGCACGAGTTCGAGCAAGCCGTCGCCGGGCTAGGATTCGTTGCCGCTCACCTGTATCCCCACTGGTATGAGGCCGCTCCCGACGATCGGCGCTACTACCCCTTCTACGCCAAGTGCTGTGAGCTCAGGGTGCCAATCATGATGCAGATCGGCCACTGCCTGGACTATCAACGGGACCGTGTGCTGCCGAGCGTGGGGCGCCCTGTGGCGCTCGATCGCGTCGCCATCGACTTTCCGGAGCTGACGATAATCGGCATTCACCTCGGCTGGCCCTGGACGGAGGAAATGATTGCCATGTGCTTCAAGCACCAGAACGTCTTCATGGCCGGCGATGCCTACGCGCCGAAGCACTGGCCGGCCGAGTACGTGCATTACTGCAACAGCTGGGGACAGGACAAGGTCCTATTCGGCACCGATTGGCCGGTGATCGACCCTGAACGCGCGATGGCCGAAGTCCATGACCTAGGACTTCGCCCCGAGCCCAAGCGCAAGCTCCTGCGCGACAACGCCCTGCGCCTGTTCGACCTTCGATGAGCGGCACCGACAACCGCCCGGCGACTTACCAGGGGCTGACCGTGATGGACGGGGTCCGGTCTGCCGCCGCTCGAACGCCGGACAAGGTGGCGGTCAGGGCGGTAGGTCGTGAGTTGGACTACCGCTCACTGATGGATCGCAGCCAACGGGTCGCCAACGGCCTGCGCGACGGGTTGGGCCTGCCCAGCGGGACACACATCGCCCTGCTCGCACCGAACTGCCTGGAGTACGTGGAGTTGGTGTGCGGTGTTGCCGCCGCTGGGTGTGCGGTAGTAACCGTGAGCCCTCGGTCCCCGGCTGCTGAGATTGCTAGCGTGATCAACGACTCCGAGGCGCGAGTCCTAATCGTGCACCCTGACCTGGAGGACACGGCGCGCGCCGCTTCGCTGGAGACGGTGGAGACGGTCCTGGTGCTCGGTACCGAGTATGAAACGTGGCTCAGTCGTGCACGTACCAGTCACCCGGGTGTCATCGTCGAGGAGTGGGACACGATGGTCGTGCACTACACCTCGGGGACGACGGGTGACCCCAAAGGGGTGCTCGTGCCGCATCGTTCGCGGGTCATCAACTACTTCGCGATGGCTAGTGAGTACGGCTGCTACGGCCCGGATGACCGGGCGCTCGCGATCTCGCCCCTCTACCACGGCGCCGGACTCTCCTTCGCCCTCGCGCCCCTCTTCTTCGGCGGGACGACGACGATCCTGCCAAAGTTCGATCCCGAAGAGGTCTTGGCGCAGTTGGAACGCTCCGCTGCGACGAACGTGTTTATGGTGCCGACTCATTTTAGCGACCTGTTCGCGCTCGGCGAGGACCGCGTGCGCAGCACGGACATCTCGTCTCTCAAGACCGTCATCTCAAATGCGGCTCCCTTGCCCCAGCCGATGAAGGAGCGGATCGTCGACGTGCTCGGCAAGGGGCTGTTATTCGAGTGCTACGGCTCGACGGAGGGCGGGGTGGTTTCCAATCTGCGCCCGGCTGATCAGCTTCGAAAGGAGCGCTCCGTCGGCCTCCCGTTCCCGTGCACCGAGGTCCGCCTCCTTGACGACGGTAACGGCGAGGTGAAGCCGGGGGAGGTTGGCGAGCTCTTCAGCCGCTCGCCGTACCTGTTCAACGGCTACTGGCGGCGACCCGAGGAGACGGCCGCGACTATGCGGAACGGGTGGTTCTCGGCCGGAGACCTAGCGCATCGGGACGAGGAGGGCTACTTGTACCTGGTTGATCGCAAGGGCGACCGAATCTTGTCAGGTGGTATGAACGTGTATCCGCGCGAGGTCGAGGAGGCGCTGACGCGCCACCCGGCGGTCATGGAGGCCGCCGTTTACGGCATCCCCAATGAGCGCTGGGGTGAACTGGTCCACGGCAGCGTCGTTGTCCGGCCAGGGTTTCAGGTCGCGTCCGGCGAGCTGGTAGAACACTGCCGGACTCTAGTTGCCGGCTACAAGGTCCCCAGGGGGCTTGACTCTGTCGAGTCCTTGCCGCGCAACGCCGCCGGAAAGGTCTTGAGGCGTGCGCTGCGCGACCCTTATTGGGAAGGGCGAGAACGGTCAATTTGACCGCAACACGCACCTATGAGCGCAGCTAGTGTCGCGTCTCTGAAGTCTTTGGACGGTTGGCTTTGGTGAGGATCTGGTCGGCGGTCTTGGTCCAGACGAACGGGTGTGCGCGGTCGTTCCAGCCGTCGATGAAGGTGCGGATCTTGGCGTTGAGGTCCTTGACCGAGCCGAAGGTGCCGCGGCGGATGGCCTGGCGGTCGATGATGCCGAACCAGACCTCGAGACGAGGTTGAGCCAGGACCCTGAGGTGGGGGTGAAGTGGGCGTGGATGCGTGGGTTGTCGGCCAGCCAGGCCTTGACCTCGGGCCTTTTGTGGGTGGCGTAGTTGTCCATGACCAGGTGCAGCTCGCCGGTGGGGTAGGCGCGGGCGACCTGCTTGAGGAACCGGAGAAACTCCTGGTGACGGTGCCGCGGTCGGCAGGCCGCGGTGACCTTGCCGGTGGCGACCTCCAAGGCGGCGAACAGGGTGCTGGTGCCGTGCCGGACGTAGTCGTGGGTGCGCTTCTCGGGCAGGCCGGTACGCATCGGCAGGATCGGCGCGGTCCGGTCCAGCGCCTGGATCTGGCTCTTCTCATCGATCGAGAGCACGATCGCGTTCTCGGGCGGGGCAAGGTAGAGGCCGACGACGTCGGTGACCTTGGCGACGAGCTCGGGGTCGGTGGAGAACTTGAACGTCTGGGACCGCCACGGCTGGATGCCGTAGTGCTTCCACGCCCGCGCCACGGTGGCGTGGTCGATCTTGAGCTTGGCGGCCAGCAGCCGGCTCGACCAGTGCGTCACCCCCAGCCGCTTGGGCGGCGGGGTCAGCGTCGCGGTCACGATCCGGTCATGGTCGATCGTGCGGGGCCGCCCCGAGCGGGGTGCATCGTCGAGACCGACCAGCCCGCGCCGTTCGTACCGTCCCCGCCAGGTGATCACCGTCTGCCGGCTGACCCCGAGGCGGTCGGCGATCTCGGTGTGACTGACCCCGTCGGCGGCCAGCAGCACGATCCGTGCCCGCTGCGCCAACCCCGCCCGGACCGTCGAGGACCGGGTCCAGGCCGTCAGCCGTTCACGGTCCCCGTCCAGCAATCCCAAGCGGGCAGCTCGCATACGACATTGTCCCGCACCCAACCGCCTAAAGACTTTGGCGACACGACACTAGGGCCCGGTCGAAGCTCGACAACGTCCGACGGCCGCCGTTTCCCTTCCTTGGTGGTGAGACGTCGACTTGCACCGCTTGGAACCGGCCGGTCGGGGACGGCGGGTGTCGTCCGGCGCGACCGCTCGGAGTGGCCCGTCACTTGGCCGGAGGTACGTCGGTGCCAGCGAGGTGCCGGTAGATGATTGGGGCGGGCGACGCCGAAGGTGTCAGCGATCTCCTGCACGGGTGTGCTGGCCGGCGTCGTATATCGCCCGGGCCTGCTTGGCGCGGTTGGGGGTCATCTTGAACTTCGGGCCGCCCTTGCGGCCGCGGGCTCGGGCGGCGGCGAGCCCGTCGTGGGTGCGCTCGACGATCAGGTCGTGCTCGAACTCGGCGATGGCGGCGAGCATGTGGAAGAACAGCCGGCCGCCGGGGGTGGTGGTGTCGATGCCTTGGGACAGCGCGGGCAGCCCGACCTCACGGTTCTGCAGGTCGTCGGCCAGGGCCTTGAGGTTGCGCACCGACCGGCCGAGCCGGTCCAGCTTGGTAATGACGAGGGTGTCGCCGGGTCGTAGGTAGTCCAGTGTGGGATCCCCTTACGCGAAACGGCTCCTGGGTACCAGGTGTACTCACCGTGTCGGACTGTCTTGCGCCGCAAGGTTCATCTGAGTAGCTTGTGGTGCATGGTATTGGAGGAGCGGCGGAGCTTGATGCTGCGCGGGGTCCTCGACCTGTGCGTCCTTGCGCTGTTGGAGCAGGAGGCGGTCTACGGCTACGAGGTGGTACAGAAGCTCGCTGACTGCGGTCTTGAAGTCGCGGACGGCAGCGTCTACCCGCTGTTGGCCCGGTTGCAGCGCAGTGAACTGGTCGCCTCAGAGCTGCGGGCCGGCACCGGGGGTCCGCCTCGGCGCTACCACCTGCTGACTGAGCAAGGCAGCAACGTGCTTGCCGAAGGGCGGGCTGTGTGGGGAGCAACCGCGGCTGCGGTCGACGGGCTTCTTCGTCCCGCCTCCACGTGCCGGCCGTCGAACCAGCTGAGGGAGCACAGTGACCATCGCAACGGGTGATGCAGTCGACCTCGACGCGGGAGTGGACCGAGCGCTACGGACGGCCCGCCGTGCGTGGTTTCGTGCGGGTGTATGCCGTGGTGACCGCCGGCGGCTGGGCGAGGAGGTACATGGTGAACTCGCTGCCGCGCTCGAGGCGGGGCAGGCCATCAGCGCGGTGGTCGGGCCTGATCCTGCGGACACGGCTCGACGGTGGGCCGCCGAGCGGGCGCTCACCGACCGGCGGCTGCGTCTGCTGGTCGTGGTGCCTGCTGTGGTGCTGGGTGCAGCCCTGGGCGCCGGTGCCCTGCTCGCGCTCCTGACGCTCGCCTTCGCGACAGGTCGGCGGACCCTGCCTGAGCTCGGCGGCGCTGGGGTACTCGCGGTGTTTGGCCTCACGGGGATGGTCGCGGCACTCGCCGCTCTCGCGGCCTGCCTGGCAGCGCTCACAGTGGTCGGCGACGGTTCAGCGCGCCGGAGTACGACAACGCTCGCCGCCCTGCTGCCGATCGGAGTGCTAGCGACGGTGCCAGCGGCGGTAGGAACCGCCCTCGCCTTCCACTTCAGGACCGAACCCCGCACTTTCGGGGCCGTCATCGCCGTGGTGCTTCTAGGGCTAGTCGCCACGGCGACGTCGGCGCGGTCGCTGTCAGTGCGGGACCACCGGCCGCCGAGCCGCTAGCGAAGCACGTGCCACCTATGGCGGCACCAGTCTGTAACCCTTGCCGCAAAGCGATCCCAACTGAAGATCGTCGGGCGAGTGCATCGCCACTGGCTAACGGGGCTGCAGGCGCTGTCGCTCGCTGAGGCTGAGGTTGGGGTCCTGCAAGCGGGCGGCGACCACGGGCGTTCACCCAGGGCGGCGGGGCCCTCGACGATGTGGCGGTCATCGGGTACCTGCGCTACGACCGGACCGAACGCACCCTTCGCCCGCTGCTCATCCTCGCCGCCGCGCTCACGGTGGGCGCAGCATCGACGCCGGCTCGTGGCCGCCCTTCTGCCCACGGACGACCCGGCACGGACCTGGCAGTGTGGGTGCTGAGTCCTTCCACCATGTGATCGAGTTGCCCTTCTGCTAATGCTGGTCCCAGAACCCGGCTGGGGGCTGCTCGCCGGGCAGCGGCGGCCCGGTCAGGTGCTTGCCCTCACCACAGCCTCGGAACGGGCCCCGGTCCCGGTCGCGGAGCCGGTCCATCTGGGGGTCGGCGACGTCGCGCAGCCACCGGGCAATCCCAGTGGTGGGTTCGAGCCGTAGCGCTTCCCATGCGCGCCAGACGGCCTCGAGGCGGACCAGGGCGCGTCGTGGTCCCACCAAACCAGGAGGCGCACCACGTCCCGTAGCCGGTGAGGTGCTGGGCGTAGAGCGGGGCGATGACGTGTTCGACGAACTCGGCGAGGGTTGCCCACCGGAACGGGGCGGCTGTCTGCGCGGCGGGTGGTGGCGCGGTGCGCAGGTCGGCGACGGCCTGCTCGAGGTCGTCGAGCTGCTGCGCCTGCCGGGCGAGCTGCGCCGTCACCGCGTGGTCGGTCACCCGGCTCCGGCCGTGGTGCCGCGCCGGCTGATGCCTGCCGTCGCGGTCCCGACTTCGCTGGCGACGGCGGCGGCTCTGGGCGCGTCGTACCAGGGCAACAGGGCGAGCAGCGCCGGGTGGGTGCCGGTGGCGAACAGCAGCGCGCTGCCTTTGGGCAGGGCCCGCAGCTCGGCGGCAGGCAGGATGCGCTCCCGGCGGGTCGAGCTGGTCCGGGTGATGCGGCCCTGGCCGTGCGACCAGCTGTCGGCGGGGACGTCGTGGTCGCCGACGAGGCGGGAGACGTCCTCGACGAAGGCGGCCTCGTCGAGGCCGGCGCCAAGCAGCTTGACGGTGGCGGCGCTCCACAGGGTCCGCATCCCATGCCGGCCCCAGACCGCCTCGCCCTGGCGTAGGACTGCAGGATCGTCAGCGGCAGAATGCCGCGGGAGCCCAGGTGGGAGTAGAGCTGGGGCAGGTCGGCGATGCGGCACACGTTGGCAGCCTCATCCAGGACGGCGAGCAGCGGCGGGTCGAGCCGGCCGCAGCGGTCCTCCGCGGCGTTCACCGCGCACCGCAGCACCCGGTCGGTGAGGGCAGCGACCAGCGGAGCGGCGGAGCCGCCGCCGTCCTTGGAAAGCAGGTACAGCGTCTGGCGGGAGCCGACGAAGGCCGCCAGGTCGAACCGGTCCAGCCCGGGCCTCGCCGTGGTCCAGGCGGTGATCTGCGGGTCACGCAGGCACCGGAGGGCGGTGCGGCGGTGAACAGCACCGATCCGCGAGTCTCGGCCGGGGCTTCCCTGCTAGCCCGCAGTGAGCGGGCGAGGGCGGGGTAGCCGGCCCGGGCCAGCGTGGCGACCGCGGTCGGGTCCAGCTCGGACTGCAGCCAGCCGTAGGCGCTGGCCAGCCGCACCGCCGTGCCGACGGCCGGACTTCCCGCCGTCGAGGCCCGCCACCGATGGCGGGCCTGCTTGCGGGACACCGGCTGCTGGAATCGCTGGCCGGCGCGGCCGCGCGGCGCTGCCCGTCTTCGGCCTTGCGGTCAGCCGCCGGTGGGAAGGATCGGGAGATGGCCGGCCTCAGTGACCAGCGGATCGTGAAGATCTCGAAGTATCTGTCCCGACATCTGCGTCACCAACCCGACCGGCTCGGCCTACGACTGCAGCCCGGTGGCTGGGTCGACGTCACCGAGCTGCTGCAGGCCTGCCGGGTAGCTGATTTCGCCCTCACCCGCGGTGAGCTCGACGAAGTGGTGGCGCGCAGCGACAAACGCCGCTTCGGCTACGACCCCACCGGTCGGCGGATTCGGGCTCTAGCCAGGGGCACAGCGTCGACGTCGACCTGCAGCTGCCACCGGGCTCCCCGCCGGCCCGGCTGTTTCACGGCACCCCCCAGGGGGTGGTTGCGACGATCCGCCGTGAGGGCCTGTCGGCGATGGGCCGCCGGCAGGTGCACCTGTCACCCGACATGGCGACCGCCACCCGGGTCGGTGGCCGCCGAGGCCTGCCGGTAGTTCTGGTCGTCGACACGGCCGCGATGGCCGCCGACGGTCACCGGTTTTACCGGGCTGACAACGACGTCTGGTTGGTCGACGCGGTGCGCGCCCGATACCTGTCCACCTGAGCACACCGCAGGTGGACGTCCCCGGACACGCAGAGGTTGCTGGATCGAGAACAGCGAACTGACCACCGGCCGTTCGGATGACCTGGAACGTGCATGGGGTGTCGATGGGCCTTCTAGGGCCGCCGGACTCTGGCGGGACCGGCGGCCCCTTCAGCCGCTGGCGCGGGTGTGAGGCGCCTCTGTTTTGGTCCGGTGCCTAGCAGCCGGCTGGTGCTGGCGGTGACGGGCGGCCGAGTAGGAAGCCTTGGGCTTGTGGGCAGTGGTGGTGCTGCAGGAAGTGGAGCTGGTCGGGGTTTCGACGCCTTCGGCGGTGACTGTCAGCCCCAGCTCGGCCGCCATGGCCAGGATGGACCGCACGATCGCGGTGTGCTGCCGATGGTGCGGGACGCCGGCTATGAACGTCTGGTCGATCTTCAGTCCGGTGATGGGCAGCTGGTGCAGGTAGGTGAACGAGGAGTAGCCGGTGCCGAAGTCGTCGACGAGCAGCCCCACACCGGCGGCGGCAAGTCCGGCGAGCGTGTCGCGGACCGCGGCGGACTGTCCGACCCACTGCGTTTCGGTGATCTCGATGTCGAGCCGGCTGGGGGCCAGCCCGGTGTCGGCCAGGATGGTGAGCACCCGGTCGGGGTAGCCGGGTGCGGCCAGTTCTTGGGGGCTAGCGTTGACCGCGAGGCGCGGCGGGGGACCGGTGCCGGGTTGCCAGCCGGCGGCGGCGCGGCACGCCTGGCGCAGCACCTGCTCGCCGAGCTGCCCGATCAGACCGGTGTGTTCGGCCAGCGCGATGAACGCCTCGGGTGGGACGGCCGGGCTGCCCGGGGGTGCCCAGCGGGCCAACGCCTCCATCCCGACAACGCGAAGGTCTGCCAGGGCGACAACCGGCTGGAACGCGACGCCGACCTGCCGTTCGTCCAGGGCCTGGCGCAGGGCGCTTTCGCGTTGCAGGGTGCTGACGGCCTGCTGGTGCATTCCCTGCTCGAAGCTGACGTGACGGTGCCGGCCGTCGCGCTTGGCGCGGTGCAGCGCGACGTTAGCGTCGCGCAACAGGTCCTCGGCGCCGGGCCGGTTCAGGACGCTGCCGATGCTGGCGCTGACCACGACGGGGCCGGGGACCTCGTCAAGCTGGTGCGGGGCGGCGAGCACGGTCAGGATCCGGCCGGTGATGTTCTCGAGCTCGCTCGGGTCGGCGAGCTCGTCGAGCAGCACGGCGAACTCGTCCCCACCCAGGCGTGCCAGGCTGTCGACCGGGCGGGTCACCGTGCGCAGGCGGCGGCCGACTTCGATGAGCAGCTGGTCGCCGGCGTGGTGGCCCAGGCTGTCATTGACCTGCTTGAAGTTGTCCAGGTCGGCGAACAGCACCGCATACCGCCGGGTCGGGTCACGGTCGGCGCGGCGGGCGGCCTGGTTCAGCCGGTCGGCGAACAGCACCCGGTTCGCCAGTCCAGTCAGCGCATCGTGCAGCGCGTCGTGGCGGTGCCGTTCGCTGTCGGCACGGCGCTGGGTGATCAGCGCACCGAGCAGCAGCCCAGTCAAGGTCAAGGTGACCAGCCCGAACTGCAGGGCGATGCCGCCCTGGCCCGGGACACGTCCGCCGTTGAGCGCGACCGCCTCGATGTTGACCAGCAGCACCGCCGGTGCCGCGAGGCGCAGGCCGCCGCGGACCGCGATCCACACCAGCGGTGCGTAGACCAGGTAGGTGTAGTCCATCGACGCGCCGGCGCCGCTGGCGTAGGCAGCGTACACCGTCCCGGTCAGCACCAGCAGCTGGCCGGCCAGCTCGGGCCGTGACACCCACAGGCCCCGCGGGCCGGCCGGCAGCGGAGGCCGGCCTACCCACCCCGATGGCCACCCCGCCGGCCGGGTGGCCGACCAGCGGCGTGCTGCGAGCAGCAGCACCGGCGCGAGCATGGCGACGCCGGTCGCCGACCCCGCCCCACTCGCCGGCGACGCTGAGGGGCAGCTGCGACCAGCGCAGCACCCCCGCGGTGCACAGCAGTGTGACCTGGGCGGCGGCGACGAGCAGCGGCCCGGCGCCGCAGGCCACGACGACCAGCCACAGCACGTCGCGCTGGGTGGGCAGCCGCGGGTCGATCCGCACGCCGCGCAGCAGCACCAGCGCCGCCCCGGCGTAGCCGGCGGTGGTGGCCAGGTCGAAGGCGGCGACGTACAGCGGGTCGAGCCCGACCGGGTTGACCAGCACGGTGTGGATGATCGTGTTGAGCAGCAGCGCCGGGGTGTAGCGCAAGCCGAACACCAGCAGCAGCACCAGGTCCAGCGCCGGCGGCGGATACCACAGCGACACGCCCCGAGCAGCCTGGAACTGGCTCGCGACCGTGTCCAGCGCCATCCACGCCAGCAGATACACCACGACCACCAGCAGCAGGCGCCGTGCCGCTGCCAGTCGGGTCACCCAGCCGGCGACGTTGACCCGTCGGCCGGGGGGTAGCCCACACTCGGCCACGGCTACCTGCCCTCGGGCACTGGCTGGCGGTACGCCGGTCACCGTGCCAGTGCGATCGACCGTCGGTGTCCACAGGCCGGGCGGCCCCCAGAAAGTATCCACCGCAGAGGTGGCAAGACCAGACCCGTTCCGGGCCGACTTTCCTCGGCGACCCAGGGGACCCTCGCCCTGCTGACCGAGCGCCTTCTCAAAGCCTGCACTGTCCTCGCCCCGCTCTGCATGGGCCTCCGGCGCTAAGACGCACGCCGCGCCTGGGAGGGCCGTCAAGAGCCGTAACGGCTCTGCTCCCACAGAACCGGTCAAGGGGCGCCCACCCGGCCCGTTGGCAGACGGTGCACGCCGCGGACTCATCCGGCTGCCCGCCGATTGTGACAACTTTCCCATTTGGGGTGAACCGCCAGCGGCCGGACAGCGAACAAGTCACCGTGATGCGCCGCACCGTCCCAGGTTCACCCGATCGGGTGATCCAGGAACCGGCTCGTCAGCACGACCTAAGTAGGTGACCCTCTCCACCCCGCCAGGAGGTACTCGTGTCCACAACCCTGCGCCTGCGATCCGTACGCGTGCTGCTGCTGATGCTGCTGTGCGCTGCTCTGGCTGCTGTTGCTCTCGCCGCCGCTCCGTCGACGGCGGGCGCCGGCCGGCATAGCGCCACGCTCGGATCTGCTCGTTCCAGTGCCGGCAAGGTGGCGCTGAGCAACCGGGAATGGAACTGACACACGCTCACCGCCGCTAAGACCCGTGGCCGTCGTCGTAACGGCCACGGGTTGCCGACGCGACCCCCGCGGAGCCTGCTCCTGTCCCCGCAGCTCGCCGGGCTGTAATGGCGGTACGGGAGTCGGCAGCTGCATCATGCGCCGACCCGGGCTGGCTTCTTGTGGCGCTGAGGCACCCGGGTGAGCAGCAGGTCCACCGGCCGTCGACGCTCGGCGGCCTTGACCGCTCCCGCTGACCGGTCAGGGCCGTGTCAGCGCCGCCCCGGATGGCCGTCAACCAGCTCAGGTGGCAGGTCGTGCCCGCTGCGATGCAGCACCCTCTTCTTCTGGGGAAGGGGAGCAGGTCAACGGAGCGGGCGGTGAGGAGGGCACCCTTGAGACCGCGCCCGGAACGGCAAGACGTATCGCTCAAGACCTCGCGCGGCCACCCGATCGGGTGACAGAAGGACGAGCAGGTCCAGCATCCTTGAACCGGTGGAGCGGGTGGTCCTCATGACAGCGTCGACGATGTGAAGCACCCGTGACGCGGCTGCGGGCGTGGCCCTTATGGGAGACGCCAAACACCTTCATCGGCTATCTGCTGGCCGTGCTGGGCGTGTATGCGGCTGTGGGTGTCGCCCTGCTGGCCGGCACACGGCAAACGTCCGGGGACCTGTTCGGCTACGCGGTCCTGCTGGGCTGTGCCGCGCTATGTGTCGAGGCGACCCGCCGGCTCGGGAAGGCGGCCGGGGTCGTCAGTGACCTGCAATCAACCTGGACACTTCCGATCGCGTTGCTGCTGCCTCCGGTGTATGCGCTGCTGGCACCCGTACCGCTGAAGGCGTTGAGCCAACTGCGGGTAGGTCGCAGCCTGGTCTACCGCAGGGTGCTCAGCGCAGTGGCGATCGGGCTGGCGAACTGTGCCGCCTCCGAGGTGTTCCAACTGCTGCTTGCTGGCGCGGCGGGGCGCACCTCGCTGCTGACCAGACCCGGGAGGACCGCGCTGGCCGCGCTCGGCGGCGCAGCAGTGTGCTATCTGGTGAACGCTGCTCTAATCACGGCCGGGGTGCGCCTCGCCACCGCCGAGATCAGCTGGCGACAGCTGCTGCTGGACCGCGAGTCCTTGTTCATCGACGTGACCGAGGTGTGCATGGGCATCGTCGCGTTTGCCGCCTGGATCGTCACCCCGCTGCTGGTCCTGGTGGTGCTGCCGCCGGCGGTGCTGCTGCAGCGCAGCTTGACGTACTTGCAGATGCGTGCCGCCGCCCGCACCGACGCCAAGACCGGTCTGCTCAACGCCGCCGCTTGGCAGGAAGAAGCAGACCGAGAGATCGTTCGCTATAACCGGCACCAGCATCCGCTGGCCGTCCTGATGATCGACCTGGACAACTTCAAGGCGTTCAACGACACCTACGGCCATCTGGCCGGCGACCAGGCCCTGGCTGCGGTTGCCAACAGCCTTACGAGCACCCTGCGCAGCTATGACCAGCTCGGCCGGTTCGGCGGTGAGGAGTTCAGCGTCGTGCTGCCCAACGCCGACCACACCGAGGCCCAGCGCGTGGCCGAACGACTCCGCCGCGCCGTCGCAGACCTCGTCATCTCCGGCGTCGAGCAGCAACCGAGGCTCACCGTCTCGATCGGAGCCGCCATCGCGGGAACCCACGGCGCTGCGCTGATAGACCTGCTCGCCGCCGCCGACCACGCGCTGTACCAGGCCAAAGCCGCCGGACGCGACCGGGTCGTCTTCGCACCCGGCGTCCCCACACTTTCCAAACCTCCCGGGTTTCCACAAGCCCGTCGACCGGCAGCCGAGACGTAACTGCTCTTGGCGCTTTCAGCGCGAAGAGCCACCTAATGGTCGTGTCAACTCGACTTGGCCCCGGGATGACGGGGCGAGTTCCAGCAACCATCGACGGGTGCCTGATGCAACAGGCTCCTACGAGGTCACTGCCACCAGCGACGTGCCACGCTGTTCTCCCGCCCGGCCGACGGATCGGATCCAAGGCAGCAACCTTCACGCCGGGGCCAAGTCGGGTCAGGCCGGGCGGGGGAACGACTCCATCCAACATCCCTGGCTTAGCCTCGATCCACCGACGATCTTCGGCTGAGTAACTCGGTCGGGTTGATCTGCTGATCTCGGGGTGCGGCCGTGCTGTTCCGCCGGCCGGGTGCCGG
>JAABUR0100002075.1_pt1 | contig 32490 bp, 34 predicted proteins | sample 5560091 | NCBI WGS metagenome assembly JAABUR01 (sample SAMN10711879, study PRJNA513375) | rock metagenome | isolation source: Antarctica rocks | place: Antarctica: Victoria Land, University Valley sud
GTCGCCGGGTCCGCGTCGGGCGCCGGGTTCTGCATCCAGAAACCGGACGGGCTGACGGCGGTGACGATGCCGTGGACCCCGTTGACCGGCTTGCCGGCCAGCGGCGAGAGGTGGCCGGCACCCTGGACCTGCGGGATCGTCTCGGGCTCGTCGACGGGCGGGGGCTCGGTGGGCCCACACGTCACGGTCGCTGTGCTGCTGTTCTGTGGCGACGGGGGCGCGCTGGCGAAGTCGACCGCGTTGTTGTCGGTGTCGGCGCACGCGTTGGTGCGCGTGGAGGAGGTCGTGTTCGAGGTGCCCGGTGCGGGGGCGCCCTCGTAGGCCGCCGCCGTCGAGCCCCAGCCGAGCAGGTCGACGACCATGCCGGACGCGTTGACGACGGCCACCCGGCCGCCTGTCGCGGAGATGGCGATCGTCCCGGTCGCGTCAGGGGTCGGTAACGGGGGAGCGGCCGTGTTGGCCCCGTCCGCCTCCTTGACGAGGTAGCGCCCGCCGGCCGCGATGCTCCCGGCGAGCGGGGTGCTCGACGCCGTGGTGCCGGTCGAGGACCAGTACTGCACGCTCCAGCCGGCGAGGTTGACGGCCGCGGTGCCGCGGTTGAACAGCTCGACGAAGTCGCTGCGGAGCGGGGCGCCGGAGTTCCCCCCGCCGCCGTAGACCTCGGCGACGGTGACGTTGGGGGAGGCCGCCCTCGCTGGCGCGGCGCCGGCGACGATCGCCGCCAGGGCGACGGGCGGGGCGAGCACCGGGACGAGCAGCCGGCTGAGCAGCCGGGTCAGGCGTGGGGACATGTTCCGTCCTTCATTGGGAGGTGCTGGAGATGACCCCGACCCTAGAGGGGACCCGGTGCGGGTCGCGCCCCCCGAAGGGTGAACAACAGGTCAAGATCAGTGGGACGCGATGGTCGATACGCTGCGGCACATGGCTGACGCACAGGTCCTCGAGGTGCCGGCCCCCGACGGCGGGACGCGCTCGGTGCGGGTGTCGAGCCCGGACCGGGTCCTGTGGCCGGACGCGGGGATCACCAAGCTCGACCTCGCCGTCTACCTCCGCGACGTGGCCGGCCCGTTCGTCCGGCTCGTCGGCCACCGGCCGGTGACCCTGCAGCGCTTCCCGACCGGGATCGAGGGCGAGGAGTTCTACTCCAAGAACCCGCCCCGCGGCGTGCCGGAGTGGGTCCGCACCGTCGTCTGCACCTACCCCTCCGGCCGCCGCCACGCCCAGCTGGTCGTCGACGAGGTGGCGACCGCGATCTGGGGCGTCCAGATGAACACCATCACCTTCCACCCGTGGCCGGTCCGCGTCACCGACGAGCCCCGCTCGCTCGACAACCCGGACGAGCTGCGCATCGACCTCGACCCGCAGCCCGGGCGCGGCTTCGGTGACGCCGTCACCGCGGCATACGCGCTCCGCGAGGTGCTCTCGGAGCTCGGGCTGGTGGCGTTCGCCAAGACGTCCGGCAACCGTGGTGTGCACGTCCACTGCCGCATCGCGCCGGAGCGCGAGTTCCTCGACGTGCGGCACGGGGTCATCGCCGTGGCCCGCGAGCTCGAGCGCCGTATGCCGGAGCTCGTCACCACCGCCTGGTGGAAGGAGGAGCGGGGCGAGAAGGTCTTCGTCGACTTCAACCAGGCCTGCCGGGACCGGACGACCGCGTCGGCGTACAGCCCGCGCCCACTGCCGGGCGCGCCCGTGAGCATGCCGGTCCGCTGGGAGGACCTCGGGAACGTCGCCCCCCGGGACTTCACGGTCAGGACGGTGCCGGATATCGTTGCGGCACAAGGAGAGCCGTGGGCCGACATCGACGACCACGTCGGCGACCTCGCCCCAGCGATGCGGCTGTGGGAGCGTGACCTCGGCGACGGGCTCGGCGAGATGCCGTTTCCCCCTGACTACCCGAAGATGCCGGGCGAGCCGGCCAGGGTGCAACCGTCACGAAAGCGTGCTGACACCGACTGATCCCGGGCCAGCACCACGGACGGACGGCTTGAGGGGATCTGGTCGGAAGGTCGCGCACATTCGCCCCGAGAAGGCAGCCGCGCAGCGCTCAGGGCGTGGCGAGCACCTCGGCCAGGTCGTATGCCGGTGCCCGCTCCACCTGGTCCATGCGGCACGACTGCGGGTCACGGTCGGGGCGCCAGCGCACGAAGGTCACCGCGTGCCGGAAGCGCTGGCCCTCCATCTGGTCGAAGGCGACCTCGACGACGCGCTCGGGCCGCAGCGGGACGAAGGAGACGTCCTTGTTGGCGGAGAACCGGGACCGGTCCGTCTCGGCGCCGGCCACGGTCCCGTCCTCGTCCCGGACGACCAGCGGCTGCATCTCCTCGATGAGCTCGAGCCGGCGCTTGTCCGTGAAGGCAGCGATGCCTCCGACGTTGCGCATCGCACCGCCATCGTCGTAGAGACCCAGCAGCAGCGAGCCGACGCCTCGCCCCGACTTGTGGACGCGATAGCCGACGACGACAGCGTCCGCGGTACGCGAGTGCTTGATCTTGAGCATGGTCCGCTTGCCGGGCGCGTACCGCTGCTCGAGGGGCTTGGCGACGACGCCGTCGAGCCCGGCTCCCTCGAAGTGCTCGAACCAGTCCCGTGCCTTGTCGGCGTCCGTCGTGATCTGGGTCAGGTGGACCGGGTCGTCCACCTTCAGTCCGGACAAGGCACCCTCGAGGCGCCAGCGCCGCTCCCGGAAGGGCAGGTCGAGCAGCGACTCGTCGCCCAGCGCGAGCAGGTCGAAGCAGACGAGCTCGGCAGGTGTCTCCACGGACAGCTTCATGATCCTCGACTCGGCCGGGTGGATGCGGGCGGTCAGGTGCTCCCACTGCAGCCGCTCGTGACCGGGGGTGCCGGACCGCACGACGATCTCAGCATCGACGACGCACTTGACCGGCATCAGCCTCAGCACGTCCCGCGCAACCTCGGGGAAGTAGCGGGTCAGTGGCTTGCTGCCGCGGCTGGCGAGCTCGACCCGGTCCCCGTCGCGGACGACGAGGCAACGGAACCCGTCCCACTTCGGTTCGTAGGCGAGGCCGCCGGGCACGCTGCCTGCGTCGGGCACGCCCTTGACGGCTTTGGCGAGCATGGGCTGGATCGGCAGGTCAATGGGCTGGTGCACGCGCCCCAGTGTGTACCTGACACGATGTGCAGGTGCTGCACCCCGCCCTCCGCTCCCGGCCGGCGAAAGTGGTCGGCATGGCGGTCGCCGCGACCGCCGGTGTGACGATCGCCGGATCGCTTGCGGGGGCAACGGTGTTCGCGCGCAAGGTGCTCACTCCCGATGCACGGCGTCCCGACGACACCGTGATCCTCGCTGTCGACGACGACAGGGTCACGCTGGTGCTGACCGAGGACACCGTGGTCCCGGGCCGGTACGGGCTGTGGCTGGAGGAAGGGGCCGGGCACGCCCGGGTCGGTGACATCCTGGGCATCGACGAGGGCGTGGGTGCGGTCACCCGCAGGTTGCTCGGTGTCGATCGCGGGAGGATCGCGCCCGGGCCGGCCCGCTGGAACCAGTACTACTACTGGAGCGCGCCGCAGGCGAGCATGGGGCTGCCGACGCTGGACGTCCATGTCGACACCGAGCTCGGCCCCATGCCCGCCTGGCGTCTGGAGCCGGAGCAGCCCACCGGCACCTGGGCGGTCCTTGTGCACGGCCGCGGCGCCCGGCGCGAGGAGTGCCTGCGCGGGCTGCCGACCCTGCTCGGGCTCGGGATGACCTGCCTCGTCCCGTCCTATCGCAATGACCCGGGTGCGGCGCGCGCCCCCGACGGGCGCTACAACCTCGGGCTGAGCGAGTGGCGTGACATCGAGTCCGCGATGCTGTATGCCGCGCAGCAGGGCGCGACCTCCCTCGTGCTCTGCGGATGGTCGATGGGCGGGGCGATCGCCCTGCAGACGCTCAACCTGTCGTGGCTGAGCGACCTCGTCGAGGCGGTCGTGCTCGACTCGCCCGTCGTCGACTGGGGGGACGTGCTCACCTACCACGCGAGGGCCAACCACGTGCCCCCGCTGCTGCGGGACTTCGGCCGGCTCGTCATGGGGCGCAAGTCCCTTCGCCGGCTCGCGGGCGTCCACGAGCCCGTCGACGTCGCGAGGACGAACTGGGTCGCCCGGGCCCACGAGATCCACCACCGTGTGCTCATCCTCCACTCGGTCGACGACGAGGTGGTTCCGGCAGGCCCGTCGATCGCCCTGGCGAGGGCCCGGCCGGACCTCGTCACCCTCGACCGCTGGGACACCGCCCGGCACTGCCGGGAGTGGAACCTCGACACCGCCCGGTGGGAGCGCTCGGTGCGGGACTTCCTCAGCGCCTGAACCACCGACCCATCAACGTCCCGTCCTCCTCGACGAGCACCCTCGGGACGAAGCCGACATCGAGCGCCGGACCCGCGGCCACCCGCAGCCCGACACCGGAGCACAGCCTGGGCGCGAGGGACAGGCACACCTCGTCGACCAGCCCTGCGCACAGCAGCGAGCCGAGTAGGTGCGGTCCTCCCTCGGTCAGCACCCGGTGCCACCCGCGCCGATGCATCTCGGCAAGCGCAGTGACGAGATCGACCTCGGCGTCGCCGCAGACAAGGACGTTCTCCGCCCCGAGCAGGTCGCGCGCAGCCGCGAGACCCGGAGCCGACGCGCACGTCATGAGCAGCACCGGGCCCGCGTCGCGCGCTCCAGCGACCGCCGATGGCGGCACGCCACCGCGCCGGGTGACGATGACCAGCGGCAGGACGTGCCCGAGCCCGTGCGCGGCCCGGACCGCTGCCCAGCGCCCCGACACACCGAGGCCGGTGTAGCCCTCGACCCGCGCCGTCCCCGCACCGAGCAGGACGACGTCGCTCAGGGCGCGCAACATCTCGAAGACGACGTGGTCTGCCTCGGTGTTGATCGAGCGCGTTCGCCCGTCCGGGCCCGCCGCCGCACCGTCGAGGCTCGACACGACGTTCGCCCGCAGCCATCCCGTGGGACCGGCAGGGACGGCATACAGGGACGCGAGCATGGTGTCCTCGAGAGCCGAGCCGAGCTGCGGCAGGTGGGCGGCCGGGGAGAGGTCCGCGAGGAGGAGGCGCATGACGGCGAGTATGCCGGGCACCGGTTCCCGACCGCTCGGCTGCAGGCTCGACACCGGCGAGTATGCCGGGCACCGGTTCCCGACCGCTCGGGGGGGCAGGCTCGACGCCAGCGAGGTCATGCCGGGCCGGGTCCGCACCGCTCGGTCGCGCGCGTCCGGCAGGATGTCGGGATGGCGAAGAAGCAGAAGGACAGCAAGCACGGACAGGGCACGAGCACCACCGGGACGGCGGCGCCGGACGAGGGGTCGTTCTCGGACGCGCTGTCGGTCGGACCCGGGTTCCTGCTCCGCGAGGTGGACCCGGAGGCCACGCCCGGCTTCTCGGGGTCCAAGAAGGACGGCGAGCGCGCGTTGGAGGAGGACTCCGGAGAGGTCGGGGACTGGCAGGAGCGCCTCTTCGCGGAGTCCAAGGGCGGCGGGACGCGCTCGCTGCTGCTCGTCATCCAGGGCATGGACACGTCGGGCAAGGGCGGGATCATGCGGCACGTCTTCGCGGCCGTCGACCCGGAGGGCATCCGGACCACGGCCTTCAAGGCGCCCACCCCCGAGGAGCGCCGGCACGGGTTCCTCTGGCGGGTCCGCAACGCCCTCCCCGGGCCTGGCAAGCTCGGCGTGTTCGACAGGTCCCACTACGAGGACGTCCTCATCGTGCGCGTCCACGACTTCGTGCCGCAGGTGGTGTGGACCAAGCGCTACGCGGAGATCAACGCGTTCGAGCGGGAGGTCGTCGCGGCCGGCACGGAGGTGGTGAAGGTCATGCTGCACATCTCCAAGGACGAGCAGCGGGCCCGGCTCTCCCGGCGGCTCCGGCGTCCGGACAAGCACTACAAGTACAACCCGGGCGACGTGGCCGAGCGGGAGCGGTGGGAGGAATACATGCAGGCCTACCAGGTGGCGCTGACGAGGTGCTCGACCAAGGCCGCGCCGTGGCACGTCGTCCCGGCGAACAAGAAGTGGTACGCCCGGTATGCCGTGCAGCAGCTCCTGCTCGAGCGGCTTCGGGCGATGGACCCGCAGTGGCCGGACATGGGCCTGGACGTCGAGGCCGAGCGGGCGCGACTCGCTGCGAGCTGATGGACTTCCCCGAGCCGACCACACCCGTCGCCGACCGGCGCGAGGTGCTGCTCACCTATCTCGACTGACGTCCGGCGACTTGGTCTAGCGTTTGTGCAGGTCAAGCTCGGTATTCGGTGTCTGACAGGCGACACGCTACACCAGCACAACGCTTCTAGTCCAGATATCGCATATGCTCGTGTCGTGGCAAGGAGACAGCGGGACGTCGACCTGGAGATGCTGCTGCTCTCGTGGCTGCTGTCGCTGCGCTCCGACCGCAAGAGCGAGCTGACCATCAAGTCGTACCGCGAAGGGGTGCGGTTCTACCTCACGTGGTGCGCCGAGCAGGGGGCGGCTCCGCTCGAGCGGTCCAGCCTGCGCGGGTGGGTGACGGCCCTGCTCGACAAGGGCAGCGCTCCTGCGACGGCCGCGGCCCGGCAACTCGCGGTGCGTCGCTTCACGGCATGGCTCGCCGAGGAGGGCGAGATACCTTCCGACCCGTTCCTCGGGGTCAAGGCTCCCCGGCTCGACGTCCACGTCGTCGAGCCGCTGACTGAGGACGAGCTGCGCCGTCTGCTCAAGGCCTGCGTCCCGCCCAGGAGCGCCACGCCCGGCGAGGCCCTGCGGTTCCGCCGCGACGAGGCCATCCTCCGGCTGATGCTGGAGACCGGCGCCCGGGCCGGGGAGGTCGTCGCGGTCCAGCTCGCCGACCTGGACCTGATGGCCGGCACCGCCATCATCCGCAAGGGCAAGGGTGGCAAGGGCCGCTCCGTGCCGTTCGGGCCGTACACCGCCACCGCGATAGACAGGTACCTACGTCTGCGGGTGCATCACCGGCTCGCAGCCTCCCCGGCCCTTTGGCTCGGCGACCGGAGCAAGGGTTTCACCTACGCTGCCCTGCACAAGACGCTGGGGCAGCGGGCCGACGCGGCCGGGCTCGTCGGCTTCCACCCGCACCTGATGCGCCACACGGCGGCCCACCGTTGGCTCGCCGCGGGCGGCTCCGAGGGTGGTCTGATGGCCGTCGCCGGTTGGACCCGGCCGGACATGCTGATGCGCTACACCAAGGCCCAGGCGTCCTCCCGAGCGGCCGAGGAAGCCCGCGGGCTGAACCTGGGGGAGCTATGAGCAAAGAAAGGTCAGGCAGGGTGTTGTGCCGCTCGTGCGAGCGCGTGCTCTACGACCCGGGCGCGCGTCGCCATCCGCGGCCGCATGAGTTGCGTGCGTTCGCCGAGATGATGGACAGCTGGCGCGGTGAGTGGTGGCGCGTCATTGATTGGGTGCAGGACTTCAACGGCAGGAAGCCGCTGGCCAACACGGGAGAAGTCACGCACGTCGACGGTCTCGCCCGGACGCTGACGTACTGGTGTGGCTGTGGCAAGCGGTACCGCGTCGCTCACGACGAGCTGCTCGCGCGCATCGAGACGGCTCGGTCGGCGGGTGCGGACGTCTTCTTCGGCGACTCGGACCGGCACTGACCGGCGTGTCCGTACGCTGTGCGCCAGCCGACGCGCGTTACGCTGTTGCTGCCTGAATAGATCGCCTCAGCCGCTCGAAGAGCGGAAGCCGACGACACCGGACGTACCTGTCGTGCGAAACGTCCCGCTCGCCCCACGGGGGCACGGGAGTTCCACGTGTCCGATACCCCTACCGCTGAACGCCGACTCGCCGCCCGAATCGGCGCCGAAACATCGTGGGCGAACACCGAAAACCGTTCCGCCCGCACGGCACCCGCTCGCGCCGCGCTCGACGCCAAGTTCCTCGCCCAGGCCGGCGGTGACCCGGTCCGCGCTGCGAACTACCGCAAGGCGTACTTTGCTCGCCTCGCGCTCAAGAGCGTCCAGTCGCGCCGGAAGTCCCGAGAGCTGACCGAGCAGGCCGAGGCCGAGCTCAGCGCCCTGGGGGGGGCAACGGCCTGATGCCTCCCAAACAAGGAACGGCGCCCGCCACGGACGCCGCCCAGAGTCTCGCTGCCGCCAAGCCGCGTCCCCAGTCTAGCTGGCCCCGTCAGTGGGCGCAGATTCGTGAGCGCCGTCGCGCGGCTCGCGAGCTCGACGGTCTGCTCGGGGTCCCGAGCAGACCGAACGTCGCCGAGGTCTACGGGCTGCGAGGTGGCGACGATGGCTTCTGCTAAGTACTACCTCTTCGCACACATCTATGAGCCTCCCGGGGCTCGTCACGCTCTGCTGCGAGGCGTTCCGCGCGAGCTGCTCGCCGACATGGACATCTCGGCGATGTGGTCACCGCTGAGGCGTGGCTTCCTCGTGCGCTCGGAGCGCATGGCGGACGTCGTCGCGATGCTGGAGTACCGCGGCGTTGTGGTACGGCATCACGCGTCGGAGCCGAGGTCATGAGCCTGCACAGCGCCGACGCCGACATGTACGACCAGGACGGGCGCACCATCTCGGGATCGGGTGAGCGGCATACCGGCCAGGTCCGCATCGCGTACCGCCTGGCGCACTCGCACGTCGACCGCCTTCTGCATGTTCACGGAATCGGCTGGCACTACTGGGACTGCACCCGGTGGGCGGAGGACGACCGAGGGCACGCCCAGCGCGCGGTCCTGGAGGTGTTGGCGGAGGCGCTTGCGGAGAGCGTCGGTGACAAGCAGTTGCGAGCCGACGTCGCCAAGTGCGAGTCGGCAGCCGGGATTGCCGGCGTGCTGGGGATCGCCGCGGCACTCGTCGAGTTCGCGGTCACGGTCGACGACCTGGACGCCAATCCGGCGCAGCTCAACACCGCCAACGGGACATACGACCTCGAGGCCGACCTGCTCAGAGCACACGACCCCGCCGACTGGCTCACTGCCGTCACCGCCGCGGCATACCGCCCGGAGGTCGACAGAAGCGTCTGGACCGACTTCCTTGCAGCCGTTCTCCCGGACGCAGACGAGCGAGCGTACCTGCAGCGCGTCATCGGGCAGGCGCTCTACGGACGGGTCACCGAGCACCTGTTCCCGGTCCTCATCGGGACGGGCGCCAACGGCAAGTCCACGATGTACGGCGCGGTCACCGCTGCGCTGGGCGACTACGCCACGGTGATCGACCCGTCGCTGCTGATGGCCCGCGACAAGGGCGGCATACCCGGGCCGGAGCTGATGGAACTCCTCGGGGCGCGGCTGGTCATCGGCTCCGAGACCGGCGAGGGCCGCAAGCTGGACGAGCCGGCGATGAAGCGGCTCACCGGCGGCGACCCGATCACGGCACGCCGGCTCTACCGGGAGCCCGTCACCTGGACGCCCAGCCACCAGCTGCTGTACGTCAGCAATCACCTGCCGAAGGTCCGCGGCGATGACCCGGCCGTCTGGCGACGCATCCGGGTAGTCCCGTTCGGCGTCGTCGTGCCGGCCGAGAAGCGAGACCCGAGGCTGCCGTCGAAGCTGCTCGAGCAGGCAGACGCGATCCTGGCTTGGTCCATCGACGGCTACCGCGACTACCGTGACAACGGGATGCAGGAGCCGGCGACCGTCGTGCGCGCCACCGACGCATATAAGGCCGATTCGGACGCCGTCTCACGGTTCCTTGCCGAGGCCTGCTACCTGTCCGACTCAGCGTCTGCGGCGACGCGCGACCTGCACGCTGCCTGGCAGCGATGGGCTGCCCGTGAGGGTGCCGATCCGCTGAGCGAACGCGCCTTCGCCAAGGAGCTTGACCGGCTGGGCTACCCCGCGAAGAAGACCAGGTTCGGGGCTGTTCGAGCAGGTCTGACCCCTCTCAACACCGAGGGTGACGACCAGTGGTGACGCATGTGACGGGTCTCCGACCACTTTCCCCACGTAGGGCACATAGGAAAAGTCGTCAGCAATGCGTCACATGCGTCACGCCTCCTGCCTGGAGGACGTCATGACGGCCACCGAACGGTTGACCCGCGCCCTCGAACCTGCGATCCCACTTCGACCCGAGCCAAGGAGCCACTCCATGAGCACCAACCCCGTGATGGACCCCAGCACCGCTGCTGTAGCCGCGAGCATCGGGCTCGACGTCAACGTCGTCGAGCTGTGGTCCCCAGAGCAGTATCGCGCCCTCGTCGCCGAGCTTCTCCGGTTGGCCAATGAGGACGAGCACCGAGCCCAGGCCGTCGGCCGCCACGTGAAAGAGACGCTCTCGTGACAACCCAGCCCGGCCAACACCCACCGGTCGAGCCGCCCACCGAGCCTCCCACAGACGGCGACTGCGTGGCGTCATGACCGCCGCCGAGCAACTGACCAGAGCCCTGGTCGGCCTCGCCACCGAAGGCCGGCGACCCCGGTGTGGTGAAGCAGGTAGCCACGAGATGTGGCTCTCCGACGACGCGTCCGACCGAGCCCAGGCAGCGAGCTGGTGCGTCGGCTGCCCGGTCCTGGTCGAGTGCGGCGCCGCCGCGGACGAGCACGGCGAGCGGTTCGGAACCTGGGGCGGCACCGACCGGACCGTCGTCACCCCGAAGCTGAAGAGGGGCCGAACCGTGCCCAGACGCAACCGCGCCCCGCGCCCCCGGACCCGCGCCGCCCAGGTCCCGCCGCCCGAACGCCAGTCGACCCCACCGCAGCTCGCCCAACGCCTCGTCAGCCGAGGCTTGGCCGCCCCGCGCATCCTCGAGCCGTCCGAGGCCTTACGTGCCGCGGCCCCGCGGGGCGACCGACCCGAGCATCGAGGACTGACGCCATGAGCGACGGAGGTTCGGCTGGTGGTCATACTTTCGCTGCCCGTGGCTCGGCGACGGTGTCGTGAGCATGCCCAGAAGGGCCCGGCCCACCGACCCGGCGCTGCTCATGGTCTCAATCAGCCCGGACGGTGCCGCGCACCTGCTGGTGGCGGTGCAAGAGCACGTGAAGCGCTTCTCCCGGATGGGCATGCGCGTGCCGCCGGAGCTGCCGCTGATGGTGCGCAGCCTCGCGATTAGGTCCACAGAGGGTCAGAGCGGGTCACGGGTTGGCGAGTTGGAGGAGATTCGTCAGGCTGCCGATGTGTCCCCCAAGTTGCTTACCTACGACGACACCGCCCGCGTGCTGCGCGCCAGTCCCTCGACGATCAAGCGGCTGGTCCGAGCCAAGGAACTGTCGGCGGTGAAGGTCCTTGGATCGCCCCGCATCGCCGCCGCAGACCTCGACGCCTACCTCAAGCGGATCGCCGCTGAGGCCACCACCGAACCCGAAGGAGCCTGACCCCCTGATGCTGACCTCGCAGAAGATTTTGAGCTTGGTGGGAAAGGAGCCCGGCCGTGCCATCGCAGGCGCCGTCGCCTTCCACCTCCGCGACATGCAGACCGGTATGAACGGGCGGATCGGCCCCGACAGCCACCGCCGCTTCTTGGCCGAGATGGAGCAGACGGCGCGCACCGCACCGGCTCCGACAGCCAGCTACCTGCACCCGGCCGACATGGCCCGGGTGCGACCCGCGTCCTCACCGAACTCGGCGGCCAAGACTGGTCTCAGCCCGGCGGACCTGATGTGGATCGACCGGCTGCCTCGTGACCCCGAGCAGGTCAGCCATGACGACGCCGTCACCCTCGCCGGCCTCGTCCGGGAGGTCAGTTCGATGACGAACCCCTCGGATGCGCGCCTCATCCAGTCGGTGTGGGAGCCGGTCCGCGAGGTGCACGACCGCCGGTCCGCGCAGGCCGATGCTGCGGCAGCTGCGGCGACCCCGGCCCCGAGCGTCCCCTCGTCGACGCTGGCCGCGTTGGCGGACTCGATTGAGGCGGAGGTGCCGGGCCTGACCCACGCCGAGGCGCTGCAGCGGGCCGGGACCGCGCTCGACGAGGTCCTGACGACGCGCCGGAAGGCTCTCGAGGACCGGATGATGTCGGCCGCCTGGAAGGGCACCAGCGCCGACCTGGCCACCGAGCGGCGCACCGCCGTCACCCGCGACCCCGCCACCGCCAGCCCGGTCCGGTTCTGACCGGCGTGGCATGTCACCTCGTGCCCAGAAACAGTGTGGTCACTTCGGCTGCGGCATCCTCGTCAGCGGCGGCGTCACCTACTGCGATGGACACGAGGCCGAACGGCTACGCGTCATGGCTCAACGACGAGGCACCACCACCGCACGAGGCTACGGTTCACCCCACCAACGACGGCGAGCCTCATGGGCGCCCAGGGTCCAGGCCGGCGTCGTCACCTGCTGGCGCTGCGGCGAGCCGATTCAACTTGGTCAGCGGTGGGACCTCGGACACGACGACCACAACCGCGACATCACCCACGGTCCCGAACACGTCCGCTGCAACCGCTCCACAGCCGGCAGAGCCCCTGGGGGCACCCCTCCCCGGCCCTGCCAACCCTGATCGGGACGTACGGCCAACTTTGGGCTGTACGGGTTCCGGAGATCCGAAGTGGTGGTCACACTTTGCCCGTCGATTCGTCCCGTCAAGTGCACGGCGGTCACGCGCGTGGCTAGCGCGATGAAGGCGGCGACCACATGAGCGGCTTCCAGGCGGGAACGGCGTTCGTCGAGGTCACCGCATCATTCCGTGGTTGGGATACGGCGCTGGCGGCGCAGTCCCGCACCCTGGGGGCGTTCGGCGACCAGGTGGGCAAGCAGGTCGGCGACTCCGTGCGGGATGGGATCGCCAGGGGTATCAAGTCCGGCCTGGGCGAGGGTTTTGCGGGTGCGCCGGCGGAGTCGTCCCGCAAGGGCCGCGAGTCCGGGGATGCGTTCGCTGGCGAGTTCGACCGGCAGATCCAGACGAAGATCCGGGCTGCTCTGGCGTCGCTGCCGAAGGTGGACATCACCGCCGACTCGTCGGAGGCTGAGCGTAAGATCGCGCAGCTGCGGGCAAGCCTCGCGGAGCTGTCGACGAAGAAGATCGGCGTCGACATCTCTGAGGCCGACGCCTTGGCCAAGATCCGTCAGATCAGGGCCGAACTCCAGAAGCTGGGAGACGAGTCCCCTTCCATCAAGGTCAAGGCCGACACCGCTGCTGCGGCCGCGCAGCTCGAGGCCATCCAGAAGATGGTCGACAGGGTTGACGGTACTGAGGCTCGGCTGAAGGTCGACGCTGATACTGCTGCGGCCGCGGCGAAGCTCGAAGCGGTCAAGCTGAAGGCCGAAGAGGCTGCTCGAAACCGGCAGCTGAAGATTGACGCGGACACTGCCGGCGCGACGGCGAAGCTGGCAGCGCTGGGTGCTGCCGCCTCGGGCGCCGGTGGCTCGTTCAGCCCGCTCATCGCGGCGGGTATCGCGTTGGGTCCGGCGATCATCCCGGTGGCCGCTGGTGCGGCCGCGGCCCTCGCTGCGATCGGCACGGCAGCAGCGGGCGCAGCTGCCGGGTTCGGCGTGGCGTTCCTCGCCCTGAAGCCGATCATCGGCGCCGTCCAGGCTCTTGGCGCGGCTGACGCTTCGGCCGCCACGGACGCGGCCACCGCTGCAACGGCGGCGAAGGCGAAGGCGAACGCTATCGAGAACGCCAACGCTCAGGTGACCTCCTCGGAGGCATCCCTGGGCAACGCCCGCGCGTCCGTTGCGTCGGCGGCCGTCAACGCCGCAGAGCGGGTGAAGACGTCGGAGATCGCGCTGGGCAACACCCGCGACACGGTCGCCGCCGCCGCTGTCAGCGCAGCCCAGCGGGTCGGCGACGCTCAACGGGGGCTCGCGGACGCGCACACGCAGGCCGCGCAGGGCGTGCAGACAGCGCTCGGGCAGGTGACGTCGGCTGAGCGGACCCTCGCGCAGGCGCAGCAGTCAGAGCTCGCGGCGCAGCAGGCTCTGACCGATGCGCGGAAGTCGGCACAGCAGCAGCTGCAGGACTACCAGACACAGCTCGCGGATGGCGCCTTGTCCCAGCGGGCCGCGCTGCTGGGAATCCAGTCGGCGAAGGAGAACCTCGACAAGGTCAACGCCAGCGGCACGTCGACCCAGCTCCAGCGGGACCAGGCGAAGCTTGCCTACGACCAGGCGGTGCAACACAACACCGACCTCGGTGTGCAGCAGGCCCGGCTGAAAGCGTCCGCTGCCGATGCGGCGAAGGCCGGTATCGAGGGGTCGCGGCAGGTCGTCGCGGCCAAGACTGCTGTGTCGCAGGCGGACCAGAACATCGCGGCGTCGGAGAAGGCTCTCGCGTCGGCCCGCGCAGGTGTGGTCGCAGCCCAGGTCAAGGGCGCGGAGCAGATCGCCAAGGCGCAAGAGGGCGTGGCGACGGCGCAGCGGGCGCAGGTCGAGCAGCAGCGTCAGGGTGCCGCGCAGATCGTCACAGCGCAGCAGGCTGTCGCGAGCTCGCAGCGGGCTCAGGCGGACCAGGCCCGCCAGGGCGCGGCGTCCATCGCGGCGGCGCAGGCGTCGGTGGCCAGCGCGCAACGGTCCCTCGCGGACGCCTACGACCGGACCTCGAATGCGGGCGTGTCGTCTGCGAACAAGGTCGCGCTGGCATTCGCTGGGCTGTCTCCGGTCGGCGCGACGTTCGCCCGGTTCATCTACGGCCTCAAGGACGAGTTCCGGGGACTGTCGGAGGCGGCGCAGAACGGGTTGCTGCCCGGCCTGCAGACGTTCATCGAAGCACTCCTGCCATCGCTTCCGGGTCTGATCACGTTCGTAGGCAAATTGGCGAAGGTCATGGGTGACCTGTTCGTCGAGGCGTCCAAGGCTCTCACCGGCCCGTTCTGGACCCAGTTCTTCGACTTCATCGGCGGCAGTGCAGCCGGATGGCTCGACACGTTCGCGAGGACCTTCGGTCAGCTCGTCAAGGGCGCTGCGGGCCTGTTCCAGGCGCTCTCGCCGGTCGCGGACCTGTTCAACGCGTCCCTGCTTGACGGCTCGAAGGCGTTCGCGGACTGGGCCACCAGCCTGGGGACGAACACGGGCTTCCAGACCTTCCTCGGCTACATCAAGGACAACCTGCCGCTGGTGCTCGGTTTTTTCGGTGACCTTTTTCGCGCGGTCGGAAACATCATCAAGGCGCTCGCCCCGTTCGGCCCCGTCATCCTGCAAGTGGTCGGCTCGTTCGCCAAGTTCATCGCCAACATGGACCCAAAACTCCTCGGCCAGATCGCCTTCACCGTCGGCGTTGTCGGCCTCGCCTTCGCAGGACTCCCCGGCATCCTCATCCTGGTCGTCGGTGGCCTGACCTACGCGCTCACCCACTTTGAGGGGTTCCGCGACACGGTCATCAACGCCTTCTTCTCAATCCGGGCCACCGTCTTCAACGCCTGGCAGAACTACATCCGGCCCGCGCTCGAGGCCATGTGGCTATTCATCCGCGACACGCTCATCCCGGTGTTCCAGCAGGCGTGGACAGCGATCGAGAACGCCTGGACGCAGCACATCCAGCCGGCTCTGCAGGCGCTGGCGGCGTTCATCAAGGACCGGGTCGTGCCGGCGGTGTCGGGCATCGTCGATGCCATTCGCAAGTTCCTCGACGTGGCGCTGCCCATCGTCATCCAGTTCGTTGAGGGGATGCGGGCGCGGATCGAGCCGCTTATGCCGCAGATAAAGGCCATCTTCGGTCAGATCGGCGACATCATCGTCGGTGCGCTCGACCTGATAAAGGCGGTCATCGAACGGGTCACCGTGGTCATCTCGTTCATCTGGCGCACCTGGGGCCAGAACATCATGGACTTCATCGCGGTCGTGTTCCAGGCGGTCCTGAACGTGATTCGTCCCGCGCTCGACCTTGTCATGTCGATCGTGCGGACCTTCATCGCCGTCTTCCACGGCGACTGGTCGGGGGCATGGGAAGGCGTCAAGTCGATCCTCAGCAACGCCTGGCAGTTGATAGAGGCCATCGTCAGGGGTGCGATGGAGATCATCTTCCAGATCGTCTCGACGGCGTGGTCGGCGGTCAAGACTTTCGTTTCGTGGGTCTGGGAGGGCATCACCAAGGAGATCGGTCTCGCCTGGGAGGGGATCAAGTCTCTTATCGCCGGCGCCCTCTTTGCTGTAAATGCCGAAGTCACGGTCAGGCTCACTGCGATCAAAGCGTTCATCCAGACGGTTTGGAACGCCATAAGTGAGGCCGTTGACACCGTGTGGCAAGGGATCGTGGGCGCCATCGGCGGTGCCATCTTTGCGGTCAAGGTCGCGATCACCGTCAGACTCAACGAGATCCAAGCGTTCATGCAGACCGTTTGGAACGCCATCGGCGATGCCATCGACAAAGTGTGGGCGGGGATTCGCGGCGCCATATCAGACGCGTGGGACAACATCCTGGGCAACGTCCGCGGCACGCTGGGCCTCCTCCAGATCCAACTCGGCTTCGCGTGGGCGCAGATCCAGACGGGCGTTCGCGAGGCATGGCAGGGCGCCGTCGACACGATCGCGAAGATATGGGACACGGTCATCGACAAGATCAAGGGCCCTTTGCGGACCGTCCTGAACTTCATCAACGACAACCTGATTAAACCGCTGAACACCCTGCTCGGTGCTGTCGGGATACAACCTGGCGCGTTCAAGATTGAGCCCATCGTCGTCGGGTTCGCTGACGGCGGCCTCGTCGCGCGTTACGCCGCTGGCGGCACCGTGGGCGGCCACTCACCGCATGACCGGGCGGACAACATCCTGATCCGGGCGACGGCACGGGAGTTCGTGCAGCCGGTCTCCGCGGTGGACTACTACGGCACCAATGTCATGGAGGGCATGCAGAAGAAGCTGATCCCTCGGGAGCTGTTCTCCGGTGCCGGCGCCCACGCAGACGGCGGCCCGGTCCGCGGTTACGCCGACGGCGGCTCGGTGTGGGACGCGATCAAGGCTGTTACTGGGATGAACCTGGCCACCAGGGGTGCGTCCGAGGTCAGCGGCTTTATCTCCGACCCGGTCGGAAAGTTCAAGGAGCTTGTCGGGCAACTACTTAGCGGCATCGGCTCGGGTGCGTTCGCGGAGGTCGCTCAGGGTGCGATGACGAAGTTCGGCGATGGCCTCGGTGCGAAGGTGCAGTCGATGCTGACTGCTGTCACGGGCGGCGGTGGCGTCGGTGCGGCGGTGAACGTCGGCGCCGGTCAGGTGTCCGTCGCCGGCCGTCTGTTGGACGCGACCACGGCGGGGATCTTCGAACGGGCCTCTGCGGCTCTCGGCGGACTGAGCCTGTTGCAGGGCTCGTGGTCGACGTCGGTCGGCGCGTCCGGCGGCACCCACTCCGGGTCCGGCGCGATGGACGTGTGGCCAGCGGACGGCAACTGGCGCCGCGCGGTCGACGTCCTGCGCTCCTTCGGGGACATCGCCTGGCACCGCACCCCCGACCAGGGTCCTTGGGCTGAGCACATCCACGGCATCACCCCCGGCATCCCGGGCCTGTCGGCAGCGGCGCAGAACCAGGTCGCGAACTACTACGCCGACCGCAACGGGCTCGTCGGGAACGGCCCGGACAACAACGGGTACGGCTTCGGCGGCGTGGTCAAGCCGATCCTGCTCGGCTTCGGCGGCGTGGTCAAGCCGATCCTGCTCGACTCCGGCAACGTGGTCAAACCGCTCCTGGCCGACAACGGCACCATCTTGTCGCCGGGCCTGAACCTTCTGCAGAACAACACGGGCGGCCTTGAACGCCTCGAGCGTACCGACCTGATCCGCGACAGCGACATCTCGCAGGCCACCATCATGCGGATCGCCGCTGCGATGGGCGGCGTGACCGTGCGCAGCTCGGTCACGGCCAGCACGTTCGACCACGCGATGGGGGCGCTGCTGTGACCGTCTGGCCGAACCAGGTCACCCTCGGCAGCTTCACATTCGGCAAGGGCTGCCCTGGGCAGGTCGACCCACACGGTTTCGACCGCGGGAGGCACTGATGGGCGGAAAACCGAAGCGGCACCGAGAGAGACGCCCCGTAGCGCGCACCCCGAAACGTACAGCGTCGGAGGTTGCTGGGCGAGGATTGGCCGTCGCTCAGCAACTGATGATCGCCAAGGCCAACGGCGATGACCAGCGGCTGCTGCAACTCGTCAACGGTGCTGGCCACGCCGAACTTGCTTGGGCGTCTGCCTATCTCGCGGGTGGCGTCTGGGGCGCCGCGGTGGCCGCCCATGGCGACGAGGAGACGGCCAGGAGGGCCTTAATCGCTGTTGCGAGCGACCCGACGGACGTCACGCTGACGCAGGTTGCCGTGATCGTCCACGAGGCCATGCGGGACATCACGTGAGCACCGTCGACGACCAGCCACGCGACAGCGTCGTCACCCAAGGGGCCATACTCCAACGCGGACCCCTACCGGGGCTGATGATGACCCGGGCCGGACAGGAAGACGGTTCCCCATGGAACGTGAAAGGGCTTGAGACGGTTGTCTAACAACTCGGATATCGCCGGGCGTGGTGTCACCTTAGGAATCCTGGCCATACGCGCCCGCGCATCCGGAGACCCCCAGCTACTCATCCAGCTCATCAACGCGGCCTCGCCCGACGAGCGTGGCTGGGCCATCTGGTGGATGGCGGCAGCAGTTGAGCAGACCGCCCTATGGGCCACGGGCGACGATCTGCCCACGGCGCGAGAGAGGCTGCTCGCGGCTACCGCCAACCTCGACGACGCCCAACTACAGAGTCTCGAAGTGGTCATCCGTGAGGCCGCGGAAGATCGGGACGGCGAACGACCGTGACGGCTCCACGGTGCGGGTCGTCGAGTCCGAAGCCGCCGAGATCCGCAAGGTGCTCGAAGGGCGCGATGCTCGCGAGCATCGCGACGTCTATGCCGCCTAAGGCCATGGGGGGGAGGGGGTGGGGCCATAGCGACCGTCACCGGGACGTACTGGTGCTCGCTGTGGCTGACAACTGAAACGTTCCTCGCGCGCGCGCGCGAGGCATCCACCACGACCTTGGAGAGCTGGCGACGATGAGCAAGACCCCACGACTGGCGTCGGTGCTTCGGGCGGCTCAGCCCGATCCGGTGCGGATCGCGGAGGCCGACCCTGAGGCCGGTGCGCCGCCGCCTCCTGATGGCCTGAAGACGGCCGGGCGGCTGTTGTGGGCGTCGGTGATGGACGGCTGGGAAATCGACCCGTGGGAAAGGCTCCTGTTGCTGCAAGCCTGCCGGTGCGTCGACCGGCTCGACGCGCTGGCCGAGATCGCCGGAGCGTCGACTGCCGTGACCACCAACTCGAAGGGCGAGATGGCGCCGCACCCCGCCATCGTTGAGGCCAGACAGCAGTCCATCGTCCTGACCCGCCTCCTGGCGTCCATGCGGCTGCCGGTGGGCGACGAGGACGACCTGAGCCGTCCCCAGCGTCGTGGAGGCGCCCGCGGCGCCTACGCGGCCAGGACGGTGGCCCAGTGAGACGCCGGCGGCCGGACGTGGCCGCAGGTTCGCTGGTGCCAGCCGAGCTGGCGGCCGGTCCGTGCATCGAGGCCTGGTGTGTGCCGGCTGAGGTCGCTGTGTGGCGGGAGGCCCGCACTATTGTCGACCGGAGGGAGCGGTTGGGCGATCTGATGGTGACCGCTCGCCGCCGGCATGCGGCCGCTTACCGGGAGTGGTTGGACGGCTCCGGCCTGGACCGGTTCGACCCCCGCGCTCACATCGCCTCGCGGAGGCCCTACTTCCGCTCCGAGGTCGCCTCGTGAGACGGCGCGCCCAGGACAACCCGTCGTGCGCGGGGACAGCTGCTGCCGCACGGGCCGCCTGGGTGCCCTCCTGTGCCTCTCCCCGCCCGCGGACCGGGCGAGCGTCAGAAGGCTCGTCGGCTACCTCGCCGGCGAGTATGACCATTGACACGGTGCATACCTTGACCTCAGAGGGCAGGAGGCACCGGCCCGAGAGAGGCAGTAATGAGCACGCACACCGCGGCGATCCGCAGCAGCGATGACCCCGGCTATGAGGACCTGACCAGCGCCCAATGGGTGTTGGAGGATCGCGGAAAGTATATCGCTACCCTCGATCTGCCCGTCGAACCTCAGAATGTGGTCGAGGTGGAGAGGGCCGTGACCAAGGTGCTCGGTCGCAGCGGCGTAGCCGTTGCCACCGGCGACACCAGCCACCGCAACGTGTACGTCAAGTCCCCCGAGTGGGAGCTGCGATGAAGCCAAGCCACACTCCGCCCCGGGCTTGTCCGCCTGCGGGGCTGTCGTGCGTTCAGTGTTTAACTACTTGACACTTGCGTGTTTAGCGACTAAACTTATACTCATGAGAGCACGAGAGGTGAACCGGAAGATCGAGCGGCTCGGCGGTGTGCACGTGCGCACCGTTGGATCGCACTGGCGCTACCGGGTCACCGGCAACGGGGCGACCTCCAGCACTGCCGTGCCCCAGCATCCCGGCGACATTCCCACCGGAACACTGCACAAGATCCAGCGTGACCTGGAACCATCACTCGGAAAGGGGTGGCTGCTGTGAAATACGACGTGAGGGTGACCCGCGAAGCCGGAGCTTGGCTCGCGGACGTTCCTGACGTGCCCGGCGCGCACACGTTCGCCCGCTCGCTCGCGGGCCTGAGCAAGTCGGTACGCGAGGTCATCGTGCTGATGACCGACCAGGCTGACGACGCGGCCGTTGACATCACGTTCACCTTCGACGTCGCCGACCCGCTCGTAACCAAAGCGGCGGCGGTCGGGTTCCAGCGGACCGAGATCGCGGCGCGGGAGGCCGAGCTGCGCAAGGCGACCAAGAGTGTGGCCCTCGACCTGTCGCGGCACGGCTACTCCGTTCGGGATGCCGCCCAGCTGCTGGCGATGACGCCGGGCCGGGTCTCGCAGCTGACCAACACGTAAGCCCCAGCCGCGGGTCCGGGGTGCTGCCCCCCTGTGGCACACGGCACGGTCTTGTGGTCCGCTCCGGTGCGCCGGGCGTGCTCGCGGTTGGACAGTTACGGGGTCTTCGCGTAGCGACTGCGCGATCAGGTCACGGCGTTGTGGCACGCTCTGTCGAATGACCCACCTACGAGTCCTCGAGATCAGCCCGACCAAGAAGCCCGACCCTCGGAGCCGAGCCACCGACACGCCCGTGACCCTGGACGGGCTGCTGCATGAGCACGTCGAGCCCTACCAGCTGGGCCGCGAGTGGGAACGGAGATACCCCGACCGGTTCCCTCTGCGAATCCTGCCTCCGGAGTCGAACACGAACACCCGACTGACGATCCACGCCGGGGATCACGAGCCCGTGGACGAGGAGCAGATGCGAGCGGACCTCGACGCCGTCCTCGAGTCGCTCTAGCGAACACGACAGCACCCCCGCTCCTACCTTGAGCGGGGGTGCTGTCGTATGCCGTGCGCTATGCCTTGGCTATGCCTCCCTCAGCCTCGACGAGCTCGGCTGCCCGGACCAGCTCGGCGGCGATGGCCCGAGCCTCAGCGGCCGTGAAGGGCCGGCGGTCCTGTCCCGGCCGCATCGGGTGCCAGACGACGACGTCGTTCTCGGTGACGTCGAGGCCGAACCCCTCGACCGGCTCCGACTGCCGAGAGCAGTATCCCGGGCCGTCGTCGTCGTTGTTGTGCGAGTTGCACCAGCCCCGGTGCAACTCCGCGCTGATGACTCCAGACGCCCCAGAGGAGTCGACGGCGACGGCGACGGCCCACCACTCGTCCAGCCCGGACTTGATGCGCGCCCGCTCCTCGACCGTGAGCCACGAGGGCAGACGGAACGAGATGTAGTCCTCGGTCTCCGTGACGATGACGCCGTACGGGGTGGTCGTGGTGCTCATCGCTGGGCCTCCACGTCCAGGAGGCCACGCTCGACCAGGAGCGCCTCGACGCCTCCCCGGCCGACCTCGTCATACTCCTCGACGCTGAGCGTGCCGTGGTAGAAGGCCTTGATCAGCGCCACCACTACCTGGCGGTCACGCTCCCCGAGCTTCGGGAGAGTGTCCCTCAGGTACTGGAACCACTCCTGGTCCGACTGGTCGGTCTGGGTGGCAGTGGTGCTCATGAGGTCGCCTCGAGCGACTTGACCTCGGCCTGGAGAGCGTCGAGCCGGGCGCTGAGCCGGTCAATCCCGGGGTCGCGGGTCGACTGCTCAAGGGTGTCCTGCTTGACCTTGAAGGCGTCGACATCGTCTCCGAGCGCGTACACCGCGGCGACGAGCTCGGGTGGGAATGTGGTTGTCATGAATGCGTTCCTTTCAGTTCAGGATATTTCACCCCACACCGCTCCTGACCTGCACGTTTACCACGCTCGGAAGCACAGCGCATAGGCGTCCCTAATGCTCACCTATCTCGACTACTACCGCTCGCGGGTGACGGCCAAGCTCGACGGACTGAGCGACGAGCAGGTGCGCGGGAGCGTCCTGCCGTCGGGGTGGTCACCGCTGGAGCTGCTCAAGCACCTCGTGCACGTCGAACGCCGTTGGCTGGTCTGGGGGTTCGCGGGTGAGGACGTCGGCGACCCCTGGGCGGACCACGCGGGGGAGCGGTGGCACGTCACGTCGGAGGAGACCCTCGATGCTCTCCTCGAGGAGCTCCGGGCGGGAGGGGCGCGGACCCGGGGCATCGTCGCCGCCCTCGACCTGGGTGACGTCGGGCAGCTGGGGGAGCGGTGGGACGGCCACCCTCCCGCGACGCTGGAGCGGGTGCTGCTGCACGTGATGCAGGAGTACGCCCGCCACCTCGGCCACCTCGACGTCGTCCGGGAGATCGTCGACGGGGTCACGGGGGAGTAGCGCCGCTGGCTCAGCCGACCCGTCTCATCTGCGGCCACAGCTGCGACCACGGGGCGGTCGGCCCGGTGCACCGCCACACCGGGCGCCCCTGCTCGTCGTTGTCCACTCCGGCGGCGTTCTCGATGGTCCCGACGCGCTGGACGTCGCTGAACCAGGATCGCAGCAGCGCCTCGGGATAGCCCAGCACGATGGCGGAGCTGGTCCCGGCGGGCGGGGGGCCGAAGGCATAGAGGCTGTTGTGACCGCTGTATGCGGGCATGGACGGCAGGTAGCGCCGGACCGCCCCCGCCTCTCCGTAGTTGCGGCCGAGCGAGATCGCCCCGGCGCGCTGGTCCGCCGGGAGGGTGTCCCGGCCCGCGGCCACGGCGGCCGCGAGCTCGGGCCAGCCGATCTGCTCGCCGGCGTCGTAGTTGATGGCCAGGACCGGGGTGCCGTCGAGCCGCTCGGCCGGCAGCAGCGGGAGGAACAGCACCGCGTTGACGGCGATGCTGGCGACGAGCGCCAGGCCGAGGCCCGCCCGGGCAGCTGTGGCGCGGGGCCGCCTACCCAGCCACTCGGCGACGGGGGTCGCCCCGGCGGCCAGGAGCACGGGGTAGAGGCCGGTGACGTAGTAGGACTTGCCACCGGTCACGAGCACGACGGCAAGGGCCACCGGGTACGCCACCGCGAAGCAGCGCCAGACACGCAGCCGAGGGTCGCGCGCCAGGCGCCAGAGCCCGAGCAGCCAGAGCGGCGCGAGCAGCGGCGCGACGAGGACAAACTGCATCGGGACGACGAGCGCCCGCGGCTCGCTCGTGCCGGCGCTGCCCGAGGCGATCTCGCGGCTCATCCCCAGCTGCGGGAGCCCGTGGGTGACCTGCCACCACAGGTTCGGTGCCCACAGCGCCAGGGCGACGACGGCGGCATACCACGGCCATCGGCTGGTCAGGACGTGGCGCGGGCCGACGGCCAGGATGCCGGCGAGCAGGGCCACGGCGAGGAGCAGGACGAGGGTCTTGGTCTCGAGCGCGATGCCCAGGGCTGCCCCCGCGAGGAGCCAGGTGCGTCCCCCGTCCCGGAGGGCGCGGACGACGAGCCACGACAGCACGGTCCACCCGAGCAGGTCGTAGACCGTCGTCGTGGCCAGGTGCGCGCCGGCGAAGAGGATGGCCGCGCACGCCATCGACGCTGCGGCCAGCAGCTGGGCACCCCGGCGGCCACCGAGCTCCCGGGCGATCAGGCCGGTGACGAGGACGACCAGGGCACCGGCCACCGCGGGAGGTGCCCGCAGCACCGGCAACGAACCGTCGCCGATGCGGTCCATGAGCCCGGCGAGCAACGGCGCCAACGGGGGCTGGTCGACGTACCCCGCGGACGGGTGGGCGCCGAGCCAGATGAAGTACAGCTCGTCACGGGAGTAGCCATAGCCCCGGGAGGTCAGGACGAGCAGCACGGCATAAGCGACGGCGAGGAGGGTCAGGGGACGCCACGCGACCGGCTCCGCCTCGACCGCCGCTCCACCCCCTCCCCCTGGCACGAGCCCATCCTGACAGGCCCGTGCTCTCGTCGGCGCTCGTCCCCGTTCAGCGGCACCTGTCGGGCGACCTGGTCCACCGGGGCCGGCGCGAGGGGCGGCGGCGGCACGGCATACCCGCCCGGCTTGTCCCTTCCGTAACACCAGCCACGCGTGTCACACGGCGTCCGCTCGCGCCCCGCGCCTACCGTGGCCGGTGCGATGACTGTCAAAGCCGCCGTCCGGATCGAGCTCGACAAGGTCACCGGGGCCACCACGGCTGCCCGGCTGGCCCTCGAGACGTTGCGCGCGTGCCTGCGCTACCGGGTGACCGGGCTCGCGTCGGAGGCGGCGTTCTTCATGCTGCTGTCGCTGCCACCGCTCGTGCTCGGGCTGTTCGGCGGGGTCGGCTACGTCGGGCAGTGGCTCGGCACCGACGCGGTCGCCCAGGTGACGCGCGCGGTCCAGACGTCTGCCGAGCAGTTCCTCACCGCGGACAGCGTGAGCCAGCTGCTCCTGCCGACCGTCAGCGACGTGTTCCGGGGCGGGCGCTTCGACCTCGTGTCGATCGGTTTCCTGCTCGCGCTGTGGTCGGGGTCGAGGGCGCTGAACGTGTTCGTCGACACCATCTCGATCATGTACGGGCAGAGCGGTGTCCGCGGGATCGTGCGCACCCGCGCCCTCAGCTTCTCGCTCTACCTCATCGCGCTCGTCTTCGGGGTCGTCATCATTCCGCTGGTGCTCATCGGCCCGACCTGGCTCGACGCGTGGCTGCCGGAGCGGGTCCGCCTGCTCGGGGCGCTCTACTGGCCGGTCGTCGTCGTCGGCACGCTCGCCGCGCTGACGACCCTGTTCCACTTCAGCACCCCGCAGCGCAGCCGGTGGTGGCGTGACGTGCCGGGAGCCGTGCTCGCGCTCGTCATCTGGGTGCTCGCCTCGTTCGTCGTGCGCGTCGTGGTGGGGGCGGCCCTCGACGGGACCTCGCTCTACGGCCCGCTCAGCGCGCCGATCGTCGTGCTCATCTGGCTGTATGCCGTGGCCATCGCCGTGCTCGTCGGCGCCGGCCTCAACTCCGCGACCAGGGTCCTGTGGCCGGTGGAGGTCCGGGTCGGGTCGGGGGCAAAGCTCGTCGAGTGGGCGCGGTGCGAGGTCGAGCGGCGGCGCTCGCCGCTGGACTACGGGCAGGACGAGGAGGTCGACGCGGAGCTGCTGGCGCAGGAGCAGCAGTACATCCACCCCGGGTGGGCGGCGGCGGCGGTTCGGCGCGGAGGGGGCCGGGGTGGCCAGCCAGGTCGGCGGGGTCAGCGAGGTCGGCGGGCGTCCTGAAGTGGTGCCGGTTCGGGGCTGGTTCGGAGTCGGTTCGGACGTCGGTTCGGAGGTCGGTTCGGGGCTGGGCGAGGGCTCGAGCGAGGTCGTGCGAACGCGTCCGAGGCGGGGGGTGGCAGTTTGGAATCGGGAGGTCGATCGGCTACTGTCTGACAAGCGTCGAGCGGGGAAGTTACACCGCTGATGTTCGTGCGGACGTAGCTCAGTTGGTAGAGCGCAACCTTGCCAAGGTTGAGGTCGCCGGTTCGAGCCCGGTCGTCCGCTCGGAGGATGACCGCCTTCACGGTGGAGTGGCCGAGAGGCGAGGCAGCGGCCTGCAAAGCCGCGTACACGGGTTCAAATCCCGTCTCCACCTCGATCCACACCAGCACGATCCCTCGGGCGATTGGCGCAGTGGTAGCGCGCTTCCTTGACACGGAAGAGGTCACTGGTTCAAACCCAGTATCGCCCACCAGTCGAAAAGGGCTCCCCGCCTGCGGAGACGTGGTCGGGGACCCTTTCCAATTCTCACGGCGTGCGATGCGTGTGCGATTCAGATTCCTCGACCTGAGAGGAAAGCGCTATGACCACAACCATTGCAGACCTGCCGACCTGGACCGGGCCTGCGCGGGCGAGATTGGCAGACCGAGGCCCTCGAAAACATTCGCTGGGTCCGAGGGCCAGCGCTGCCGTCTCCCGGGAAGGACTGCTGTAACCACCAGGAAACCCAGCCCGCCGAGGCTATTCTGCTCCCCAGCACGCTCGCGCACGCGAGCGCGACAACCAGTTTCGAAAGGTTCCTCGACATGGTTTGCACCGCCACCGATCCGACGAGCGGTTCGCGTACGGGATCCGCGCGTGTCTGACGTCACCGATCCGAGCACGACCACAGGCGCCCCGACGATCACCCAACCGGTGATCCCGGGGCCCCGGACTGGCCGCTGGCGGTGGGTCGCGGCCCTCGCAGGCGCCCTCGTCGTGTCCCTGGGGGTCGCCCCCGTCGGGCCGCTGCCGTTCTACACGACGCCCCTGATCCTCGGACTGACCTACCTGGCCGCGGCAGCCGCGGCAGGTCGCCAGGCGACGCTGTGGGCGCCGGGGCTGATCATCACCGCCTGGGGTGGCGCGGTGCTGCTGGTTTTCAGCCGCACCCTCAACGCCGACTTCTCCGCCGTCGCGGTCACCGCCCTCGGTGTCGGGGCCACCGCGGCGGCGCTGTTGGGGCGCCGCGGGTTCCGCGTGGACGGCATCGCGATCGCACTGTCAATCCTGTTCGCCGGTCTGACCGAGCAGGTCGCCTCATTCGGAGTCGGCTTCCTCGGTAGGGGCTGGTTCTACGGCATCTTGCTGGGTGTGTGGGTCCTGGCCGATCTGGCCCGCCTGTCCCCGCTGACGCGGACGGGGTCGCCGTCGAGGGCGGGTTCGGGGAGTGCGCAGGTGTGAGAGCCGGACCGGCGTTGTCCGGGTCCGCGTCGGCCCCTGAAGACCGTTGCCGCGTTCCCACCGAAGAGTTGTTCAACGAGCGCGGCGAAACGCTCACCGGCGAACTTGACGTGACTCTCGGGACAGAGGTCAGGCGACTGAGTGCGGGCGAGTTCATCGTGTGCCCGCTGGCACGATTCATACGTTCGCCACCGCCAACGACGCACCAGCATCCGTCCTCGTTACGATGACTCCGCAGATCGATGCCTTGGTGCGCGAGCTCCATGAGGTGCCGGAGGACGAGCGGGCTGCGGTTTGGGCACACTACGACTCACGCCCTGTTTGAAGGCAGTCCCCGGCTGTGTGCCGAGGCGGCGGAACGAACCGTCCGCTCAGGGCACCGCCTTGAATCACGTCCGCATAGCGGCATCCTCGGACGATCACTTGTAGTGGTATCGGGCCTGCAGAATCACCAGATCGTCGCCATCCACCAGGTACACGAGCCGATGCTCCTCGCTGATTCGGCGGGACCATGCGCCGGAGAGCAGATGGCGCAGGGGCTCAGGTTTGCCGATGCCGGCCACCGGATCCCGCTGAGCATCATCGATGAGCCGGTTGATGCGCTTCAGAGTCGCCCGATCAGTACCGAGCCAAAAGGTGTAGTCGTCCCAGCCGTGGGGGGTGAAGACGAGCCTCACCGGGTGAGGTCACGCTCGTTACGCTGTCCACTGAGTGCCTGCTGCAGACTCTCGATCAACCTCTTGGCATTGGCCGGCACGCGCAGTAGATGCGCAGTCTCCTCGAGGGCGTCGTAGTCCGCGCGAGAGAGAAGCACGGCATCGCCCCGACGAGACGTGATCTCGATCGGGGTCCGGTCGTCATTGACCTTCTCGATGAGCGGGAACAGATTCTTGCGGGCTTCGCTTGCGGTGACCGCCATGACTCCTCCTGACAAGTGGTACAGCTTATCGTACCACTCGGCTTGTCGCTGCGGCGAGGAAGGCCCGCAGCGTCGCGGGATAGAAGTCGCGCAGCGTGGACCGCAGTCGCCGCCACGCCTTGCCCGGAAGCGACCGCGGGCATCGACAACGCAGACGGCATGGTCGTCGCGGGCCCAGTCGATGCCGGCGGTCACGTCGTTGGGGGGTGTCTCGGAAAGGGTGTCGTTGCCAGACTTCACGTCAGCCTGGAGTCCGTGTTGCGACGGTGCGAGATGCGCTCAACCCGCCCGCAATAGGATGGAGTCACCAGCCACCAGTGGGCCTGCCACGACGGGCCGGGCTCGTCGGGAGTGGATGGAAGGCGGGCGTCATGGGGATCTCGCGTGACCTGTCGTCATACGGGGACAGCGGTTTCAGCCGGTACCTGCGGAAGGCGTTCCTCTCCGCGGCAGGCTACGGCGCGGAGGAGCTGTCCCGGCCGGTCGTCGGGATCACCGACCTGCGCTCCGACTACAACCCCTGTCACCGGCAGATGGGTGAGCTGCTCGAGAACGTGAAGCGGGGGGTGCTCTCGGGCGGCGGCCTGCCCCTCGTCTTCCCCACAGCGAGCCTCGGCGAGAGCCTGCTGAGTCCCACGTCGATGCTCTACCGCAACCTGCTCGCCATGGAGACCGAGGAGCTGGTGCGGGCCCAGCCGATGGACGCCGTGGTGATGCTCGGCGGGTGCGACAAGACCGTCCCGGCGCAGCTGATGGCGGCGGCTGTCTGCGACGTCCCTGTGATCATCGACGTGGTGGGTCCGATGCTGACCAACACGTGGCGCGGCCAACGGCTCGGCGCGTGCACCGACTGCCGTCGGTTCTGGGCCCAGTACCGCGCGGGGGACCTGAGCGAGCTCGAGATCGAGGATATCGAGGGCAGCCTGGCAACGACTGCCGGTACGTGCATGGTGATGGGGACAGCGTCGACGATGGCGTCGGTGACGGAGGCGCTCGGGATGATGCTGCCGGGCGGCGCCACGCCCCCCTCCCCGACGGGGGAGCGGCTCCGCCACGGGACGGCGACGGGTCGGCGTGCCGTGGAACTCGCCCGCGACCCCCTCCTGCCACGCGAGGTCCTCACCCGCCCGGCGTTCGAGAACGCGCTGCGGGTGCTGTCCGCGCTGGGCGGCTCCACGAACGCGGTGGTCCACCTGCTGGCCGTGGCGCGGCGGGCGGGGATCCGCCTGGAGCTCGACGACTTCGACCGGGTGTCGCGCGAGACGCCGCTGCTCGTGGACCTCAAGCCGTCCGGCGACGGGTACATGGAGGACTTCCACCGTGCCGGCGGGATGCCGGCGCTGCTCAAGGTGCTGGAGCCGGTGCTCGACACCAGCCACGTGGGCGTCAGTGGCGTGCCGCTGCGCGAGCAGCTGCGGGAGGTCGGACCCCCGGCGAGCTGGCAGCGTGTCATCCGGCCATGGGACGACCCCGTTGGGGACTGTGGGGCGCTGGCGGTGCTGCGCGGCTCCCTGGCTCCCGACGGGGCCGTCATCAAGGTGTCGGCGGCTTCGCCGGACCTGCTGGTTCACGAGGGGCCTGCGCTGGTCTTCGACTCGCCAGAGGATGCGGCCCGCCGCCTCGACGACCCCGACCTGGACGTGACCGCCGAGCACGTCCTGGTGCTGCGCAACGCCGGGCCCGTCGCCTCGGGCATGCCCGAGGCCGGTTCGCTCCCGCTGCCCCGCAAGCTCGCCGAGAAGGGCGTGCGCGACATGGTGCGCATCTCGGACGCCAGGATGAGCGGTACGTCGTACGGAACCGTGGTCCTGCACTGTTGCCCGGAGAGCGCCCTCGGCGGCCCACTGTCCCTGGTGCGCGACGGTGACCGCGTGCGACTGGACGTGCCGGGCCGTCGCGTGGACCTGCTGGTGACGCACGAGGAGCTCGTCAGGCGGGCGGCGGCCTGGCAGCCGCCGGAGCTGCCGGCACGCGGTTGGCGGCGCCTGCACGCGCAGACCGTGCTGCCGGCGAGCCTGGGTGCCGACCTGGACTTCCTCTGACGTGTGCGCAGCTCCCGCACGGAACCTTGTCAGGGGTGGTGTCACATGCCATCCTGACCGTCTCAAAGACACCGTCACTCGCGGAGGCGCAGATGGACACACGGGACCTGGACCCCACTCTGACGGAGCCGCCGCAGGCGGGGCGGACGTGGTACTCCGCGATGGACGGCCGCGAGCGTCGGACCTTCTGGGGCTGCTTCGCCGGGTGGTCGCTGGACGCCTTCGACGTCCAGCTCTACAGTCTCGCCATCCCGGTGCTGCTCACCATCGGGTTCCTCACCGACATCGCGCAGGCGGGTCTCATCGGCACGGCGGCGCTACTGAGCTCGGCCGTGGGCGGCTGGGCCGCCGGCATACTTTCGGACCGGATCGGCCGGGTGCGGACACTTCAGCTGACCGTTCTCTGGTTCGCGACCTTCACTGGCCTGTCCGGACTGGCCATGAACGCGGACCAGCTGCTCGTCGCGCGCACCCTGATGGGGTTCGGCTTCGGCGGCGAATGGGCCGCCGGAGCGGTGCTGATGGGCGAGACCGTCCGTGCCCGCTACCGAGGGCGAGCCATCGGCTCAGTCCAGTCGGGCTGGGCGATCGGCTGGGGCGTCGCCGTTCTGGCCTCCACGGTTGTCTACACGATCTTCGCTGAGCAGACGGGCTGGCGAGTGCTGTTCTTCCTCGGCCTGCTGCCGGCCTTTCTGGTCGTCTACCTGCGCCGTCACGTGGCGGAGCCCGAGGTCCGTAAGGAGGCGGCTCCGACGGGTCTCACCGCTCCGATCGGTACCGGCTGGCGAACGATATTCTCCCGCCAGCTGATCAAGCGAACCCTGCTCTGCGCGATGCTGTGCACCGGCGCCCAGGGCGGTTACTACTCGCTGACGACGTTCCTGCCCCAGTTCCTGGCCAAGGAGAGGGGCCTGAAGATCTACGCACTCGGCGCGACCCTGATCCTCATCATTGCGGGGGCCTTCGCCGGCTACCTGTTCGGGGCCTGGCTGACCGACAAGCTGGGGCGTCGCCCGGCACTTGTGCTCACCGCTGCTGCCGCGTTCGTCATGGTCATCCCCATGACCGCGCTGAACGTCCCCGTCAGCGTGTTCACCATCCTGTGCTTCCCCCTCGGCTTCTTCGGGTCGGCATACTTCAGTGGCATCGGACCCGCCCTCGCAGAGCAGTTCCCGACCCTCGTACGCGGTTCCGGCATGGGGTTCTCGTACAACTTCGGCCGGGGCATCGGGGCGCTCTTCCCGTTCCTCGTCGGCACCCTCGCCACCAGCGTGTCCCTGGGAGTGTCCATCGCCGTCTTCGCGGGTGGTGCGTATGCGGTCATGATCGTCGCTGCCCTGCTGCTCACCGAGACTCGGGGCTCAGACCTGTCCCGGGTCTGAGCCCCCGGTCGCCAGGAACGACCTGTGTCGGACCGCGAGCACCCGTTGGCCCGCGGCGGGACCGTTGCCACACCGTGGGATCCGGTCTACGCCGGCACGGCCTATGCCAGCTCCCGCGGGGCGCTCGGCTGGAGCGCCGTGCTGCTCGGGCAGACGGCCGGGGGGAGGCCGGTCCTCTTCGACACCGGTGGCCCCGGCGACCGGCAGACCCTGCCGGACCGGCTGAGACGGCGAGGTCTGGAGGCCGACGACGTCGCGGTGGTCGTCCTGAGCCATCTCCACTTCGACCATGCGAGCAACTGGGACCTCTTCGGCCGCGCCGAGATCATCGTCGGCGAGCCTGACCTCGCGCATGCCGAGGACGGGTCCGACTGGGCGGTCCTGCGTGACGTCGTCGCCTCGTTGCGGAAGTCCGGTCGGCTGCGTGTGGTGCGTGGACCCGAGAGCCTCGACGCCGTCCTTGATGTCGTGCCTGCCCCCGGTCACACGCCCGGCAGCATCGCGGTCGTCTCGCGGGGAACGGTGCTGTGCGGCGACGCGCTGAAGAACCGGTGGCAGCTGGCGGGGGCCCTGGCGCGGTCTGCTGCGGAGCGCGACGAGACCGAGACGACGATTGTCGACCTCGCCACCCGCGCCGAGCGCCTGTGGCCCGGTCACGACAGTCCCCTCGCGCGTCGCGGCGGGCACTGGGTGCCTGAATCCGAGCACCGGGTGCGCCTGCACCGCCCGGACGGGCACCTGGTCTGGATCACGTCGGGGCCGGAGGGCTGAGCATGTTCGACCTGCACGTTCATGCGGCGCCGGACATCGGGCCGCGTATCGGCGACGACCTCGACGTCGTTCGTCGCTACGCAGAGGCGGGGTATGCCGGGTGCGTGCTCAAGGGTCACTACGCCTCCACTGTCGGTCGTGCTCTCGCAACAGGGCGTAGCACCGGCCTTGCCGTGTTCGGTGGGCTCGCTCTCAACCGCCACGTCGGCGGGGTCAACCCTGCCGCGGTAACGGCCGAGCTGCTGCAAGGCGCACGCGTCATCTGGATGCCGACGGCGGACGCACACACCCAGCGCACTGCAAACTTGCCGCGACTCTCTGACCAACGGCCAGCGCTCGGGGACGTCGTCTACGCCGTTCCGCCGGTCTCCTGGCCGAACGAGGGCGCAACGCGCCAGGTGGTCGAGCTCATCGCCGAGTTCGATGCCGTCCTCGCCACGGGACACCTGAGCTCCGAGGAGGTGTCCTGGTTGCTGCCGGTCGCCCGGGCTGCCGGGGTTCGGCGGGTCCTGCTGACCCACCCGAGCTACACGGTGCCGGCCATGACGGCGG
>JAABUR0100002076.1_pt1 | contig 32481 bp, 30 predicted proteins | sample 5560091 | NCBI WGS metagenome assembly JAABUR01 (sample SAMN10711879, study PRJNA513375) | rock metagenome | isolation source: Antarctica rocks | place: Antarctica: Victoria Land, University Valley sud
CTATCTACATGACTTCAATACGATCACTACACGATCTAGACATTGAATCACTTCGTTCATCTTACGAACTCGAGAAAGCAATCACGTCTCACTCATTCATCTTACGAAATCAAGAGAGTCTTCACATCTCACTCATTCGCTCTACGAAATCGAGAAAGCACAATATGAGAAAATTCTCAGTAGAAGTGTTATTAATCATCTTTCTTTTAAAGAGTTTCTTTTTCGTCTATCACGACAAACTCGATATCTCGCTCATTATCTCTATGACTCTATAATCAATATATCTTCGTTTCTCGCACGGCAGAAAACGGGGAAAGAGAGAAAATAGAAAGTCAATGAGACTTTATAAAGAATCGAGAAGAAAGAGAATATCTCAATGAGAAAGCAGCTAGACTGTCACTCATAGATAAAAGAGAATAACTCGATGAGAAAGCAGCTAAGCTGTCATCAACAGAAAGAGAGAATAACTCGATGTGAAAGCAGCTAGACTGTCATTCATGAAAAGAAATAATTTCATGAAGAAACGAAGAATCGTCACTCATGAAGAAGCGAAGAATCATCACTCATGAAGAAGTGAAGAATTATCACTCAACGAAGAAGCGAAGAATCGTCACTCAATGCAGAAGCGAAGATTAGTGAGAGCGTTAGATCGAAGCGAAGAACAACTCAATAATGCTCGTGAGACAACATTGCGAAGCAAGTCAGACAAGAGCAACATCGCGAAATGAATCAGACAAGGCAACATTGCGAAATTGAGTCAGACAAAGCAATCGAGTCAGACAAGACAACATTGCGAAGCGAAGCAGACAAGCAACATTGCGAAGCGAAGCAGACAAGATTGTTGTCACAAAAGCATCAGATCTTCTACGCTTGCAGCAGACTTTCTTCGCTCACAGCAGATCTTGTCGAACTGTCTCAAGTCAAGCTCTTTATGCTTATAGCAAGCTATCTGACAAAGCATCGTTCGATTTCTTGTGTCTACAGCAACCTTTCTAAAAGACGTCTATCGTTAAGACTGAAGTGCATTGAGAATCAATGAACATATTCGCGCATCTTAGAAGACACTCTTGTCAAACGCTTGCAGCAAACCTTGCAGAGTCAAATGCTCACAGCAGACTTCATCAAACAGCTCATATTATTGCATTTATGTCTAGAGTCATGAAGCAGTGAAAGTCATGCAGACTTAGACCTCTTCGCATTTACAACAGACCTAGTCAATATCACATGCTGTTGAGGTTGCAAATCAGTGAGAGTCAATAGATCTTGCTTGCATGCGTTGAGTGAAAGTTAAAGCGATACAACGCAAGCTTGCAATCACGTTGTTACGACACGTCAAAAGACCTGCTCTTAATGCTCTGTTTTCACAAGATTAAGAAAAAGTGAAAGTCATCAGATTTTCTACGTTCTCGACAAATCTCATCGACTTGCTCACAGACAGATCTTCTGCAATCAGAATAAAATCTGACATTAAACATCATCAGATTGCTCGCAATCAAGCTTTTCTACATTCACGACAGATCTTGTCAAAATGTTTCACACTGAACCTTTTCTACATCTATAGCAAGCTACATAAGAAAGCATCTGCAATCAAGACTAAGACAGTCTTTTTAAACGCTTGCAGCAGACTTCATCAAATGACTTACGTGCAGACGTTCTTTATGTCTGCAGACAGATCTCTATCGAGTTGTCTACAATCACATCGTTTATTCTTGCAATCAATCTTGCAGAGTCACTTGCAGAAGAATCTCTTTGACGATCGCGACAGAACATTTAGCAAAGATCTCATATTAAGACTAGAAAACAGTGAAAGTCATGTGATCAGACGTCTTTGACAGCTACAACGAAGCAACTAATGAAAGTCTCATGTCAAGACTAGAAGACAATGAAAGTCGTTGAATAAAGCTTTCTTGTACTCGCAAGCAAGTTCTGTCTAACTGTCTGTAAATGAACTTTCTTATCATCTACAATCAGATCTCATTTGCGTCTACAGACAGAGCTCGTCAAACGATCTGCAATTGAACTTTCAAAATCACATGCATGTTCTCTTATGATCATGACAGATCATCTAGCAACTCATCTGCGTCTGAAGCTATGAAGCAGTGAAAGCTAACAGACTACGATCATCTGCATCGAGTGAAAGTGTTGAAAATAGCGATGACAGGCGCGCAGTCATTAGAACTCGATAGAATAGAGATATAGACAGACGTTGACGAAACGATCTAATTGAGTTTAGTGTCAGAAGACATTCAGTGTATAGTCACTGTCTAGTAGATAGATTTTACAATCATTCTTTTACTCATTCAACTGAATTCATCACTGTTCACTCTACTCTTTCAATAGATATTAAAGATTTCATTCAAAAGAATAGTTTGTGAAATCATGCAGAATGAGATTGATATGAACAAGATGAATCAGAAAATGAGCGATGCAAACTATAAAATTCAGACTTTGACACTGCTTACTTTTCAAAAGATCATAGAAGCATTTCTATGTAAATTTCTTGTCAGTAAGTGCATTATTCATTTGCATTATCATTGATGTTTTACAACACTTACTGATATAATGCTTTACATATGTAGATAGCAATCTTTTTGCTATTCATGTTAAGTGAGTAACTCTTCAGCAGAGAAATTTGATACTCATGAAAACTTTGATGTGCAATCTTGAAATTCAGTTGAATGTTTAATGAAAATAGCATTTGCAATATCTTGATTAAATCAAGTTATCTAATATAGTAATACATGAACTGCATTATCTTTTTGCATTATCTTGTAACTATGTTATCATACTACATACATTAACAATGCAAAAGCAACTTCAAATGAAATAATATTGAATATTTAAACAATAATAAAACATAAAACATTTTGCAAATTTGCTTTAAAAGAATCAGCAGCTTCATCAATTATGTTATCTTCATCTTCTTTTCTACAATAAATATTTCATACTTCAATGATAGTCTTTTCAGAATTCAAGTTCATGATACAATTATAATACTTAAGAAGCATTATCTGTTCAATTGATTCTGAAGTCATTTGTGATTAATCTTATTGACAAAATCTTCTTGCAAAATTGAATATTCATTCAATATTTACAGAAAATATTGAACATGAAAGAACATTCTTAGTCATTTAAGTTAATCTTGAATAATTTAAGATGTTGTTTCTTCAATACTTTCATGTTGAAAACTTCTCAACAATAGCATCAGTGCAAAGATATTGATCATTTTCACTAACAGATATAGAGCAACGTTGAGTTCTTTGAAGAAGAGTTTATGTAATCATCACAACAGATTATAGCATTGTTAACAAATGATTAATTGCATTATTATATTGCATTATTTGATCAACATCACTAGTCATTTGCGCTTTAACTTTTGCAGTTGTAATTCTCTTTTTATAATGATGATGAAAATAGTTCTTGAACTCTTTTCTATACTTGTTGTAATAAAAATGAGAATCATTCTCATTTGCATTTTAATCTTGATACAAATTCAGCTTTTGAGTAGAATTTAAAATTATAGCGAGATTGTATATCAGTTCATCTTTGTTCTTCGTCTTGAAATAGTACTTTGCAAGCTTGTTAAAAGCTAATTCGCAAGCTTGAAGAACAAGTGCTTGTGAAGTACATGCACTATCACGTACTATCATCTCAATAACATTGAGATGATTAAAAAGAGCATCAAACATTTGAAATTCTAAATGTATGTTAACATTAATGATTTTAAATATGATCAGAGTTAACTTGTAGAAAGAATTTAACATGTTGTCAATAAGCAATACTAATGATCATTCATTTTTCTTTAATCAAATAGCTTAAATCTTTGCATCTGTCAAGAATTTCTCAACTCATGTATTGATTATGTCATGCAGTTGATATGCACATCAAAGCATCAAATAAATAAAGTTTCAGCAAATGCAAATGTCTTGTATCAATTTTCAAGATCTTGTTACTTACAGCTTTAAAAAGCAAAGCTTTCGTTGAGAAGAACTATTAATAGCAATAGTAATAGCATGAATCTGTTTCATTAATTAGTAAATGCATTATCTTTTTGCATTATCATCTTGATAAATATTTTCTTGACAATAGTGCAAAGATCATTGCTTGTGATTACATTCTCAACTTGATTATTGTTCAATGACACAGTGAGATTGTTGTTCAAAGTCTTTAATTCAATAGCTTTGATAAACTCTTGAATCACTAGATTAATAATATGAGTCATACAAGAAATCAAGTTTTGTGCTTTATTTCATGAAATGTGACGTTGATTGAGTGCTCTTTCAAACTTCTTCTTTAAAGTGTCATTGTTGCTTGCATTATCAGTAACAACATCAAAAAGCTTATTCTTGATGTCATATGTATTCAAAATCTTGAACAGCTTTTGCATCAAATGACAATCAGTATGCTCAACTTCAAGAGATGTAAATTCAATAAGATGTTCATGATATTAAAATGCAGCATTCATTCAATATATCAAGACTTTCAGATAAGCGACTTTTTAAGAACTAAATCATGCATTCAATGCAATAGAAACACATCGTGACTCTTTTAAATCTTGCTTTATCTTTGCATGAATCTTATCATATTTCAAGAAAATCATGTTTAACAATTTAGTGCAATGCACGAAAGTAATTTCTGAACAAAGCATTTGTAGTAACTGTCGAAAATGCTCATTTTCAATGATTCAAAAAGACAAATTCAGTGCAACAAAGATTTGACACAATATCTTTTTTCAATTCTGTTGATTGAATTGAGATGATAAGTTGATATGACTTTTCTTCTATAAATATGTTAACTTTGCATTATTTATTTGCATTATCATATTGAACTTACACGACTGAAATTTATCTCAAGCTGTGAAAGAAAGTTGAGTCGTTTTCGTTTCATGCAAGCATTTGTCTTAAGATGCTTGATTATATTGATTGTACTAGATTCATTAATAGCTGTAGAATGATCTAGAATTTTAAAACAATTCTTGCATGAAATTTTAAAATATTCTTTCAATGTTGAGATCATTTAAATAAACTGATTTCAGATGTTGAATTGTTTATTTACTTCAGTCTTCTTAACTTAAAGTGAATTATCTATCTTTCTTTGAGTCTTGTTGATAACACTTTCGTCAACAGATGTCTGTAGTCATCATTGTTGAAATTGAGCATTGATATCAGAACTTCACTCAACATACTGATTATTCTTTCTTAATATTAGAAGAAAAGTATCGCGATAAATTTTATTCATCACTTCTTGAAGAGTTCATCTCTTTTCGATGAAAATCTGATTAATGTTTCGTGAATCTTGACTTGCAAAGTCATTAGAATGAAGACTACTGAAAGTAAATGAATGAATGATTAAGAAATTAAATTCTTTCTCAATTAAAGATCTTGATAATTCATATGTCTTATCAGAATCAGACATCTTGCAATGTATTTTATTGATAATGCAACAAGATAATGCAAACAACAAGAAGATGATAATGAAGAAATGAGAAATAATTTTCTTTATTGCACGTAGATCTTTCAAATATAATGATGTAATAGATTCAAAAATAGTAAATCTTAATATTTGATGTCATTTTCAATTGCTTGACAAGTCAAGTCAAAAATTCAAATTCTGACTCAACTTAAGATCAATATTGAATTGAATCATAAGATTGATATCAAGTATTCAAATCAAGTCACGACATTGATATCAAGTACTTGAGCGAATCAGAAAGTAAATATGAAAACTTAACTTAATGATCAGTCTAGACTTGAATGAAATCTTTGCTCAAATTCTCATTCAAATAACAACGAAGTTCTAGAATTTCATCACGACTCATGTTGTACAAAGTGAAGATTGAGAATTGAGCATCTTCTTTAAAATGTATGACATGATCATGAACTTGATGCAAAAACAAAATATCAACGTTTTTCTTGAAGAAAACATTTAGAAACTTAAAATATTTGAATGATAAAATTGTGACTGAATTGATATTCTTACTTTATCAATAAACTTCAAGATCTTCTTGTGTCATGAATGCAGTCACATGAAATTTCTTTTTCATTTGATGATGATTCAAATGATGATTCTTATCATATGTACTGTTTTAAGAACAAGATGAGAACTGAGTAAGAGTTGAACTGTTCTTTGAATGAACAGTCAAAGTCACATGACGTGATTTTGACTCATTAAAGTCTAGATTAGAAAATGAGATTAACTCAAGATTCAAGAAAACATTAATTTTCTTTAAAATGATGCTAAACACTTCAATGTCTTTGACATAAGCAGCATGATCAAAGCTTCAAGCTTTCAATCATCTGCAATTTGTAAAGAGTGATAGAGACAGATTTTAGCGCTTTTAGTGATCAATATCTCAAATATTCATTTAATTTCATGTCTCAGATTTGCGTCACTTTTAGCTGATGCATATTCATAAAAGCATCAATATTCTTAACATTTCTAGCATTTCTAGCATTCTCATGAGCGCAGTATGCGTCTTTATCATTTAATTCAATAAACACGACTATTTTAACATTTGTAACATTGATACGTAGTTGCAACATTGAATAATTAATGATTGATTTGACTATTTAAATAATAACTATTTAATATATGCATCAAGAAAGTCAATGAGAAAGTCAATGAGAAAGTTAATGAGAAAGTTAATGAATAAACTAAAGAGGTAGAAAGTCATGTAGAATGATTGATAGAATCATGTTTAAAGCTTGATAGAAAACAAATTTGATTCTTGATTGCGAAGCAATTTGAAGCTTGACGAGAAGTCATGTAGAGAGTCATGAAGAAAGTCATGTAGAAAGTTATGTAGAAAGTCATGTAGTAAAAAGATCAGTAAATGACTTGATTGAAAAATCAGTAGAAAGCTTACTAGTAAAAAGATCAATAGAAAGATCGATTGAAAGATCAGTAGAAAGCTCACTAGATGACTTAATTGAAAGATTAGTAGAAAGATCAGCGAAAATGCTTGATAGAAAAACATGAAGAGTGCTTGATAGAAAGTCATGTAGAAAGCATTGTTTGATTCGTGTTATGCACTCGATCGACACGTATTTTGAAGCATGTAGAATGTTTGATAGAGTGTTTGATAGAAAGCTCAGTCGATAGCTCAATAAATAGCTCAGTAGAAAGATTAATAGAAAGATCAATAGAAAAATTGATAAAAAGATTGATTGAAAGATTGATTGAAAGATCAGTAGAAAGATCAGTAAAAAGATCAGTAGAAAGCTCAATCAATAGCTCAGTAGAAAAATCAGTAGAAAGATCAGTAGAAAGCTCAATCAATAGCTCAGTAGAAAGATCAGTTGAAAGATCAGTAGAAAGCTCAATCAATAGCTCAGTAAATAGCTCAGTAGAAAGCTCAGTAGAAAGTATTGTTTGAAGCACTGTTTAATGCATGTTATGCGTTCATTCAACACGTATTTTGAAGCATGTAGCATGTTTGATAAAGCATTTAATAAAAAGCTCAGTTAATAGCTCAATAAATAGCTCAGTAGAAAGATTGATAGAAAGATTGATAAAAAGATTGATTGAAAGATCAGTAGAAAGATCAGTAAAAAGCTCGATTGATAGTTCAGTAGAAAGATCAGTAGAAAGATCAGTAGAAAGCTTGATCAATAGCTCAGTAAATATCTCAGTAGAAAGCTCAGTAAAAAGTATTGTTTGAAGCACTGTTTAACACATGTTATGCATTCATTCAACGCGTATTTTAAAGCATGTAAAGAATTTAATAAAGTGTTTAATCAAAAGTTTGATATCAAGTTATGAAGAGTGCATTCTATTGAGCTAATTAGCATTATTTCGTACGAAATAAAAAGTAGAAACTACGAAAGAAAGAAGTGAAAAGAAGTAAAAATTCTGAATTCTTTGAATTTTCTAGCGTTGATCTTTGACTGAGAGCGAAGATTACTAATCACGAAAGTAACAATACTGTTCTCAAGTCATGTAAAAAGCATTGTTTGAAGCATTGTTTAACTTATGTTATGCATTCATAATTTGAAGTATGTAGAGCGTTTGATAAAGCATTTGATAGAGAATTTGATAGAAAATTTGAGTGAGCAAGTAGATAAGCGAGTAGGTGAGTGAGTAAATGAGTGAGTAGATAAGCGAGTAAATGAGTGAGTAAATAAGCGAGTAAATAAGCGAGTAAAGTGCTGAGCATGTAGATGAGCAATTAGATGAGTGAGTAAATGAGCGAGTAAATGAGCGAGTAAATGAGCGAGCATGTAGAGTGATGAGTAAATGAGCGAGTAAATAAATGATTGTTGATATATGCAACATATGTGATGAAAGCGAAATTCAGCTTAATGCATATGAACAAACGCAGATTTTATCAACAAAAGCGAGATACAGTTCAAAGACATATGAATAAACACAGATTTTGTCAACAAAAGCAGATTGCAGTTTAATGAAATCAGCTTAAATTCGAATTTTATCTCGCTTTAAGTGATAAATGTCACTTTAGCTAAACTTTAAAATTTTGTTCACTTTACAAACTGTCAATGACTCAACTATGTTAAATTGTATAAAAAATCAATCAAATTGATCTGCTTAAAGAACAATAAAAGTTTTAAAAAAGAAAGAATTTTGACATTTAATTTTTGATGAATATTCTTTTTAAATGACTTGAAGAATGACTGATAATGAGATTCATCTATTCATGATGTTGACTACGAATCTTTTGATTCTATTCTGTGTTCGAATAGAAGTCAGAAGAGTTAAGAGATCTCAATTCAACGCAATTCAAACGATGTTAGAATGTTGCGTGAGCAGAAAAGTTGATCATGCAGAGTTTTCACCTACGCGACAACATTCTTTCTAACAATCACAATCGATCTACGAGAGTGATTGATGACATGTCGATGTCAGTAAGAGATGAAAAGATATCTAGTGAAATAGTCGTTCTCAGTATGAGAGTCGTGACTACAAGTGATCGAAGAATTTGCAACTCGTTGACTGCGTCGATATACTGAAACGTCTTCATCATATCGACAGTGCCGTCAAGTAATTGATGAAAAGATATCAGATAGAATAGTCGTTCTCAGTCTGAGAGTCGTGACTACAGTGCTCGAAGAAGTAGTGACTCGTTGATCACGCTGATATACTGAAAAGATTTGAGTTCACCTTCTTTACTTGACGTCAAGTCATTTATCTATCTACGTGAAAAATCGAGAGCTCAAGAGAACGATCAGAACGCATTCTCTTTCATCGATCAGAGTCAAACATCGAACGATTGCGATCGCACGTCTATACTAACAATTCATTCAACGTCTACGTGACACAAGTCAAGTCAAGAGAAGAAAAGAATTACTCAGTACAATCACACTCTATCTTCTCATCATGTGTGTCTCTCTTTCATCACATATTTCTCTGCTCAATGAATGACAATCATTGAGTAAGAGAACACAGCTCTACGTACGTTACAATCATGAGCATCACGAGTGCGAAGAAAACGTCTTTCATCTTCGAATCGAGAATCGAATCGAAACATCGTTGTATAGAATATCGTCAATGAAGAGCAGAGCAAAGACGATGCGTCATAATCAAACAGCACAGACACTCTCATCAAAAGTTTACTCAAGCGTCACACGCTGAATAGAAGCTATAGATTCATTACTTGATAACACAGTGTCAATCTCATTGTTTTGACTGCGTGAAGCAGTCGTGTAGACGACGAGTGATTTTCTTCCTCAGAGAGTTTTGTTCACTCGATATAAATAGCATAGAGTTTCTCATGAGTCGAGTCTAAATCAATGTCACAAGAGTGTATGAATTACAATTACAATTACAATTATGACTTGAAGAATATGATTAGAAGTTTCTTGTTTCAGATGAGAAACAAGATTGAACAAGATTTATTTCTTGTGAATGAGCTGAGTATTAATTGACTTCTCATGAGCAAATGAGAAGTTATATTGCTTCTTGTGAGCAAATGAGAAATTGAGTTGCTTTTTGCAAGCGAATTAAGAACTGAATTACTTTTTATGAGTAAACTGAAAACTGAATTACTTTTTTTTAAATGAATGAAGAACTGAATTACTTCTTGTGAGTGAACTGAAAACTGAGTTACTTTTTTTAAGTGAATGAAAAACTAAATTGCTTTTTGCAAGTGAATTGAAAACTGAGTTACTTTTTTTAAATAAATGAGAAACTGAATTGCTTTTTGCAAGCAAATTGAGAATAAGACTGAGAGAAAGCTACTTTGTTAATTTCAAATAAGAAATTTTCTTCTTGTTGTCAGAATCATGTCTAGATGAGTCAATCAGCGAAAGTTAGAATTGAATAGTGCTTGATCTTTAAAGATAGCTATAACTGAATATTAAGAATACAGAAGAAGATGAGTATAAAAGCTTCTATTTAAGTAATATTCAGAGACTGTGCTAAGCTCAAAGAGAATGTGTTTATGACATGAGTAAAATGTGATGTAGAAAGAAAGATGATGTTGAACAAAGAGATGTTGAAAAAAGAAAATAGAGACTGAGTCAGATCTGAGTCAGATCTGAGCTAAAGACACTGACTAGCTTTATTTAGTCTTGATACGCTTGTAACATTATTTCTTTCTTTGAAAATTCATGTTCATATGAATGTTGCTCATTTGCTTGCTTTCTTATTGAGTTATTTCAATACTAGCGTGACTTTCTTGAATATAACATATGAAATTCATTCAAAACTTTCTTGAAGTTATTGAATTCATCTTTATTGACATAGTATCATTCATCATCTTTATCTAGATCTTTTCATTTGATCTTGTACTGTATTCAATCTTGATAACGTCTGAAGTTCAGAATGTCATCTATCTTTCAATGTTCATCATTATCATCATCAATAATGATGAGTCTGAGAAGTTTTGCATGCTGTTCTGATAGAGAATCTTCTGAATATGATTGCAGTAGCTTCAAGCTGAACATTGAATGCAGATGCTTCATGCTGACTGACAGATGAAGATGATAAAAGACTTTCGCTTTAACAGTGATTTGATATGATTTTAGTTGTTTGTCTTTCAAATCTTTGCATGATCTCATGATTTTGACGTTTCTGAAGAATAGTCAAACTCAGTCATCTATCTTATAAATGACGTCTCGTCTATGTTTATTGATCTGTGCTTCAATGATCAGCTTCGTCTTTTTCAATTGTTGATGATTGAAGCTCAGTAACTCTTTCATTTAAATGATAATATCATCTGCTTTTCTAGCTTTTAGTCGTTCACAAGTGATTTCATAGTCAGTTGTATCTGAATCGAAACTCATTCGAGGGTGAAAATCTTTATTGAAGTAGAAAGAAATTTTTGAGATGATTGAGAAGATATTAAAATTGTCGCTGAATTTCATCATAGATATTCATTTGACTCAGTCGTTCTGCATGTAATTGCAATAAATTCTAAGTTCACATTCAATGTTTTAATTGACTCATTTCATCTGATTGTTGATCTTTGAATGATAGACTGTGAATAAACTAGCTGTGATTCTCAGTCGCTTGCAAAGACTTTTTCACATAGTTGATATGAATTAAAAGTCTCTGTTCAAAACAATAGAACTAAGTAGATTATGCAGTCAATAGATGTTTCATAGCATGATTCAAATCGTTTCTTCAACTGAGATGTCATTGTCTTCTCAATGACAGAAAACATAATAATGTTCTTTGATGAAACAACATATAATTGTGCAAATGATGTTATATTTTTCTGACAGAGATAGTTCAATGATGAAGTTCATAACTATATTTTTTCAGCATTTCTATGAAATTAAGAGAGAATGATGAAGTTCATTGATGCTATTTCTAGAAACTTTGCTTTGCTGATAAGCATGATAGTTTCGAATGTATCATTGAATAGTAGCTCAATGATCTGATCAATAGTAGAAACGCTGAACTAAATCAATGATTCATTTATTGTTGAGATGAGAGATTGAAGATTGATCATGCACTTCTTGTAGTAATTTCGTGTGCATGTTCTCAGAAACTCACAGTAAGTCTTTTTTAAAGAGAACGCTGTCAATGATTTTGCAGTTCTTCAATTTAATGATATGAAATTTGAGCTTGTTCTCGTTCATAGCTTGTTTACATTCATCGCAGAGCTCATTTATTTAATTGATCATACATACTTGCTGATAGAAATTTGCTTTCGATTTAATAAGTAGAACATCAACTCTATCAAAGATCAGAATAGTCTGAAAACAATCTTCAAGTCATTAAGCTGATTCAGAGATGTTCACTAGAGACATTCAAGTTAAAGCATCGACTTTAGTATTCATTTTGCCTGATTTAAAGATGATCTGAAATTTGAACTTCAACAGAATGTTGAAATAGTTGACTTGTCATCAACTCAACTGTTTATTTTTCATGAAAATCTTCAAAGCTTGATGATTGATGAATATCTGAATGAGTAGTTCAATGCACTTCAGCTTGAGTCGTCAGTGTTTGAAACATTGAATAATGACTAGTAATTTCTTGTCATAGATGTGATAATTGATTTCAGCAAAGATCATGCTTTTACTGTAAAAGATCATCAAATGAAGAACTTTCTTATCATTGTACTGAGATAGTATTTCATCTTTTACATAGTTTGAAGCATTGATCTTCAAAATAGCTTGTCATTTGAAATCGAAGTGACAAAGTACTGAGATTGAGCTGACTTGTTTCTTTAGATTGTTAAAGACTTGAACACAGATCTCATTTCAAACAAAAGATGTGTTTTTTCTAGTCAGTTGAGTGAATGATTTGACTAGCTTCAAGAAGTTCTTAATAAAACGACGATAGAAGTTAACAAATCTCACGAAGTTCTGAATTTCTTTTAGATTGATTGAAGTGATTCAGCTGACTATGACTGTTACTTTGCTTGAATTCATACGAAGATCTAGTTCTGATACGATGACTTCTAGAAAGACAGTCTCTTCTACATTGAATTCGCACTTTCAAATATTTATCTGCAGTTCAGCTTCGTGTAGTTGACTCAATACTAGTTTGACGTGATTTTTATGTTTCTTTCTCATTTTGCTATAAATGAGAATGTCATCTAGATAAACTTGACAAAAGTCATTCAGAAAGTTTCATAAAACATCATTCATATATTGCTGAAAGAAGATCGATCTGTTAGTCAGTTTGAATGATAGCATCTTGTATTTATATGCTTTTAAAGCAGTGATAAAAGTGATGTAATTCTTATTATCAAGATGCATTTGAAGTTTGTTGAATGCTGATATGATGTTCAATTTAATCAGATGCTTGCAACTCATTATTTTATCAATGATCTTGTCTATCAACGATAGAGAATATTTATTTCTTTTGAAAATGACATTTAGCTTTTGATAGTTCATGCAGAATCAAAGATCTTCATTTGCTTTAAGAGCAAATAGAACGAAGAAGAAATAGAGAGTCTGACTAGAAGTGATGAATCTTTTTGACAGATTCTCGTTTAAGTACTTCTTTATCTTCAGAAGTTTAACAGAGAACATTCAATAGATTCAACAGTGAGAAAATGTTGAATCACTGATGAGTTTGATTTTATGATCATAGAAGCGATGAGAGAATAGTTTATTCAATTGAGCTCAATCAAAAACATCTAGAAACTCATGATATTTCAATGACAGCTTCGCTTTAATATCTTTCAAATTCTGAGTCGTTTCATTGATTAAAGAAATGTTTAAAGCGTTCAAATTGCATTGAGTATTGTACGCGATTTTTCTATTGATGTTTATCATGAATAAAGCAAAGACTTCAGTCTGATTCTTCTTTGAATGATTTAACAGTGTTTTAAACAAAGCTGCGTTTATGCTTTGAATCAAGAATGACTCTTTCTGAGCAGTGATTGAAATGAGTCGTTTGAGCATCATAGAGATCTTAGTTTAAGTGATTGAAGAAGATGAAGTTGACTGCAATCAACTTAAGTGCTTTGAATTGAAGAAGATCGAAAAAATCGAAATAGAAGTATTCAATTGATTCAAAAAAACAATGACGTTGTTTTGCATATTCAGTAATATTTCGTTTTTATTCATTCAGAGCTTACTTAATATGACTTCATGATGATCAATATCAGCTATCAACATTGATACAGTCAATTTCTTATGACTTTTGATGATGAGATTGAATAGAATTTTATGAGTGATGATCTTCTTAGATATCTTTTCATCATAATCTCTTATTAGCTTCTCTTTTGTCAAAGATATAGATTGAATTTCTAGTTTCTCGCATACTCTATTGACTAAATTAGCGTGTATGAGCGTATGAGCGACTGAATCACTGTCTATTAGCGAACGAAGACTGAAGAATTGATTCTGCAAGATGAGATGAGCATCAATTAGAAACGACTTTTCAAAGTAATTTTCTTCTGATAGAATTTCATTTAGTTTGCACAAAGATATAATCTCTATCTTTTTGATGACTTTTGAAGAGATGACTAGTTTTTTTGAATCGAAATTTGAATCAAAATCGAACTTGAAACAATTGTATTCATTGTTCACTGCATTGATTCTGATAGGTCGATCAGAGCATTCTCTAGAGCTATAATCTGATTTATGACATATGAAACAGGTTTTGACTAAAACGTCTGCTTCTTTGACGTTAGTTAAAACTGCGTCACGCGACTTTAAATGATCAGGTTTTGAATGATTGACTGACTGAGTAACAACAGCTTTATGAAAGATGATCTTTGACAGATTGTCAACGCGTTTGATGAGATTGACTTTGTTCTTGATTTCTCGAATGACTCGCTGATCATTATTCAAACAAATCAGATAGAAATGAATCTCTTTGAAAGAATCAGGTTGAACTAATTGATCTATTCAAACGAATCGAAGACGAGAATTTATTTTATCTTTCAGATCAATGATCAGTTGCTTTTCGTGATACTTCAGATAGAAAGATAATCGTTGAAACTGAGTGTAAAACTCGCTGAACTTCTTTGATTCTTGAATCAAGTTGTAGTATTCTTTACGAAAGTTGACTTTCTTATCTGAATCATTGAACAACTCAGCTAGTTCTTTCAAAAGATCATTGACAATCTTATAAAGATTGACACAGTCACGTTCACGTTTAGATTGAGCGACATCAGCTGCGTCATCGAATAATCTGAAATGTACATAGCTCAGTTTGACTCGTTCATTTGAAAAGAGGTCGACGTTGATCTCTAGTTTATTCTGAATTTTGTCGTATCAGTTTTCCCAAGTAGAATTCTTTTCGTCAGTAAATCAGAAAGAATCAGGTATTTTCTGAGATCTAGAACGCTCAGAGTAGATGAAATCAGAAGAAGTGATTTCTTTAGTTTGAAGTCTAGTCTTCAACTCTTTGATTTCGTCATCTCGTTGTTTACTCAGCTCGTTGAGTCGATCTGTTTCTCTGTCAAGAGTCATGCATCGAGCCTTTCAGTTTTCAATAGAAACAGAGAGTATTACTGTTTCAGTGAATGACTCGTCGTCTTCATTGATGAATGATTCAGCACTAAAGAGTTTCAATGAATCAGTCTCAGAGATTTGAGAAAAGCGACTTCGAAATTCTTTGAAACATTCTTCGATAGATGAACGTTTTGACATGATGAAATTTGAAGAAAGAACAAGATTGAGCGAATGACGATGCTTGACAGTATTAATGAAGATGTATGATCAAGTGTTTAATCTTCAGGAAAGAATGTTGTTGATTAGAGAAATATTTTTGATTTGTGAGTTTTTTGAGTGATTCTCAAGCAATTCACGAAGGTTCTTTATCGTCGATTCTCTTAATCGAGTTAAACAGCTTATTTTCACTCATCTGTTTCATGAGAATGAGTTGATTCTCTTGATCGAGTGAACTTTGTGTACTTAGTGAGCGATAAGTTGTCTAGCGATTCAAACAGTCTCGTCGTTGATTCTATCAAACTCTCTAGTGTTGTTTAGTCTTTCAATTGCGTTGATCATCAGGTAAACGAATTTCTTTAGACTCGTTCTGTCTGTACGAGTATGTTGAATGAATAATGAGATCAGTATCATGTGATTAACGAATTCTTAATATAATGTCAGAATCGTGTCTAGATGAGTCAATCAGCGAAAGTCAGAGTTGAATAGTGCTTGATCTTTAGAAATAGCTATAACTGAATATTAAGAATACAGAAGAAGATGAGTACAAGAGCTTCTATTTAAGTAATATTCAGAGACTGTGCTAAGCTTGAAGAAAATGTGTTTGTGACACAAGTAGAATGTGATATAGAAAGAAAGATGATGTTGAACAAAGAGATGTTGAGAAAAGAAAATAGAGACTGAGTCAGATCTGAGTCAGATCTGAGCTAGAGACACTGACTAGCTTTATTCAATCTTGATACGCTCGTAACAGATTCTCGACAGAGAAACAGATCAACTCAACGAGCTGAGTAAACAATGAGATGACGAAATCAAAGAGTTGAAGACTAAACTTCAAACTAAAGAAATCACTTCTTCTGATTTCATCTACTCTGAGCGTTTTAGATCTCAGAAAACATCTGATTCTTTCTGATTTACTGATGAAAAGAATTCTACTTGGAAAAATTGATACGACAAAATTCAGAATAAACTAGAGATCAACGTCAATCTCTTTTCAAATGAACGAGTCAAACTGAACTATGTACATTTCAGATTATTTGATGACGCAGCTGATGTCACTCAATCTAGATGTGAACATGACTGTGTCAATTTCTATAAGATCGTCGATAATCTTTTAAAAGAACTAGCTGAGTTGTTCAATGATTCAGATAAGAAAGTCAACTTTCATAGAAAATACTACAACTTAATTCAAGAATCAAAGAAGTTCAGTGAGTTCTACAATCAGTTTCAACAATTATCTTTCTATTTGAAGTATCATGAAAAGCAACTGATCATCAATCTGAAAGATAAAATAAACTCTCGTCTTTGATTCATTTGAATAAATCAATTAGTTCAATCTGATTCTTTCAAAGAGATTCATTTCTACCTGATTCATTTGAATAATGATCAGCAAGTCATTTAAGAAATCAAGAACAAAGTCAATTTTATCAAACGCGTTAATGATCTGTCAAAGATCATCTTTCATAAAGCTGTTGTTACTCAGTCAGTTGATCATTCAAAATCTGATCATTTAAAGTTACGTGACGCGATTTTAACTAGCATCAAAAAAGCAGATGTTTTAGTTGAAACCTGTTTTATATGTTATAAATTAGATCATAGCTTTAAAGAGTGCTCTGATCGATCTATCAGAATCAATGCAGTGAACAATGAATACAATCATTTTGAATTCAATTTCAATTCAAATTTCAATTCAAAAAACTAGTCATCTCTTCAAAAGTCATTAAAGAAATAGAGATTATATCTTTGTGTAAACTAGACGAAATTTTATCAGAAGAAAATTACTTTGAAAAGTCGTTTCTAATTGATGCTCATCTCATCTTGCAGAATCAATTCTTCAGTCTTCGTTCACTAATAAACAGTGATTCAGTCGCTCATACGCTCATACACGCTAATTTAGTCAATAGAGTATGTAAGAAACTAGAAATTCAATCTATACTTTTGACAAAAGAGAAGCTAATAAAAGATTATGATGAAAAGATATTTAAGAAGATCATCACTCATAAAATTCTATTCAATCTCATCATCAAAAGTCATAAGAAATTGATTGTATCAATGTTGATAGCTGATATTGATCATCATGAAGTCATATTGAGTAAGCTCTGAATGAATAAAAAGAAAATATTACTGAATATGTGAAACGACGTCATTGTTTTTTCGAATCAATTGAATACTTCTATTTCGATTTTTTCAATTTCTTTCAATTCAAAGCACTTAAGTTGATCGTGATCAACTTCGTCTTCTTCAATCACTCAGACTAAGACTTCTATGATGCTCAAACGACTCGTTTCAATCACTGCTCAGAAAGAATCATTCTCGATTCAAAGCATAAACGCAGCTTCGTTCAAAACACTGTTGAATCATTCAAAGAAGAATCAGACTGAAGTCTTTGCTCTATTCATGACAGACATCAATAGAAAAATCGCGTACAATACTCAGTGCAATTTGAACGCTCTAAACGTCTCTTCAATCAATGAAACGACTCAGAATTTGAAAGATATTAAAGCGAAGCTGTCATCGAAATATCATGAGTTTCTAAATGTTTTTGATCGAGCTCAATTGAATAAACTATCTTCTCATTGCTTCTATGATCATAAAATCGAGCTCATCAGTGATTCAACGCTTTCTCGCTGTCGAGTTTATCGAATGTTCTCTGTCAAACTTCTGAAGATAAAGAAGTACTTAAACGAGAATCTGTCGAAGAAATTCATCACTTCTAGTCAGACCTTCTATTTCTTCCTCGTTCTATTCGCTCTCAAAGCAAATAAAGATCTTTGATTCTGCATGAACTATCAAAAGCTAAATGTCATTTTCAAAAGAAATAGATATTCTCTATCGCTAATAGACAAGATCATTGATAAAATAGTGAGTTGCAAGCATCTGACTAGATTGAACATCATATCAGCATTTAACAAACTTCGAATGCATCTCGATAGCGAGAATTACATCACTTTTATCACTGCTTTAAAAGCATATAAATACAAGATGCTATCATTTGAACTGACTAATGAATCGATCTTCTTTCAGCAATATATAAATGATGTTCTATGAGACTTTCTGAACGACTTTTGCCAAGTCTATCTAGATGACATTCTCATCTATAGCAAAACGAGAAAGAAACATAGAGATCACGTCAAACTAGTATTGAGTCGACTACGCGAAGCTGAATTGCAGATGAATATTTGAAAGTGCGAATTCAATGTAGAAGAGACTGTCTTTCTAGAAGTCATCGTATCAGAACTAGATCTTCGTATGAATTCAAGCAAAGTGACAGTCATAGTCAGCTGAATCACTTCAATCAACCTAAAAGAAATTCAGAGCTTCGTGAAATTTGTTAACTTCTATCGTCGTTTCATTAAGAACTTCTCGAAGCTAGTCAAATCGTTCACTCAGCTGACTAGAAAGAAGACGTCTTTTGTTTAAAACGAGATCTATATTTAAGTCTTTGACAATCTAAAGAAACAAGTCAGCTCAATCTCAGTACTTCATCACTTTGATCTTAAACGACAAGCTATTCTGAAGATCGATGCTTCAAACTATGTAAAAGGTGAAATACTATCTCAGTATAATGACAAGAGAGTTCTTCATTCGATGATCTTCTACAGTAAAAGCATGATTTTCGCTGAAATCAATTATCACATCTATAACAAGAAATTGCTAGTCATTATTCGATGTTTCAAACACTGACGACTCGAGCTGAAGTGCACTGAACTACTCATTCAGATATTCATTGATCATCAAGCTTCGAAGATCTTCATGAAAAATAAACAGTTGAGTCGATGACAAGTCAACTATCTGAACATTCTGTCGAAGTTCAACTTTCAAATCATCTTTAGATCAGGCAAAATAAATACTAAAGTCGATGCTCTAACTCAAATGTCTCTAGCGAACGTTTCTGAATCAGCTCAACGACTTGAAGATCATTTTCAGACTATTCTGATTCTCAATAGAGTCGATGTTCTACTCATTGAATCGAAAGCAAATTTCTATCAGCAAGTATGTATGATTAATTAAATAAATGAGCTCTGCGATGAATATAAACAAGCTATAAACAAGAACAAGCTCAAATTTCATATCATTAAATTGAAGAACTGCAAAATCATTGACAGCGTTCTCTTTAAAAAAGAGTTACTGTGAGTCTCTGAGAACATGCACACGAAATTACTACAAGAAGTGCATGATCAATCTTCAATCTCTCACTTCGACAATAAATGAATCATCAATCTAGTTCAGCGTTTCTACTATTGATCAGATCATTGAGCTACTATTCAATGATACATTTGAAACTGTCATGCTTGTCAGCGAAGCAAAGTCTCTAGAAATAGCATCAATGAACTTCATCATTCTCTCTCAATTTCACAGAAACGCTGAAAAGATATAGCTATGAACTTCATCACTGAACTATCTCTGTCAGAAGACTATAACGTCATTTGCACAATCATATGTCATCTTATCAAAGAACGTCACTATGTTTTCTGTCATTGAGAAGACGATGACATTTCAGTCAAAGAAACGATTTGAATCATGCTATGAAACGTCTATCGACTGCATGATTTACTCAGTTCTATTGTTTTGAACAGAGACTCTCAATTCATATTGACTATGTGAAAGAGTCTTTGCAAGCAACTGAGAATCACAGCTAGTTTATTCACAGTCTATCATTCAAAAATCGACGATCAGATGAAACAAGTCAATCAAGACGTTGAATGCAAACTTAGAATCTACTGCAATTACATGCAGAACGACTGAGTCAAATGAATATCTATGATGAAATTCAGCGACAATTTCAATATCTTCTCGATCATCTTAATGATCTCTTTCTACTTCAATAAAGATTTTCATTCTCGAATGAGTTTCGATTCAGATACAACTGACTACGAAATCACTCGTGAACGATTGAAAGCTAGAAAAGCAAATGATATTGTTATTCAAATGAAAGAGCTACTGAGCTTCGATCGTCAACAATTGAAAAAGACGAAGCTGATCATTGAAGCACAGATCAATAAACATAGACGAGACGTCATTTATGAGATAGATGACTGAGTTTGACTATTCTTCAGAAACGTCAAAATCATGAGATCATGCAAAGATTTGAAAGACAAACAACTAGAATTGTATCAGATCACTGTCAAAGCGAGAGTCTTTTATCATCTTCGTCTATCAGTCAGCATGAAGCATTTGCATTCGATGTTCAGCTTGAAGCTACTGCAATTGTATTCAGAAGACTTTTTATCAGAACAGCATGCAGAATCTTTCAGACTCATTATTATTGATGACGATGATGATGAACATTGAGAGATAGATGACATTCTGAACTTCAGACGCTATCGAGATCAAATACAGTACAAGGTCAAATGAAAAGATCTAGATAGAGACGATGAATGATACTATGTTGATAAAGGTGAATTCGATGACTTCAAGAAAGTTTTGAATGAATTTCATATGCTATACTCAAGAAAGTCACGCTAGTATCGAAATAACTCAATAAGAAAGCAAGCAAACGAGCAACATTCATGCAAACATGAATTTTTAAAGAAAGAGATAATGTTACGAGTGTATCAAGACTGAATAGAACTAGTCAGTGTCTCTAACTCAGATCTGACTCAGATCTGACTCAGTCTCTATTTTCTTTTCTCAACATCTTTTTGTTCAACATCATCTTTCTTTCTACATCACATTCTACTTGTGTCACAAACACATTTTCTTCAAGCTTAGCGCAGTCTCTGAATATTACTTAAATAAAAGCTTTTGTACTCATCTTCTTCTATATTCTTAATATTCAGTTATAGCTATCTTTAAAGATCAAGCACTATTCAACTCTGACTTTCGCTGATTGACTAATCTAAACATGATTCTGACAGAATCATGCATTGAGTCTTTCAGTTTTCGATAGAAACAGAGAGTATTACTGTTTCAGTGAATGACTCGTCATCTTCATTGATGAATGATTCAGCACTAAAGAATTTTGATGAATCAGTCTCAGAGATTTGAGAAAAGTGACTTTGAAATTCTTTGAAACATTCTTTGATAAATGAATGTTTTGACATGATGAAATTTGAAGAAAGAACGAGATCAAGCGAATGATGATGCTTGACAGTATTAATGAAGATGTATGATCAAGTGTTTAATCTTCAGAAAAGAATGTTGTTGATTAGAGAAATATTTTTGATTTGTGAGTTTTTTGAGTGATTCTCAAGCAATTCACGAAGATTCTTTATCATTGATTCTCTTAATCGAGTTGAACAGCTTATTTTCACTCGTCTGTTTCATGAGAATGAGTTGATTCTCTTGATCGAGTGAACTTTGCATACTTAGTGAGCAATAAGTTGTTTAGTAATTCAAACAGTCTTGTCATTGATTCTATCAAACTTTCTAGTGTTGTTCAGTCTTTTGATTGCGTTGATCATCAGATAAATGAATTTCTTTAAACTCGTTCTGTCTGTATGAGTATGTTGAATGAATAATGAGATCAGTATCATATGATTAATGAATTCTTAATATAATGTCAGAATCATGTTTAGATGAGTCAATCAGCGAAAGTCAGAGTTAAATAGTGCTTGATCTTTAAAGATAACTATAACTGAATATTAAGAATACAGAAGAAGATGAGTATAAAAACTTCTATTTAAGTAATATTCAAAGACTGCGTTAAGCTTGAAGAGAATGTGTTTGTGACATGAGTAGAATGTGATATAGAAAGAAAGATAATGTTGAACAAAGAGATGTTGAAAAAAGAAAATAAAGACTGAGTCAGATCTGAGTCAGATCTGAGCTAAAGACACTGACTAGCTTTATTCAATCTTGATACGCTCGTAACACTTGTTGATTAAAATCATAAATCTTGATGAGAAATGAGTAATAATAATTAAGATAGAAAAAAAAAGATAAAATGAGAATATTATGCTCAAAATTGACATCAATGACGTGATGATGAAGTCATGATAAACTCATGATAATGAGATATTGACTTAATTCAATGATATAAAAGAATAGTTTCTTGATGTATTCATTGAAAATTATTGTGATTTCAATAACATAAGTAATGTCATCAATTAAAGCGACTTGATCATCAAACTCTTGAAGTCTGCAAAAGTGAGTTAATTAATGCAAGAAAAAATGATGTTGTTACGCGAAAAATTTATTCATAAAAATATAAGCAAAGATTTCACTATTAATCAGAGCAAGAGTGAGAACTTTAGATTAAGCTTGATGTAAAATACAGAATACTATCATATGATTATCTTTAAATGTCAAATTGAATTTAAAGAGTTTCAAGACAAATTTAACAAAAAACTTTTTATATGATTGAAGTGAGAATGAGAAGATTGAAACTAGTAAACAAGATGATATGTATACAGATTTCTGAGCGCAACTTAGTTCAGAAACTAAAAATTTTTTGCAAACAGCAAGACTTCTTCATCTATATTAATGATATCACTGTCATAAATGTTCATGATATGCAAAGTGAAAAACTTTTTATTTGAGCATTCTTTAATGATTTTGCTTAAATGCTGCAATTTGCAGTAGTAACATAGCTTTCACTTGTTGCAAATTTTCTTAATTTCAGAAATGATCAAAATCTTATCTTGAATGATGATAATAATAAAACTTAAATTCATTAATTCATCAAGAAACAAGAGAGAAAAAGATGAAGATACTGTTAAAACAACAGTCACAAAAATGATGATTTTTAAACTTAAAAAATTACTAGTTGATGCAAAGATGTTTTTGACTTTGATGAACAAGATGATGATGAAGACAAAGCAAGATTAATAATGCTTAAACTGTTAAAACTTTTCATTGATATTAAAGAATGCTTAAATTCATTGATGAAAAATGAATGATTAAGTTTCATTAAAGTTTTGTCAGAAGAAAGTGATGACTTAAGTGAAATAATTGACATTGTGCTTCAGACAGTCAATCAACAAGAAATCTTTTATCAAAAAACATTCTTTCTTTTGATCAAAAAGATTGTAATAGTTAACAAAGTTATTCATGTTTTGCTTCAAAGTTTCATGAAGATATAAATGAGCATTTTCTGTCTTGAAAAAATTGTCACAGCAATGATGCAATTTATGTTATTAATTTGCAAAGATGAAAATAATACAAAAATCATTGATTCAATATTGACTTATTAAATTGTGAATCTTCTTATTTATGATGAATCATGACTCGATATAAATGATTTTAGCTCAATGAAAGAAGTAATGATCATTATTCATGTTCATGCGCTGTATCAGACTCTGCTTTCATGCATTCAATCAATCTTTGTTTCTTTCATACTTAAATATGTTGAGAAGCTTCTTGAATTTAAAAGTGATGATGACAGCAACAGAATTTGCAGAGAGATGAATGATGAAAAAAGATTAATTGTTCAAGATTTGTGCAACAATCTGAACTATCATTGCAAGAAACTGAGAATTCAATTTTATATAAATTGAAAAATTGAGAATGATGAATGAAAATGAGATGATAACATCATGTTGTTAAACTTGATTTTAAAGCTTTTGCATTGCACAAAAAATTTCAACTGAATTTTCAATCACACTTTAAGTAAACTGTTCAACAGCATGCTCATCATTGATTAAGAAATTGTGAAGTGACTTTATTTAAGCGAAAGAGTAACTAGATGAGATTTCAATGTATGAAAATGTTGCAGAAAGTGTAAATCTTTCATAATGTCAAAGACTAAACTGAATTAAAGATTCTATTAATATAAAGAATTGATTATTATATTACTTGAACTAGATACAAAACAATACATCAGATAATGTACAAGATGAAAGACAAAGAGCAAAAGAAAAAAATGAAAGCTCAACTTCTATATACATGAATTGAGCAGAATCAAGACTAGACAGTAGTTTTATGACTTAAGATTGCAAAGATTTGCGCACATGACTGAAATGATCAAAACAAAATTGCTGAAACTAGATTAAAATGATGATGATTAGATTGATGACTTGATTCATTAAACTGCAAAATAGATTCAATGAATTGAGATTATTTAAAACATCAACAATTTATGTTCTAAATTGAATTAATAATCTGACATCATGATAATGATCATTTAAACTTATCATTGAATATTCAATTACAGACTCAATTGATGTTCTTTTTCACTTCAGAAACTGTCTTTGAGAGATTTGATTAAAATCTGTAGTCAGAATCATTCTGAACTCATTATGAACAATGTATTTAATCTTTTTTGAAACATCTGAATGCAAAGAGAGTTTGTAAACATTGATAATACTGATTTCAATGAGAAACTCATACAAGACTTTGTATTTTTCTGATCTACATCAACGATTGTATGTGTAGATATATTGATTCAACTGACGTTTGAAGACATCTGAATAGACTCAAATCAATCATTTACATCAGTGATAGAACGCAGATTAGAACGATCAGTTTTTAAATCAGTTGAATCAGGTACTACATTGCAGAAAGGCATTATCAAGAACAATAGAGAGCTTTGTTGACATTGTTTCTATTTACAAAAAATAATCTTTTTGACGAAATCTTATCACATCTGGTTAGGGTTAACCTTAAAAATTAATCGAATCCTAACAGCAGTCAAAGGAATATCTCGACGGTTAGTTATTTCCGCTTCGGCCGAAGCGGCTTGACGCTAGGGGTATTTATCCTTCCTCTCACTTCTTCCTTCATCTGTATGCTCTACCAAATATGCTCTACCTACTAGATAGTCAATATATCTACATGCACATATTCGCTCTGATCCTCATATACCAATATTCCGAACAACAGTCAAGGTGGCTCGACAGCAGGAAGAGGAGTGTTCATGTGCACCTGGACGAAATCTTTGGTGAGTGGTTTGTGAGCTGGTTTTTGGCTTGGGTCGGAGATTCAGCTTATACTCCGTTTCGGAGCGAATGGTCACTGCTCTGCTTTGGCCTCGGAGAGCCGATCCAAGACCTTCTCATGATCTCGGATCTTGAAGGAGTGCCAGTGTTCTGTATCCGCCCAGGCATGTTGGGGGCATTTGTGAGTTGGGTGGTGTATCACTATGGGACGCCGCCCACATGGATTCGTGGATGTGCATATGGGCTACACTGTCAAGATCAGCATATGCTACTTGTGGTATAGTGTATACATGAGAGATATTCCGTAGCTTCATGTTCATGCATGCAAATGAAATTTCAATATCCCACTCCCCATCAAGAGCAAAAGCCCAGGCCATAATAAAACAACTTCCCAATGACGCCCAAACTAGCCAAAAAACCACAACCAACGTTTAGTAGTACAACCCGTTAGCAACATCATGCCACGTTGGCACAAATGACAAATCCAACTGACTCGTACAGCTGAAATCCGACCCCGAAGGCCCATAATCGAAAAGTGTAATATTCGGATGGTTTGTCGACGTCGAGGGCTGCAAGCTGATCAGAGTGGTATTCTGCCCTATCGCATCTTCGTGGCAAGTATCGTTTTTGAGTGTTGTAGATGTACATGAAGTCTTGAATGTCCTTGTCTCTAGTGCCGAAGACGTTCACGGCCACTGCCGTGACGGTGAGAGTGGTCCACCAGCGTGGGTTGTAGGGCATGTTCCAGATCGTGTTTCAGATATTCCATGCGTTCCTCTATGCCAAGTAACCGCATGACCTCGAATAAACAAAACAAACATACTTCGGAGATACACGCGTACTTAGAGTCGTGTCCCGTTCGACGATCTGAAGTACATCTCCTGGCTAGAGGGAAGCCCAAGGCATTCGAATTTACATGCGAGCCGCATTTCTCTAGAATGCAGTTACACGCTCATGGTGAAACGATACGCCCCCCACAAGATAGACATCTTACCCTAATGCACTACTAACATCTCATTGTTGTTATGTGGCTGTGCAACGGCTCGCGATAGCAACCATGAGGTAAGTAAAATAAAGAACAGAAACATCACAGTCTAAAGGAGAACAAGTGGTAGGTTGGGTTTCTGCAAAACCTTGTTAGAGCCCATGTCAAATAGGGTGATTTTGTCACCTCTTAGATTTGGCCAACGACTTGGCCTTGGATCAAGTACACATTCCACTTGATATGCAGAAGATAACCGGCACCGCAAGCGCTGGGTTTACATCTTTAGTCTGCACTCGGAACAATGGCAGAGAATAAGACATTGGCAGTAACAAAGGTAGTGCTGTTAAAAGTTGATTAACCTGCCAGTGATGATCATCCAGAGGCAAAAAGCCACCGCAGCTGAGTGATTTACAGCACATGACTTGGTCGACAATAGCGAAGCGAGTAAATATGTAAAGCTATGTTGTACAAAGTTTGCTTTTCCGAGAAATGACGCCAATAGATGCATATCGCTAAAGCTTTTTGAAAACATACTAAGTACCATGGACAATCACTGGTGGCGGTGCCGAGTTGACCAGCAGCCCCTGAATGTTCTCCAAGGCCGAAAGCTGCTGGCCAACTCCGGTGATGCCATCGAATCCGCCGACGTACCACTTCGTGCCACACGCACTTTGGTCACCGGAGCAAGCGGCGGCGGCTGATTTGGCGGACGGAGCAGCGAGGTTCATTATGGTAGTATAGAGTTCCGGAACCATTTGTGCAGAAGCTATCATCCATCTTCCGAGGTATGCCTTAAAGCTGAATTGGTCATTGTTGCACTTGTCAAACTTCTCGCACTGATACTCGTACATGACGTTTGTCGAGTTGGTAAACGGCGAGAAGAATGTCGAGGTAGCGGTGGTAAGCAGACCCTTGGTCCGGTCTCGCCAGACGGGGTTGGGTCCTGTGATGTTGGACATTACCGCGCTCCCGTATAGGAACACACCCATGTTGTAGGACCATTGGCTGCCGTCAACTTGGGTGCAATTGATAAGATCGTTGCTGCCGTCGTAGACATGAAAGGCGGAATCAATGAGCCCGATGGCGGTCATCCAATCCCACTCTTTCTGTGCCCAGTCTGAGTAGGTGCTGTTGCCGGTATATCGAGCCAGGCGGGCAGAGAGTTGGAAGAATCCGCCGTTGGTGATTGAGCTCTTGTAGTCATAGCCAGCGTTGGTGGTGACCCACTGCCACTTCAAACCTCCGCCACACTGTGTGGTGTTCCATCGTGAAGCAAGATCGTTAAACACCCCTTCAGCGAGCCCAATCCAGGGCGTAGACGAGGCAGAAGGGTTGGGAAATTGACGTTCAGCGGCGGACATGGCAGTGAGACCCCAGAATACCTGATCATCGTTGCCCTAGAAATAAGGGTCAGGACTAATGTTCGAACAGCACGTTAGTGAAAAGGTCCGCTTACCAAGTCTTTGATTTGTGACAGCATCATGAAATCATTCGTGGGTGACGCTTGGGAAAGGATTGCCTGAGCGACCACGTCGTTGTAGGTGGTGTCGCCCGTATAATGCCAGTAGTCCACCATGCCTCCCCACATGGCTCCAGCCTCCCACCAGTAATATGGCTTTGGGAGCAGACCCACGTTGGCCTCATTGCCAGTTTGGTTGCCCGTATAGTATGTCATCATCTTGTAGGCAACGGTGCTCGCCGCGCTCTTGATGGATGCTACAGACACACACAAGGTCAGCAGTGAACCGTTCGGATTAACGCCGTGGTAACATACCAGCATCAGTGACATCGAGGTTAATGGCATTCACGGTCGCACTGGCCACTATGGTGGCAGAAACGGCGGATCGCACCCACGATGGCTGCATGGTGAAGCTGAAGAGGAAAGAAAATAAAGAGGAGAAGTGAAGAGTTCGCAGGTTGGCGACTTCATCTCCAAGTAGGAGTAAAACATCATGATGCCACCCCCTGAGCCCCGCCGCTACTGCGGAGCGGTGAATCCAACGGATGGGGATGGGTTGGTGAATGATAATAATAAATAATTGGAAGGAGCGATCGGTGTTGTCGGTCAGCGAGGCGAAGTCGGCAAACATTGTTCCGTAGCTTATTCTACCTTAGGTTAGGTTACCGTATTCGCAGTGCCTCGGCCCAGTCAGCGTGCGACGCTATTGAAACGTGAAACGTGAAACATGAAACTTTGAAACGCTCAAAATAGTGGGTTATACTGTCTACTACTACCTTACTACCTTACTGTCACCTTCGTACTCGCAGTATCACCAGAATCCAAGAGCGATCACGGGACAGGAAACAGGATGTTCCGGCGCAAATATCGTAACCCGGGCCGCTGTGGCGAATTTCTCCCTCTAAAGCTATCGGTCCACCCGTCCTAGGCTGGTCTAGGTGCGACACTCCACTGATGTTACCTGAACGTCTTTGAATCGTGCGAAGGGGGAGGGGGTGGCGGAGATATATATAATTGATCGTGCTGAGTGCGCTGCTTCTTCAACGCAAAGCGTATGTCGATGTCGTTGTTCCGTTTACGTTTACGTTTCGTAGTTGGTACAGGCGGGAGGGGCGACAGTATTCAAGGGGAAATGTTCGAACAGTGCTTGTAATGCACCTCTTTGACCCTGTTTCTCCATGAAGTTGAATCAGGGCGTGCGATGAAGGTTTCAACTGCCTCTAGTAGTAAGGTTCAACAATCGGTTGCAAGATATCAAGAGTTCCTGCAAGCATGAGAGTTCCTGCAAGCAGACGGGGGCCAAGAATATGCTGCTACAAACTTCAGACAATCTTGTTGCTATAGTTACACGTCGGGACGATGTCTCCTTTCAACCTCTACACTACAGCGATGAAAAGATCATCTTTACTAGCGGGAGAGTCTTTCTCAAGACGATCCTAGGAATCAATGCTGATACGAAACTTGATGTTCTTCTGATTTACATCGACGATTGTATGCGTAGGTATATTGACTCAACTGACGTTTGATTCTGAAAGACTACCCCTACTACTAGATTACAGCTGAGAAGACAACAAGTCAGTTTAATTTGTTCCGGCTATGAACTCGAGCTTCATCAGAAGTTATTCAAATATACCAAAGAAGCCAATGCGATGACTCGTAGAGTTGACCTATTGGAAGTCAAAATAGCAGCCACGGAAGCCGCTATCAACGCTCGAAATATACGTAAAGATCAATCTGCTAAGATCTTATCAACGGGAGGCATTCTATACGTCAAAGATGCTCGATCTATGACCAGTGATAGGCTAGATTTAGAGAAATTGAGGCAGAAGACCCGCGATGACCGTTCCGAAAAGCAGTATCTTAACGAGCTAATAAAGGTTTACAAGCGTTGTAAGGCCCATATTAAGGTATGGCAGAAGGAAAAGAAGGCCTGGAAGGTTTTATATAAGGCTGTTTTGAAGGAATTGCGTGTAAAGCAGCCTTTGCAGAAGTAATATGGTGGAATTTTGGTGAGGTGGCCGATTTGGTTACATGGCTGGTTAGTACTAAGCGAATACTGGAGCGAAAGTGCGTGGTACGGATAGTCGACTAGATGGCCTGAGGTGATGCACATCTTTGACCATCTGACCGTTTCGTTTCGGACCGAACCCAAGCCATTGTCTTGCCATAACTAAGTATTTTGTTCAAAATTGTGGCTGCCTGCAGTGTACACTCAACAAACAAACCCCGGACGCAGTACATAAAAGCAGCTGCGGCAAAATGAATGCTTAGATTGTATGGTTGAAATATTCGTCAAGAGCGACAATAGCTTCAGTAGCCTCCCTTCTGTTCACGGGGTCGCCGAGGTCATACTTGCGCGATCGGTGTAACGTAATATACGGTAGGTGTGGTGGTGGTTGATCCGAATAAATGTAGTTGAGATACTCTGAGGAAAAGTAACAAGATACAATCATAATATCAGACTGATGGACCGAGATAAGAAAGCGGCTAAGGAAAAGAAGTTAATAAGCTTACTTATAAAGTTTAAGTGATAAATCTTACCACCGTCGTTCATCATCAAGTGCTTCGTAGTCTCCGTCTACCACCTGTGACAACTCAGACCCAAGCAGCTCACAGAATTGTTGTGCGAGAGTCGAATCGGATGTCGCTCCAATTCCCGAGCTATCGACTTGGAAGTAAGATGATTTAACTTCTAGGCTGTAGAGAAGCTCGCTCTGAGGGTTCATCCATGTTTTAGTGATAGGGTTAAACTCTCTGCGCCAAGCAGCGCCGTCATCTTGACAAATACAGTTGAGATGAGGTGAGATCAAATAAAACGTATTTGGAGCGTTGAAGAACTCGGTTGTGATACTTTCATCTGGCTGACTCGAGTAAAGATCGATAACTATAGAAATGAACTGTGCAGCCATATTCGCTGATACGACTTCGTGTTTTTTGCGGTCGATCTGCTCCTCGAAATCAGGCCTCTCGTTCAGGTGGCGTGGTGAGTATGTGGAGGAGACTGTAGTAAAAGGCGAGGAGCCTATTGGCGGAGACGAAGAGAAGCCTTCGCCTTCACCAGATCTGAATTTGGGTCGTTCCGGGGCTTGAATATTTTCTCGAAGGCGGCGGCTAGGGAGGCTCTGACTTCGCACACGAGTAACGTCGGCGAGAGAGACGAAAAACGAACCGAAACTGGGGACAGAGCGTAGGGCACGATGGGACAAGCTTCGCAGTTCCTCATAGGAGAATGATGTAAGGGAAGTGAGCAGGGATCGGTCTGCAGCTACACGAGCCGTAGCCGTAGTCTTGTAGTCATTGAGAATTGGAATACTGTATGTATTACCACTATAATCTTGTACCAGGACACGGCATGCTTGAAGATGTTTTGCAGACCAGGCACTCCCGCTTGCAGATTTCAGCTCGCGGGGTAGATTATGAATAGTGCTGCTCTCGTGAACAGGGAATCTACGAAGAAACTCCCGTTCATTCGAAGGCCATTTTTGCGCCATGTATTGGCACAACAAAAGCGGGACGAGGCTGAAAGACAAAATCGAGTTTAGCGCGGAAACGATGCCAGAAAGAACCGAAAGGCCGAAACAACAAAGCGCGACAACACACAAACCCACAACAGCACGAACACACCAACGCCGCATCGAAGCTACGAATATAAGTATGAGCAATACTGTGCCGAGTTTGTCCCTCGCAGGCTCAAATCATGGCCGGCACCCACCTCCAGCGCCTGGCTCTATACGCGCCATACTCCTCAAAAGCTGCGCCACTCGACTCTTCGTCCATCCGCTTGAATGGACTGCCGACCACTTACATGCTCTCGGCGTCGATCTTTTTATATCTGCCAGTCTAGGGGAGCCTGTAGTGGAGGACGTTAAATGCCAGGTCGATGAGAGCACACAAGTATTAGGAGCAGTATGGAATCTAGAACACGCTCGGGCGATATCAAGAGACGAGCAGACGCGACAACTTGTCAAAAGAACGGCAGAATTACAAAAGCTGGATATCGTGGAGAGTACGCTGTTTTTCGAGTATGATAATCACCACATCGCTCCACTCCCTCCCCTTATACTCGCCTGGCATCAATCTACATCTGTGGAGTATTCAAGAACTCCGATCTGGGCTTACACTGATCACATGTGGACATCTGCTGCTCGACGGGAACGGTACACCTCTGGAAAGAAGTCATGGGCCTTTGCTACCAAAGAAATCAAAAGCAAACAAGGGCTTGCCATTGACCCCATTTACATCGCCATTCTGATCACTCTGGCTCAGCTAAGAAGGAGACGTGGTCTGCAAGGATCAAAATCGCACCGGGTATGCTGTTCTTTTCCGAATGATAGGCAGCCCTAATCCAATTACAATAGGTTACTCTTTTTGTTCCCGAGCACGAATCAACCGTGAAAGCCAGTACTCCTCGATCGAGCACCACAAGCCTCAAATCCCCAAAAGATCAGCGCCCTTCGAAGCGAATAATAACGAAGCTTGTACAGTACACGGCCGACATTCCATACGCATACTTGCAGAAGTTTGAGGAACCTTACAAATTCTATGATGCTAGTCTCCACATTGAGAAAAAGACGTTGCCGACCAACGAACCCGCTATAATCTTTCAAGCTATGAAAACTGCTTTCTGCGATAGCGGGTGCTCGAAATCTTCCTCTCCAGCTTCTACCTCGAAACGAAAGGCACTTG
>JAABUR0100002078.1_pt1 | contig 32477 bp, 26 predicted proteins | sample 5560091 | NCBI WGS metagenome assembly JAABUR01 (sample SAMN10711879, study PRJNA513375) | rock metagenome | isolation source: Antarctica rocks | place: Antarctica: Victoria Land, University Valley sud
AGTACGCGATCACCGGGCTCACCGCGAACGGCCAAACCGGGCCGCTACCGAGAGAGGTCACCGTCCAGGCAACCAGCGCTGACGGCACCACCCGGGAGTTCACCACCACAGTGCGGATCGACACCCCTGCCGAGGCCGGCTACTACCGCCACGGCGGCATCCTGCAATACGTGCTGCGGCAGCTGCTCGAGAGATAGTCGCGCGGTCGGGTGGCCGGGCGGCGCACCGAGCTGCCCGGCGGCGCCGCCGCTCGCTGCAACGGCAAACCATCGGACGGTGGGCCCACCCGTGTGGCTGCACATCCGTCTCAGCGCCCCCGGATCGTCGACGTGGAGGTACCGGCCGCTGTGCGGGGGCCGTGGTGGCAACCCCGCCCGGTGGCGCTGGAGGCCATCGACCGGTCGGTAGCATGAGTTGTGGGTCTGCGACTGTATGACACCGCGTCGCGCACGGTCCGCGACTTCACGCCGCTGCGGGCTTGGTCAGGCTTCCATCTACCTGTGCGGTGCGACGGCGCAAGGGATGCCGCACATTGAACACCTCCGCAGCGGGGTCGTCTTCGACGTGCTGCGCCGCTGGCTCAGTGTCAGCGGACACGACGTGCTGTTCGTCCGCAACGTCACCGACATCGACGACAAGATTCTCCGCAAGGCCACCGAGCACGGCCGGCCCTGGTGGGTGGGCGGCCAACCACGAGCGCTTGCCGAAGCAACGAAGCAACCCGTCCCGATCACCGTCGGAGGGGTCGACGCTGTATAGGTACCCTGGAGAAGCTCCAGCAGACCAACTACGAGGCGCACAGCCCTGCACGGGCCGAAGACAGAAATGCGCAGTTCGCCATCGAGCGACCCGTTCTGGGACTATCTGCTTGCACCACCACCGCGACCGGGTGCAGCCAGCAGAGAAATAGGAGCACCCCATCGTGAGCGTCGAACCCGCCTCCATCCGCGACCGGATCGTCGCCGGTGTCGATGGTTCTCCACCATCCCAGCAGGCACTGCGCTGGGCACGCTTTCTGGCCCACGTCACGGGCTCCGCCATGGAGGCTGTCGCCGTCTGGCATCCACTGGCCACCTACGGCTTCACCGGCGCGAAGTGGGCAGCCTTTCCCGGCGATTGGAATCCCCTCGAGGACGCGCGCAGGGTCCTCCTCGAGACGATCGACGAGGCACTCGGCGAGCAGCCACCAGGGTTACATACCACGGTGCACGAAGGTACCCCCGCAAGAGTTCTGCTGGAGGTCAGCCGTGACGCCCGAATGCTGGTGGTGGGCAGCCGCGGGCACGGCGGCTTCGCCGGGCTCCTGCTCGGCTCGGTCAGTGCCGCGGTCGCCGAACACGCCACCTGCCCCGTCTTCGTCATCCACGGGTCGACCCCACCTCCGCCGTGAGCCCGTCACCGCGCTCACGGCACCCGATAGCCAGGATCCATCCACTGTTCTGCTCATCAGGGCGGGCGAACCGGTTTGCGCAGGCAGCGCCAGCTCAATCGGGCCCCCGGGAAGCTCTGTCGTTACCGTGGGTCCACACCGAGGACGCCGCGGGCCTCGCGGATCATCTGGTTGGTGAAGCCCCATTCGTTGTCGTACCAGGCCAGCACCTTCGCCAGCGTTCCGTCGACCACTCGGGTGAGGTCGAGGTCGACCACGGAGGCGCGCGGGTCGCCGATGATGTCGGAGGAGACCAGAGGGTCGTCGGACACACCGAGGATGCCCTGGTAGCGGTCGGTGGCCGCTTCCTCCCGGAACACGTCGTTGATCTCCTCGGCCGTGGTGGCCCGAGCCGAGACGAAGACGATGTCGGCGATCGAGCCGACCGGGATGGGCGCGCGGACCGCGATCCCGTCGAATCGGCCCTTCAGCTCCGGTAGCGCGCGGGTGGTGGCCTGCGCCGCACCCGTCGAGGCCGGTACCAGGTTGACCGCCCCGGCCCGGCCGCGGCGGTAGCTCTTGCTGGGTCCGTCAACCATCTGCTGGTTGGCGGTGTAGGCGTGCATGGTGGTCATCAGCGAGCGTTCGACACCGAACCGGCGATTGGCGATCTCGATGACCGGGGTGATGCAGTTCGTCGTACAGCTCGCGCACGAAATGATTTGTGGGTTGCCCTCGGCGCGGTTCGCCCCGTGCACCACGGTGGGCACGGTGTCCTCGTGGGTCGGCGCGGACAGGATCACGAACGACGCGCCGGCCCGAACATGCTTGGTCAAATCCTCGGCGTGGGTGAACTTCCCGGTGCACTCCAGGACGAGATCAACCCCCAGGTCGGCCCAGGGCAGCTCCTCGGGGTGGCGCTCGGCAAACGTGGGGATCCGGGTGCCGTCGATGATCAGCGCGCCGTCTTCGGCGTGGACCGTGCGGTGGTAGCGGCCATAGACGGTGTCGTAGGCAATCAGATAGGCGAGATTGTCGGCGTCGGCCACGTCGTTGACCGCAACGAGGTCCAGCGTGTCGTCATCCAGCAGAATCCTCAGTGCGGCCCGGCCGATTCGGCCCAGACCGTTGATGGCCACCCTCGGCATCGCACGTCACCACCTTTTACGTCCAATTCGCCAGTTCGGGGCAGACCTGGTTGCCGCTAGCCGCCGATTCTCGATGCTACTGGTTATGACCATCATCGGCGGGTTCGCCGCCCCTACCCCCGCTCGCCCGCGCGCCGGTAACGTTCGCTGACGGGACAATTCCTGAGGGAGCACCCACTGTGAGCGTCGACCAACCCGCCCACGACCGGATCCCGCCGATGTGCCGACTCGGCAGCAGCTGGCTGCTCGCTGATGGCGTTCCGGGGACGGAGCCGAGGAGGATCCACGTCGTCGGTCTGCACCGATTCGGCGGCGTGCCGGTCGGGTGCGTCCGAGGAGTCATCAGGTGACGATGCGCAGCGGTTCCTGCAGGGTGTCTTTGAGGTCGCGGAGAAACGCGGCGGCGGGGGCGCCGTCGAGGACCCGGTGATCGATGGTCAGCGTGAGCTTGAGGGTGGATCGCACCACGACCTGCCTGTCCCGGGCGACTGGAGTGGGGGTAGCAGCTCCGACTGCGAGGATCGCGGCCTCGGGTGGATTGAGGATCGCGGTGAAGTGGTCGATGCCGTACATGCCGAGGTTGCTGATGGTGAAGGTTCCGCCGGTGAATTCCGGCGGAGTCAGGGTCCCGGAACGGGCTCGTTCGGTGAGCGTGCGGGTCTCGGTGGCGATCTCGCGGACACTTTTCCGGTCGGCGTCGCGTACGACGGGAACGATCAATCCATCGGTGGTGGCGACCGCAACCCCGATGTGCACCCGGTGGTGGTGCAGGATCGTGTCCCCTGCCCAGGATGAGTTGACCTGCGGGTGGGCGCGCAGGGTCACCGCGCACGCCCGCACCAACAGGTCGGTGACGCTGACCTTCTCGTCGCCCTCGGCCGCCGCACCGTTGACCTCGGCGCGGAAGGCGAGCAGCCGGTCGGCGTCGATGACGCCGGTCAGGCAGAAGTGCGGGGTTCCGGCGTTCTCGGTGAGCCGGCGCGCCGTGACCCGGCGGATAGCGGTGAGCGGAACCTCCTCGTCGTCCTCGGTCTGCGGTACGGGTCCGCCCGGAGCAGTAACACCCGGTGGGTGCGCGGTGGACGTGGGGCGGGCTGGAACGCTGCTCGTTCTGATGTGGTCGGGTTCGCTGGGCGGAGCGGTGATCGCCGACTCGATGTCGGCGCGAACGATACGGCCCTCGGGTCCCGTGCCCGCAATTGTGGCGAGGTCGAGGCCGTGCTCGTGAGCGATTTTGCGGGCCAGCGGGCTCGCGCGGCGGCGGAGCTCCGTCGAGTCGGCCGTGTGCACCGGCACCTCCTCCGGTGCCTGTGCCTGCACCGGTGGCTGTGGCGGTGCCTGTGGTGGTGGTGCGCTCACTGTGCTGGTGTCGTCGCCGATGAGGGCGATCGGTACCCCGATGGGAACGGTGCTGCCCTCCGTGACGAGCAGCGCGGTGAGTGGTCCTTCGTCGTAGGCCTCCAGTTCCATGGTGGCCTTGTCGGTTTCGATCTCCGCGAGGATGTCGCCCTTGCGGATCGGGTCCCCCTCGTGTTTGAGCCAGCGGCTGAGGATGCCTTCCTGCATCGTGTCGGACAGCCGCGGCATCAGGACCTCAGGCATGGTGGGCCTCCGGCCTCGGGAAGCGTGTGTCCTCGAGAATTTGCGCAATGACGGTGCGCAGCGCGGCAGCGTCGGGCAAGGCCGCCGATTCCAGCGGCTTGGCGTAGGGCAGGGGGACCTCCGCGGCGGCCACGCGGCGGACCGGGGCGTCGAGGTAGTCGAAGGCGCCCTCGCCGATGGTGGCGGCGATCTCTGCGCCGATCCCGTAGGACAGCCAGTCGTCCTCCAGGACGACCGCCCGGCTGGTCTTGCGGACTGAGGCGCAGATGGTGTCCCGATCCAGGGGGCGCAGGCTGCGCAGATCGACCACCTCCACGGAGATGCCGTCCTCCTCGAGTTGGCGGGCCACCTCCAGGGCGATCACCGTGGCTCGGGAGTAGGCCACGACGGTGATGTCGGTGCCGGGTTTGGCCACCCGGGCTGTGCCGATGTCGGCGACCAGTTCTCCGACGGGTACCTCGCCCTTGGTGTTGTAGAGCGCCAGGTTCTCCAGCACGATCACCGGGTCGTCGTCGCGGATGGCTGCGGTGAGCAGGCCCTTGGCGTCGGCCGGGGTGGCCGGGGCCACCACCTTCAACCCCGGGACGTGCGCGTACCAGACCTCGAGGTTCTGCGAGTGTGTGGCCGCCAGCTGCTGACCACCCCCACCGGGGGTGCGGATCACCATCGGCACCGACACCTGTCCGGCGGACATGGTGTGCAACTTCGCGGCGTGGTTGACGATCTGATCCAGCGCCAGCAGGCTGAAGTTGATGGTCATGATCTCGACCACGGGCCGCATCCCGAGCATCGCCGCCCCGATCGCGGCCCCGACGAACCCTTCCTCACAGATCGGGGTGTCGCGTACCCGGGTCGGCCCGAACTCCGCGAGCAACCCGGCGGTGATCTTGTAGGACCCCTCGAAGGCCCCGATCTCCTCGCCGATCAGAAAGACACTGTCGTCGCGGATCAGCTCCGCCCGCAGGGTGTCCTGCAACGCTTTGCGGTAGGTGATCACCGGGTCCCCCGACTCTGCGGCGCTCATCGGATCGGGACCACCGGGTCGCCGGGCACCTGGTGGGGGGCGTTGGTCACGGCGGCGGCGTAGGCGTGCGCGAACAACGCATCCGGGGTCGGGTCCGGACTGGTGTCGGCGAAGGCCACTGCGGCATCGACGACCTCCTCGGCCTGCGCCTCGATGCCCCCCGCCTCGGTGTCGGTGAGGGCCCCGGACTGCAGCAGCCGGGCCCGCATCGCCGGCACCGGGTCCAACGCCTTTACTCGTTCGGTCTCCGCCGCCGAGCGGTAACGCGCCGGGTCGACCACCGAGTGACCACGCAAACGCCCGCACATCGCCTCCAGCAGGTAGGGCTGGCGGTCGACGCGGGCGCTGCGCAGCGCGGCGCGGGCGGCATCCCGGACGGCCAGCACGTCGTTGCCGTCGACCCGCTGCCCGGGTATCCGGTAGGAGCTGCCCCGCTTGTAGAGCTCCGGCTCGCCCGCGGCATCCTCGACGGCGGTGGCCATGCCGAGGCCGTTGTTCACAATGACGTAGACGATCGGCAACCGCCACACCGCCGCCAGGTTCAGCGCCTCGTGGAACGCCCCGATGTTGGTGGCCCCGTCCCCCAGCACACACATCACCGCCTCCGCGTCCGGCCCCGGCTCGCCGCGGTAGGTCAACGCCAGCGCCGCCCCGGTCGCCGGCGGGATCTGGCCGCCGACGATGCCGTACCCGCCCATCAGCCGCCTGTCCGTGTCGAACAGGTGCATCGAGCCGCCCCATCCACCGGACACCCCGGTGGTCTTGCCGAACAGCTCGGCCATCACCCGCCCCGGCTCCACCCCGCGGGCCAGGGCGTACCCGTGATCGCGGTAGGTGTTGAACAGGTAGTCACGCGAGGCCAGCGCCGCCATCAAACCGACGACGGTGGCCTCCTCACCAACGTTGAGATGGCAGTAGCCCCCAACCTTGGCCCGGGTGTACATCTCGGCCGCCCGTAACTCGAACGCCCGGATCAGCACCATCTGCCGGTAGTACTCCCCCAGCACCTCCGCGGACTCGGCGTCCACCGAGCCAGGACGTTGCGCCGTGCCGGACTGGACTGCTTCCGGGGAAACCATCACACCTCCTGTTGACGCCCGCGCCGATCGCGATCATCGATCCAGCGTCCGCTCAGGGACCAGGGAGTTGTTCCTGGAGAACGAAGGGCCGGGTGCCGCGGCACCTCGGACATCTGGTGGGTGGAGCTTCGCGGCGGACGGGTTCGCCGCACACCGGACACACCCATTCGGTGACCAGCAGTGCGACGATGTCTGCCCGGCTGACGATGCCCACCAGCGTGCCGCCGGACACCACCGGCACCCGATGAATCCGCCGGTCCACCAGCAGGTGTCGGACGTCGTCGACCGCGGTGTCTTCGCTGACGCTGATTACCGCCGTGCTCATCAGCTCACCGGCGGTGCTCCCGGTCTTGGCCAACAGGTCGTACTCGCTGACCAGTCCGATCACCCCGCCCTGGTCGTCCACCACCGGGACAGCGCTGATCCGGTGGTGGTCCAGCGCCTCGGCGATGTGCGCGGTCGTGTCCTCGGCGGCTACGACGACGACGGGCACCGTCATGATGTCTTTGACCGTTGTCATCGCCACCATCCCTGCAAAGAAGCGTCGTCAAATTTTCGTTTCCCGACTGTAGTCCGCGCCAACGCTGTGCCCCGGGACGAGAACCCTCCGAGGAGTCCGCTTGCCGACGTCCCGCACCGTCGCGGCGCCGCTGCGCAGAGCGGACTGCGGCGATTGGCCCACCAGTAGGGGGCTAAAGACCCTGGTCGCCGCCGTCCGTGCGGGTCAGGGTAGGAACATGACATAGGTTCAGGAGGTCGGCGCGGACCCGTGTACGCGGTCTGGTCACCGGCGGTCACGTCACCTTGACCGGCACCCGGGTCCACCTGGTCGGAAACGCCGCCAAGTCGAGCACGCCGCCTGGTCCGCCCCCGGGGGTGAGCAATATCGGGGATCGGCTGCTCATCGCTTCGTGAATTTCAATATCAACAATTCGCGCGACCGCTACTAAGGAATAGATCATGAGTGTTCTTATCACCGTTGCTGTCGTCGTTGTTGTGCTGATCTTGATCGGTACGGGGATGGGGGTGCGGGTCATCAAGCAGTACGAGGAGGGGGTCGTGTTTCGGTTGGGTCGGGTGATCGGTACCCGCAAACCGGGGTTGCGGGGCATCGTCCCCTTCGTCGACGTCCTGCACCGGGTGTCGCTGCGGATCATCACCATGCCGATCCAGTCCCAGGGCATCATCACCCGCGACAACGTCAGCGTCGACATTTCAGCTGTCGCCTACTTTCGGGTCGTGGACGCGGTGAAATCGGTGGTGGCCATCGAGAACGTCTACGCCGCGATCGACCAGATCGCGCAAACCACGCTGCGCAAGGTCGTCGGTCAGCACACCCTGGATGAGGCCTTGTCGGAGACCGACAAAATCAACCTGGACATCCGCGAAATCCTCGACGTCTCCACCGTTGAATGGGGTGTCGAAGTGACGTTGGTGGAGCTGAAGGACATTCAGCTGCCCGACAGCATGAAACGGGCCATGGCGCGGCAAGCCGAGGCCGAGCGGGAAAAGCGCGCCAAGATCATCAACGCCGAAGGCGAACACCTCGCCGCCGCCGCGCTCGGGGATGCCTCCGACATCATGATGGAGCACCCCCTGGCCCTGCAGCTGCGCAACCTGCAAACCCTCGTCGAGATCGGCGTCGACAAGAACACCACGGTTGCGTTCCCTGCCCCGTTGATGTCCACCATCGGCGAACTCGGCACCTTCCTCGCCAAAGAGACCGCCGCCGCCAAGGCACCCGCGGCGGTGCCCACCACCAACCCCACACCGGCGCCGACGATCACCGATCCCGCACCCGTCCGGACGGCGGCCACCACCGGGGCATCTCCCTCCGACGGCCACCAGCCGGAGACGAACGGACCCTCCAACCCCAACGATCACCCCGTGGTACCCAACCCGGTGTAGTCACGTCGGCACACCCACGGTGCCGCCCGGCACCACCCGGCACCACCCGGCACCATCGCCGTGCACACGTGATGGTGCCGGGGCCGGCTGTCCCCAGCGAGTGTCGTCCCCTCACCTCGCCGCGGTGACCGGGCACGGCGACCAGGTGTGGCCCAGGCCAATGATCCCAGGAGAGCACATGGACAAGGACGATCTACGGTGAGTGCGCAACTCGGGCGGGGTCCGATCGTCGTCGGTGTCGATGGTTCCCCCCAATCCCAGCGGGCACTGGGCTGGGCACGCTTCCTCGCGCAGGCCAGCGCCAGCACCGTGCAAGCCGTCACGGTCTGGCAGCCACTCGCCGTCCGCAGGTGGGGTGATGTCACCGGCTGGGCGGTGGCGTTACCCCAAGGCTGGGATCCTGCCGGGGTCGCCCGGCAGGGGCTGGTCGACACCCTCGATGCGGCGTTCGGCGAGCAGCAGCCACCGGGACTGCAAACCATGGTGCGCGAAGGTGACGCGGCGAAGGTGCTGCTGGAGCTCAGCCGCGGCGCCGGGATGCTGGTGGTGGGCAGCCGCGGCCACGGCGGCTTCGCCGGGCTCTTGCTCGGCTCGGTCAGCGCCGCAGTCGCCGAACACGCCACCTGCCCCGTCCTCGTCGTCCACGGCACCACCCCACCACCACCGGCCAGCGACGAGCCCTGACATGCGGTGACCGCAACGCCCCCGGCACGTCACGCACGGTCAGGTCAGCGGCGCGGCCCACACCAGGCGGGTCCCGCCTCCCTCGACCCGCTCGACTCGGCACGAGCCGCCAGCCTCGGTGGCCCGCTGCTCGAGGTTGCCCAACCCGCTACGGGCCACCGAGGCTGGCAGACCAATGCCGTTGTCGGTGACATCGATGACCAGGTCGTCCGTCACGGACACGGTGATCGACAGCTCGGTGGCGTCGGCGTGACGCACCGCGTTGCTGACCGCCTCGCGAACCACGGCTTCGGCGTGCCCGGCCAACGCGGTCGACACCACGTCCAACGGTCCCGACATCCGCACCGTGGTGGGGATCGTGGCGTCACCGGTCATCCCAGTGATGGCGTTGTGCAGCTTGCTGCGCAGCCCGAGTGCGCCGGGCGCACCGCCGTGCAGGTCGAAGATCGCGGTGCGGATCTCCTGGACGACCTGATGCAGCTCGTCGAGGTGCTCGTCCAGTCGCTCGGCCACGGCGGGCGTCTTCGCGCGGCGCTGGGTGCCCTGCATCGCCAGGCCCACCGCGAACAGCCGCTGGATGACGTGGTCGTGCAGGTCGCGGGCTATCCGGTCGCGGTCGGCGAGCACATCCAGCTCGCGGCGCGTGGACTGCACTTCGGCCTGCGCCAAAGCCAGCGCAGCCTGGTCGGCGAAGGAGGACACGATCTGGAGTTGCTGCTCGTCGAACACCGCCGCACCGGGTGTGCGCAGCGCAAACAGCACCCCCACGCTCGACTCCCCGGCACGCAGCGGCACCACGAGGGCCGGCCCGAGCTCCACGCCTAACCCTTCCGCGACGTCGAAGGCCAGCTGGGGCACGCTGCGCGGCACGTGGTCGCCGGCCACCGCCCCCGAGGTGGACCCCTCCGCGGGGATCTTCCGGCCGATCATCGCATCGGCATCCGGTCCGGCGCATACCGTGACCACCAGGTCGGTGATCTCCGACGGCGCCACGTCCGGGTCGGTCGGCAGGGCGATAAGGGCGTACTCCGCGTCGGCCAGTTCGGTGGCTCGACTGGCGATCAGCCGCAAGACCTCCGTGGTGTCGGTGCCCCCCAGCAGGTCGGCGGTGATGTCCGCGGTGGCTTCCAGCCACCGCTGCCGGCTGCGGGTCTCCTGATACAGGCGCGCGTTGTCGATTGCGATGCCGGCGGCCCCGGCCAACGCGGCCACCACGACCTCGTCGTCTCCGGTGAATTCTTGCCCGCTGTTCTTGTCCGTGAGGTACAAGCGGCCGAAGACCTCGCCGCGCACCCGGAGCGGCACCCCCAGGAACGTGCGCATCGGGGGGTGGTGGGCGGGAAACCCAACCCAGGCGGGATGGTCGGTAATGTCGTCCAAGCGCAGCGGTTTCGCGTCTGTGGTCACGACACCGAGCACCCCGCGTCCAGTGGGCAGCGGGCCGATCAGCTCGCGAGCCGCGTCGTCGATGCCCACGGTGACGAACTGGCTGAGCATTCCGTCGCTGTCGAGTACCCCCAGCGCGCCGTATCGCGCGTCGACGAGGTTGATTGCTGCCTGCACGATCTGCCGCAGCGTCACCTCCAGGTCCAGTCCGGAGGAGACGGCCAGCAAGGCCTCCACCAGCCCGTCCATCCGGTACCGGGTGCCGGCGATCTCCTCGATCCGCTCCTGGACCTCGCCCAACAGCTCCCGTAGCCGCAGATGCGACAGCGTCTCCGTCATCTTCGGTGACCCACTGGCCCCGGGTGAGTCACCCGGTCCTGACCTCTCGGCATTGCGCACCTCTTCACTATGGCAGCACTCCGGTGTGTCCCCGCACCCCTCCATCGACGCCCGGCTGATGGATTGGCGGTGGCACCTTGGGAGCCCAAGTAGGGACGTTCGGCACTAGGACCGGAAGGCCGGCCGAGTGGACAGTGGAAGACACACAAAGGGGGCTCTCGCCCATCGAGGGCATCACTTGAGGAAGAGATGGAGACCGTCGCATGCACACCGGCATCACGCCTGTGGGGAAGCTGAGTGCAGACCAGGTTTGGTCGGTGCTGGCTGCTGCCTCGGACACCTCCGCACCGCACCACCCCCAACCGTGGTACGTGCACTGCACCCCGACCACCATCGAGCTACACGCCACTCCCAACCGGGTGGCGGCGGCGGTCGCCGACCGCCGGCAGCTGCTGCTGGCCTGCGGGGCGGCGCTGTTGAACCTGCGGCTGGCGATCAGCGCCCAGGGCGTGTACCCCGACGTGCGTATGCTCCCAGATCCCGCACGACCGGAACTCCTCGCGGTCATGCGCCCACAGAGTCGACGTCCGGTCACCCCGAACGATCGGCAGCTGGCGGCGGCGATCGGCGACCACCGGAGCGATCACCAACCGGATGCGTCGGTCGTCATTCCCGCAGCGGTCCGCGGCGAACTGCGCCGGGCCGCGGAGATCGAGCGCGCCTGGCTGGCCACCCTCACCCCCACCCAGCTGCCGATGCTGCGCGCCATCGTGGGTCGCGCCCACCGCGCCTCCCAGGACAACCCCGCATTCAGCGCCGAGTGGGCGGCCTGGGCCGGGGGGGACGGCAGCGGCGAGCAGGTACCCGAGCCGTTGATCGCGGTGATCGGCACCTTCCACGACCAGTCGGCCACGCATCTGCAGGCGGGGCAGGCCATGCAGCGGGTCGCGCTGACCGCCGCCACGGCCAGGCTGTCCACAACATTGCTGTCCCAGGTGATGGAGGTACCCGCCACCCGCGGGGAACTGCGGGATCTGATCGGTGGGGGGCTCTGGCCGCAGATCCTGTTGCGGTTCGAGGAAGCGCCGCCGGGTCGATGCCGCGGCTGCTGGACATCGAGGACGTGGTAACCCCCGAGGAGTTGGTGGCAATCGCCGGTGCTGATGGGTAGGACCAGGCGGCGGCCTGCTCGTCGGCTTTACTCGCCCGGGTGCTGCTCGCGGAGCTCGGTGACCAGCACTGCGGCCTGCGTCCGCCGCTGCATCCCCAGCTTGGCCAACAGCCGGGACACATAGTTCTTGACCGTCTTCTCCGCTAAGAACATCCGTTCGGCGATCTGCCGGTTGGTCAGGCCCTCGCCGATCAGATCGAGCAACGTGCGTTCCTGGGCGGTCAATCCGGACAGCGGTCCCGGCTGGTCCATGCTGGTCCGCAGCTTCGTCATCAGTGCGGCCGCGGCCCGGTTGTCCAGCAACGACCGCCCCGACCCGACCTGGCGGACCGCGTCGACCAGCTGCATGCCCTTGATGTCCTTAATCACGTAACCGCCGGCGCCGGCCAGGATCGCGTCCATCATCGCCTGCTCGTCGGTGTAGGAGGTGAGCATCAAACAGTTCAAGTCCGGCAACGCCGAGCGCAGCTCGCGGCACAATTCGACGCCGTTGCCGTCAGGCAACCGGACATCGAGCACCGCGATGTCGGGGCGTAGCGCCGGTATCCGCGCCAACGCCTGCGACACCGAGGACGCCTGCCCGATCACCGTCAGGTTCTCGGCCTCCTCGAGGAGATCGGCCACGCCACGGCGCACCACCTCGTGGTCATCGACCAGAAAGACTTTAATCACCCGCACCCGACCGTCTCCTCCGGGCCTCCGCCGGACCACCGAGACCTTCCCCTCAGGCTACGAGGCAGCACCGGCCGATAACCCGGGGGCTCGGCCGGCGGTGATCGCAGGCGCTCTACGGCACTCTCCGAGCTTTAGGTTCCCACCACCACAGGCGACGGCTGCACCACGATCCGGCCGGTCGGCCGATCGACTGACGGACAGGGGGCTAAAGACTCTGTGAACCGGCCGGGGAACAGGACAGGGTGAGGGCATGACACTGATTGAGTACAGGACGGATCGCTCCCTCATCGCCGCGGTCACCGCTGCGCTGTCCCCGGCGCCGGGTGTTCCGCCCGACCTGATCGGGGTGACGGCCCGCACGGACGGCGCCGTGACGCTGTCCGGGTATGTACGCAGTCATCCCCGGAAGGAAGCCGCGGCGCGTTCGGCGATGCGCGTCCGTGGGGTAACCACGGTCGCGGACGAGATCGTCGTGACCTCCGCCCTCGGTACCGGCGCTGCCGAGGCTGGCCACGACCGCACGGTGCTTGTGAGGTCGAGGCCGGTGAACACCACCGCTGAGGTGGCGCGACCGGTCCTCGACGTCGGTGACCTCGACGTGCTGTCGACGACCCGATGGGAAACCGACGGTGGGAAGCTCGACACCACCGCACCACCGGCGTTGGCCCCCCCGTGAGCGGGCTGCAACGATCGGCTTCCCTCGTCCACCAGCTCACACCGATGCCTCGACCGTCGCCACCGCTGCACCCAACCTCACCGGTTACCTCGCAGCGCAGAAGTAACGGGGACCCGGCATCAGCTGTGTCGCTCCGGTCTGCGGGGAAGATGTTGAGATGACCGACGACACCCAGGAGCTCGACGCGTTTGCCCGCATCCTGCAGACCGCCTACCAAGAGGTCCGCCGCAGCACCCCGCGCTCACGTCCGGAGGTCGAGGACCGGCTGCGGAGCAAGTTGGCGGCCGACGGGGTCACGTTGACCACCGACGTCCTACGGGCGTTGGCGTTCGCGGTCGTGACAGGCAGGGATCTCTGACACGCACACAGATCAGGGCGATCGCCGCATGGATCGGCAGGCAACCCCAAGGGGTGGTGAGCAGTGACATCACCCCCTACCGTGACAGCGTCCCCACGGTGGCCGGTCGGGACCGCGCCGTTGCTTCCTGCAGCCACCGGAGCGTGCGCGAAGGAGCACAACCATGAGCGTCGACCCGTCCGCCTCCGCCCGCGACCGCATTGTCGTAGGTGTCGATAGTTCCCCGCAATCCCTGCAGGCACTGCGCTGGGCTGTGTTCCTCGCGCACACCACCGGCAGCATCGTGGAGGTCGTCGCTGTCTGGCATCCACTCGCCGCCTACAGTGCCGCCACCGTCGGATGGAAGGGGATACCTACCGAGTGGGACCCCGGCCACGAAGCGCGCACGGTCCTCGTCGACACCCTCGATGCGGCCTTCGGCGAGCACCAGCCAGCAGGGTTGCAGATCACGGTGCGCGAAGGCGGCGCCGCGAGGGTGCTGCTGGAGGTCAGCAGCGACGCCCGGATGCTGGTGGTGGGCAGCCGCGGACACGGCGGGTTCACCGGCCTGCTCCTCGGTTCGGTCAGCGCCGCGGTCGCCGAACACGCCACCTGCCCCGTCCTCGTCGTCCACGGCACCACCACCCTACCCCCACCCACCTGAGCAGCGGAACCATCATCCCGCGCCTGGACTATTCCCAGGTGAAGATCTCGAGGGGGATGTGGTCGGGTTCGCCGAGTGCGGCGTCGGTGGGACCAATCAGCAACAAGCGCTGGCCGTCGGGGTCGTGGGTGGTCAGGATCGCCACGGGTGGATGGTCACGGCGGGTCACACGATCGGTCAACGCGGTGAGGCGCTGCTCGTACTCAGCCAGCGCCTCGGGCGTGGGCAGCCGCCACACCAGTGCCTGCACGCCGAGGCTGTCGAGGGCATGGGGTGCTTTGCGTTGGTAGAGGGCAATCTCGAACTGGCCGGCCGGTCCGGTCAGGACGACCGCGTTCGCTTCCCGCTGAGCAACCTCCAGGGCGAACAGCGCCGCGTAGAACGCGACGGAACGGTCCAGGTCCCGCACGTGCACGACGGCACCGTGCAGGTGCGGAGTGTCCGCTGTCGTCACCATCATCGCCTTACCTTTTCTACCCCCGTACCCCCACGTGGTGGGCTCGGGTCCCATTGAAGCACCGTGGGCTGCCGACACGATCTGACCCGCCATCCCTGTGACGGGATGGCGGCGAAGGGGAGGCCGCCGCGCTGCGCGAGCTCCATCCACTCGGTAAAGGTGCTGGTCCTGCCCGGGCCGCAGGGCCGCTGATGACCCAACTGCTCGGGCCTCAGCGCAGCGTATCGCTCGGCCCGCCCGCCATCCCCGACCACGGATGTATCTCGCACCTGGCCCGAGCGGGGGCAGCGACCGGTAGAGCCGCCCACGTCTTGCGCGGCGACACACTCCTGAGGTGGACGTGTGGTCAACGGAACTGTGGGGCGATGAGTTCACGCGGAAGTTGTGCGGGGCTTGGGTGGGCGAGCAGGACGCGAATACCGTCCGGATCGCGCGCGTCGACGAAGGTCCCCTGGCCCACCCCGACCTGCTCGCCTACCAGCTGCTGGCCATCGTGCGGGCCGCCCACGACAACCCGATTCGACTGATGTTCCCGATGATCAGCACCCTGGCTGAGCTCACCGCGGCCCGGCGGGTGCTCGACGCCGCCATCACCCGGGAGGGACGGGGCGACCCACCCCGGCTGCAGATCGGGATCATGGTCGAGGTACCCGCCGCCGCACTCAAGACCGCCGCGTTCGCCCCACACGTCGACTTCCTGAGCATCGGCACCAACGACCTCACCCAATAAGCCCTGGCCGCCGCCCGCGGGAACGCGGCCCTTGCCGGTCTCGCTGACCCCTACGACCCCGGGGGTGCTCCGCCTCGTCGCCGCCGTCTGCGCGGGCGCCAGCCGCGCTGCGGTCGCGGTGTGCGGCGAGTTCGCCGCCGACGAACAGGCCACGCAGCTGCTCGTCGGGCTCGGGGTAGGCGAGCTGAGCGTCGCCCCCCGGGTTGTGCCCGCGCTCAAGCAGGCGGTCCGTGCCCTGAACCGGGGACACGCCGCCACCACGGCCGGTCTCGCCCTCGACGCTGACAGCCCCCAGCAGGTGCGCGCGCTGGTCGCGGGCCGCCCCGCGCCGCAACTGGTGCACCCGACGCGGACAGCGCCACCCGGTGATCGTCACTGTTGCCCGGAACGCGCCGGTCCACCGCAGATCCTCCACCGGGACGATACGCCACCGGAGCGGCGGTCCGCCCGGACATTGAGTCGACAACGCCAGGCGCACCATCACCGCGTTGTCCGACGCAAACCCGGTTGCGGCGACGCCCTAAGGCCAGTGCTTCTCGGCCACCCAGCGGTGTCGCATGCCGTTCTCGCTGTCCGCCGAAACCGCTCACCGTGGTCAGCATTCGTCGAACGGGCTACCGCGATTTCGGGTCGCTGGCACTGGTGGCGTCGGGTTCGACGACGTTGGCCACACGCTCCGACGGTGCGGCTGTGGCATGTTGACCACCGGTATGGGATTCCCGACGCATCCGCTCCACCATTTCCGGGTAGTGCAGCTCGAACGCAGGCCGCTCCGAGCGAATCCTGGGCAGAGAGGTGAAGTTGTGCCGCGGCGGGGGGCAGGAGGTGGCCCATTCCAGGGAGTTGCCGAACCCCCACGGGTCATCGACGGTGACCACCTCACCGTAGCGGTAGCTGGTGAACACGTTCCACATGAACGGCAGCATCGAGGCGCCGAGGATGAACGCACCGATGGTGGAGATGGTGTTCAGGGTGGTGAACCCGTCGGAGGGCAGGTAGTCGGCGTACCGGCGGGGCATGCCCTCCGCACCGAGCCAGTGCTGCACCAGGAAGGTGGTGTGGAAGCCCACGAAGGTCAACCAGAAGTGGAACTTGCCCAGCCGTTCGTTCAACATGCGCCCGGTCATCTTCGGAAACCAGAAGTAAATTCCCGCGAAGGTGGAGAAGACGATGGTCCCGAACAGCACGTAGTGAAAGTGCGCCACCAGAAAGTAGGTGTCGGACACCTGAAAATCTAGGGGTGGGCTGGCCAGCAGGACCCCGGTGAGCCCGCCGAACAGGAACGTGATGAGGAACCCGAGGGAGAACAGCATCGGAGTCTCAAACGTCAGCTGACCCTTCCACATCGTGCCGATCCAGTTGAAGAACTTCACCCCCGTCGGAACCGCGATGAAAAACGACATCAACGAGAAGAACGGCAGCAGCACCGCGCCGGTGGCGAACATGTGGTGCGCCCACACCGCCATCAACCGAGCCCCGATGCTCAGCGTCGCGAACACCAGACCCTTGTAGCCGAACAGCGGCTTGCGGCTGAACACCGGGAAGATCTCGCTGACGATGCCGAAGAACGGAATCGCCACGATGTACACCTCAGGGTGGCCGAAGAACCAGAACAGGTGCTGCCACAGGATCGCCCCCCCGTTCGCCGGGTCGAAGATGTGCGCGCCGAGTCGCCGGTCAGCCAACAGTCCCAGCAGGGCAGCGGCCAGCAGCGGGAACACCAACAACATCATGACCATCGTCACCAGGATGTTCCAGGTAAAGATCGGCATCCGGAACATCGTCATCCCCGGGGCGCGCAAGCAAACGATGGTGGTGACCATGTTGACCGCCCCCAGGATGGTGCCCAGACCGGCGATCGTGAGCCCGGTGATCCACAGGTCACCCCCCGCCCCGGGAGAGTGCACGACATCCGAAAGCGGGGTGTAGGCAAACCACCCGAAATCCGCCGCCCCGCCGGGAGTGATGAACCCCGACAGGGTGATGAGCCCCCCGAAGACGTACAGCCAGTAGGAGAACGCGTTCAACCGGGGGAACGCCACATCCGGGGCGCCGATCTGCAACGGCAGGATGAAGTTCGCAAAAGCGAACACATTCGGGGTCGCGTACAGCAGCAACATGATCGTGCCGTGCATGTCTGGATCAGCTTGACGATGAAGGCGCCCGTACGCGCCTCGCGAGCCGGATACGGCCTGGTGACGATCGGCTTCGGGGCCAACGCGGTCATCGCACTACCCACCCGAGCGCAACGACACAGGACACGAATCGCGGGGCGGTGAGCTGCATCTGCTTCTCCTGACGGTCAGCGACCCTGGCGCCGACGCGAAGCCGAAAGATCGTGCTCATGAACACTAGACCGAGCGAGCCTCAGCGTGAACCACCCGAGCGTGGAACGCAGCCATCCACCCGCACAGGCGACACCTTCCGCTCGCCGGCGCCCCTGCACCAACTCGGACACCCACCGATCGCCACCCAGCAGCTCAGTCATGCGTCACCGCGGCAGGAAGAATGAACCCCCTGCGCGCTCGACACCTCGAACCACATCCGGACGGTGAGCTCCTCCTTCCCGGTCATCGGTTCGGGAGACCGGGACGAAGCGCGGGACGTCTCGGCGGTCGAGGACGTCTTCAGAAGTCCTGGGAAACGGTGTTCCGGCGTCCCGCAATCTGCGGTGCCCTCTACTCATGACGCCGCGAACGATCAACCACCGGCCCGACGGATCAGCGCTTTCGCCGATCACGCTCGAGTTCCTCCACGCGCTCGCGAAGGGCGGCGATCTCCTCACGCAACGCGGCATGCTCACCCCCTGCTCGCGCCGGCCGGCGACGGCCGCACCGACGAGGCGCTCGTTGATGTGCGGGCCATACATGTCCGCGGTGTCCAGCAACGTCACCCCCAGGTCCAGGGCGCGGTGGACTCGGCGTAGTCCCGCGGGCCGTAGAACGCGCTCATGCCCATGCAGCCCAGCCCCTGGGCGCTGACCTCAAGTGCCCCGAGCCGGCGGGTGGGGATGCTGTTCATCGGGCTACCTGATGCTTTCTTGTCTGGGGGCGTGGGCTGCGGACCGGGACGGGTCGGGCGGGGTGGGCCGCCGATGCCGCACGTGCCGGGGCAGGTGGCCCCCCGTTCGTGAGCTGTGCTCGGGCGCAGCCGGCCGGACGGTGGGCCACTTCCGGGGGTGCCTCGTCTCGACCCTGCCCGGCACTACCGAGAATCGTCACCGGCGGGTGTTCGATGATGGCGTCAACGAAGAGACCACGGGCGAGCAACGGGCCGCCGCCGTGCGTGGACGACAGCTCGGTGCGCATGCTCGGGCCTCACCTCCGCATTTCGCGGGCCACCCCGGGGACGCGTCCCAGCCCGCCTATGCGGTGAGTTGGCAGACATCGCCGGACTACCGCACGTTAGCCAGGAAAGGACGGGCTCTCACCACCCGAGTTCGTGCAGTCTCGTGTCGCCGAGCCCGAAGTGGTGGCCGACCTCATGGACGACGGTGCGTCGGACCTGTTGCACAACCTCGGCCTCGGTGCGGCAGGCGGCGCAGATGGCTTGGTGATAGATGGTGATCCGGTCCGGCAGCACCCCGGCGTACTGCGTGCTGCGGCGGGTCAGGGGCACCCCGTGGTAGAGCCCGAGCAAGCCGGCAGGTCCGGTGTCGTGTTCCACGGTCACGGCGACGTTGCGCATCACTCGGCCCAGATCTGGCGGCAACCCGTCGAGTGCCTCGGTGACCATGTCCTCGAAGCGCGCGGGCTCGACATCGACCATGGCCTCATTGTCCCCGGCCGCCAGCCCGGTACGCCTACCGCTGAGCCGCCCGACCATCGACAGTTCCGCCCGCGACGAACCTACCTGTGTCATGAGCGACCGCTACGCTCACCTCCTGCTGGGTCACGAGAGGTTCTCTGACCCAGATCGGCGAGTAAGCGCGTCGCGGGCCCCGCTCGGGATCGCTGGTGTTGATTGTGAGTTTTTGCCCGGGGCAGGGACGACTGTGGCCCGACTGTCGTGTCGGGTGGGCGGGGCTTCCACGGGGCCCGGGGTTCCTTGGCTGGTCGGGTCGGGAGACGTTTGACCTGTTCACCGAGCGTGAAGTCGTCGTGCTGCTGATGGCCATCGCCACCATCAACGTCTGGAACCGGCTCGCCGTCAGCACCCACCAACTACTCCCCGGCATCGACGAGACGTGAGCCGCACCGGGGTGCGGACGAGGGCACGTGTTCCGTGCTTTCGCCAGCTGAATGAAACCTGCCCCGACGATCGTTCGCGGTCCTGGAACACCCGGATCAGATCCAATGCGTGCGCACGATTCCGCGGAGTGCAGCCCCTCGGCAGCACGGTAGCCGAAGGCCCGCTTCACGGCGACGGTGGTGATGCCGGGTACGACAGACTCGGCTTCGCGTCCAGGCCGCAGCCGAAATCGCGCTGGCAAAGACGTCAATGACACCCACGGTCACCTCGCCGGGGTCAAGGTGCTCTGCGAGGTTGCCGACGCCTTGCGCGTCGAGCTGCGCGGGCATGACCTGCTTGGCCGGTTCGGGGGCGAGGAGTTCGTCGCCTTCCTCGAAGGACCCACCCTCGAGCACGCCACCGACATCTCTGAACGCCTACGCCACCGGATCGCCGCCCTCACCACCATCGACGCCCTCGTGGTGACGGGATCGGTCGGTCTCGCGCACTGCACCCAAGCACGAAACACCAGCCTCGAGGACCTCCTCCACATGGCCGACATCGCCCTGTGCAAGGCGAAATCAGCAGGCCGTAACCGGGTCGGCATTGCACACGTCGACGCTCAAATTCCCGGCAGAGCCCGCCAGTAGGGCACCGCGTGTAGCGCGGGGTGGGGCGGCACATGGGTGCTACTGCTGGAGCGAGTAGCCACAAGAGGTACAGCACACATCCCCAGGTCAGTGATTCGCTCGTGCCCGCATCCATCCGTTGAGTCCGTTGCGGGGAGCCGCGGTCGGGTGATAGAGGGCGTGGTGGCCATTGGGCCGCTCAGTAGCTCGCTTTGAAGCTCGGGGGGTCGGCGCGGTGGCGGTCGGTGTAGCTCTGCCGGTAGCCGTAGCCGGTGTTGTCGGTGAGGCCGTCGACGTCCACGCGGCGGCGGGCAGTGCCCGCATCGGGGGTATTCGCGTCGCTGTGTTCCAGCAGCGGGGGGATTGCTGGGGCGTCGGTGTCCGCCGCCGCGAAGTGGTCGGCTGAGGGGTTTCCGGCGGGCGAGGTGGCCACTGCCCATTCCCGGGTGATTGATCGGTGCGCCGCCGCTCGCTCGCTGTCTGGGTCGGGTGTCGGTCCCAGCGCTCGCGCGGGGTCGGTGATGGCGTAGGTGCTGCGGTAGGTGTCCACCATGGACACGATCGCATCCCAGTGTTGGGCGCGGGCCGGTTCGGTGGGGCGCGTACCGAGTGCTGCTCGCCAGGCCTCCGTTTCCTCGCCGTCGGCGGCGGGGTCGACGGTGGCGGCGGGGGGGTTCTGGACTGCGGTCATGCGTGCGGTGATGTCCTGTTGATGGGTGCGTGCCGCGGCGAGCTGGCCGGCTTTGTCGAAGGGCATTCCGAGGCGGGCTTGGGCCCGGTCCCGCTCGCTGGTGGTGGCGGTGATGGCGGCACGGGTGTCGGCCAGGGCGCGGTCCATGGCGGTGAGACTGTTCTCCAGGCGGACGATGAGGCCCGGCCCGGCTTGATGGAGGTCGGCGGCGGTGTAGGCCACCGCCCGGGCGGGGCAGTCGGGGAAGGCCAGCACGGCCTGGGTGCCCTGCTGGGTGGGCACGGTGGCAGCGGTGACGGTGAAACCACCGAGGGTGCCGATGTTCCCGAGCTCGTGGCGGTAGTAGCCGCGGTCGCTGGCCAGCGCGGTGCTCAGGTGCGTGGCCAGCGCCGCGGCCGCCTCCCCGCGCTCGGTGTGCCGGGCACCGTTGATGGTCGCGGTGAACGCGTCGCCCTTGGTCGACACCCGGCGCTCGATCGCCGCCCTCAGGGGTGGGACCTCGGTGTTCAGGGCGCTGAGGGTGGCGGTGGTGGTGTGGACCCGGTGGCGCAGCATGGCCTGGCCGCGGTCGTGGGCGCGGCGTAACCGTTCGAGTTGGCCGATGTCGGCGTCGACGGTGGCCTTTTCCAGCAGGAGCGGGTCCCCCGATGCCAGGGCTTTGACCTCCGCGTAGGACAGGGCGTCCCCGCCGAGGTCGTCGATCTCGCGGGCATCCAGGCGGCCTTTGGTGACTTGGGCGATGAAGGACGCTTTGCGTTCCACCGTTTGCCAGGAGTAGGTGTCGAAGGTGGCTTCGGTGACGTAGCGGTAGATCCCCACCTCGGGGTTCTGGTTGCCTTGGCGCAGGATGCGGCCGTCGCGTTGCTCGAGGTCGGCGGGGCGCCACGGGCAGTCCAGGTGGTGTAACGCCACCGCCCGGGTTTGCACGTTGGTCCCGACGCCCATCTTTTTGGTGGAGCCGATGAGGACTTGCACTTGCCCGGTGCGCGCGGCCTCGAACAGGGCTTCCTTGTCCCGGTCGGTGCGGGCGTCGTGGATGAACGCCACCTGCCCGGCGGGTACCCCGCGGTCGGTCAGCTCCGCCTTGAGGTTGTCGTAGACGTTCCAGTGCTCCCCGGGGGTGCCCAGGTCGGCGAACACCAGTTGCAGCGCCCCCGGACGTGGGTGCACGGCCCCGGAGGGGGCGAGGTAGGTGCGGTGCGCGTTGTCCTTCCAGATCCCGGCGATGCACTCCGCGGCGGCGGCGCTCTTGCCGGGTGCGGCCGGGTCGACCTCGATGACCTCCCCGCCCTCGCGGGCGCGGATCAGGCGCAGGTCCAGCGCCGCGGCCCGCCCATCGCTGGTGATGCTCAGCATGTTGTCCTCTTGGGGTTCCACCAGCCCGTTGCGGACCGCCTCCGCGCGGTCCCCCAACTCGGCGACGTAGGCGCGGACCTGATCGCTGGGGGCCACGACGATGGTCTGCGGTGCCCGCTGCCCGTCGTCGCGGGCGGTCAGCTGCGGAACGGGCAGGTTGAGGTCCTCCGCGGTTTTCACGTCGGCACCCACATGCCACATGCGCAGCAGCTCCGGGGTGTTGCGGAACTTCGCGAACCGGGTCTTCATCCGCCAGGAGCCCCCGTCCGGCGACATTTCCAGGGCGCTGACGGTGGACCCGAACGTGGCCGCCCAGGTGTCGAAGTCGCCGATGCCCGCTTCGGTGAGCAGATCGGGGCGCAGGTAGCGCTGCATGACGTAGGCCTCGGTGATGGAGTTCGCGATCGGGGTGGCGGTGGCCCCGATCAGCGCGCGGCCGCCGTGCCGGTGGCGCAGGTAGTCCACTTTCAGGTGCAGGTCGCTGGCCCGGTCGGCGCCGGTGATGGCGGCGTCGCGAATGTTCGATGGGGTGAACAGGTTTTTGTAGTCGTGCAGCTCGTCGACCACGAGGAGGTCAATACCGGTCTGTTCGAAGGTGATACCGGGGTCGACCGGGCCGCCGAGTTTGGACTTGATGCGTTCCTCGGCGGCGAGGATCTGGTTTTCCACCCGTTTCACCGTGGCCGTGGGTTCTCCTTCGGCCCGCAACCGGGCCGCGGCCTCGCGCATGGGGGTGATTTCGGCGTCCAGGTAGGCCTGGCGGGTGGCGTTGGTGACGGGCAGCCGGGAGAACGCGGTGCGGGTCATGATGACCGCATCCCAGTCGCCGGTGGCGACCTGGGCCACGAAGTCACGGCGTTTGTCCCCAGCCAACTGGTCGATGCTCGCGGCCAGGACCTTGGCTTGGGGGTAGAGCTGCAGGAACTCGGTGGAGAACTGGCGGAGCATGTGGTTGGGCACCACGAGGGCGGGTTTGTTGACCATGCTCAGGCGCCGCAGTTCCATCACGGCCATGGCCATCTCCGCGGTCTTGCCCGCTCCGACCGCGTGGAACAGTCCGGTGTTGGGTTCGGCGATGCAGCGGGCGACCGCGGCGAGCTGATGGGGGTGTGGGGTGAAGGTTTGCGCGAGGCCGGGCAGGCTCATGTGGGTGGTGTCGTAGGAGCGCAGCACCAGGGCGTTGAAGCGGTCGTTGTAGACGCGGGCGAGCCGGTCGGCGCGGGCGGGATCTTCCCACACCCATTCGGCGAAGCGGTCGTTGAGGGCGGTGGCTTTGTCGTTGGCGGCGGTGGTTTCGGTGGGGTTGAAGATGCGGGTGCCGTCCTCCATTTCGTCGTAGATGCGGATGTCTTGCTGTTTGAGCAGGTGCTGGGTGAGTCTCGGGGCTGGTTTGCGCTCGGTGCCCCATTCCTCGGTGCTGAGCACTCCCCCGTTGCCGCCGCGGACCGTCCAGTCCGACCCGGTGCTGTGGGTGACCTTGATGGTGGCATCGGCCAGGTTGTGCCGCAGGAAGGTCTGCACATCGTCGGCGCCGACCCAGGCCGCGCCGAGGCGGGCGTCGATGTCGCCGGGGCCCAGGTCCTCGGGGATGACCTCGGCCAGGGCGGTCACGTTCACCGCGAAGCGGTCGTCGGTGGCGGCTGCTTCGCGGGCGTCGGCGAGTTTGGTCCGGACGTTGCCGGAGAGGTAGTCGGCGGCGGTGACCAACTCACCGGTGGCGGGGTCGTCATAGACCAGTTGTCCCATCGCCTGCCGCGCGGCGGGCTCGTCGACGCCGAGCAGGCGGGCGATCTCCGCACCATGCAGCGCGCCGTGGGTGTCCAGGCAGATGGCGACCGCATCGGCCGGGGTGTCCGCGCCGAGGCGGGCCCGGCGGGGGGCGACGACCCGGGTGGTGTGGATCGCGGCTTTGGTGGCGGTGCCGGTGGCGGCGTCGTAGGTTTCCAGGGCCCGCACCATGGCCGCGAACGGGTCCGACCCGAACAGGCGCATCACCGGCGGCGCGATCTCGGCCATCACCTCCTCCCCGGTGGCGGGGTCGGTGCGCCCCGTGCGGCGGCGGGTGACCCGATTGATCGGGCCGTACGTCTCGGTGTAGCGGTCATAGCCGCGGGTGAGGGTGTGGCGCAGGCCCGCGAGGTTCTCGGTGTTCTCCCCGGTGGCGGCTTCCGCGGTGAGCAGTGCGACTTCGGTGTCCCGCAGCCGGAGAAGCTGGGACAGTTCGCGGGTCTGGGTGCCGGGCACAGCCAGGGTGGTGTCGGTGCCCTCGGGGGTGCGGACGGTGAACGTGGCGTCACCGTCCTCGGTGATGTGACCGACCATGCGGTCGGTGACCCCACCGACGCGGGCAGCGAGGCGGCGTTCGGTGGTGTCCAGCTCTCGGGGGCTGTGCGCCAGTCCCCGCTGGCGGGCTTGCTCCAGCACCGGGGTCAGGGCAGTGGTCAGGGCCGGGCCGAGCGGCCCGTCGTGGGTGACGCGCAGGTCGGGGGTGCTGAACCGTCCGGTGTCCGCGGACAGGGTGCCCAGAATTTGACGGGGGTGCGCGTGGAAGTACTGGTTGATGCGCAGCGGCTCGTCGCCGCCGAGTGAGGCCATGGGCTCGGCGCGTTCCCAGTCGGCGTCCGGGCCGGTGTCGGTACCGTCGCGGCGGCGCAGCACCAGCAGGTCGGTGACCACTTGGGTGCCCGCGGTGCGTTGATGCGCCCCGGTGGGCAGGCGGATCGCCCCGAGCAGCTGCGCCTGCCCGGCGATCTCGCGCCGGGCGGCGGGGTTCTGGGCGTCCATGGTGTAGCGGCTGGTCAGCACCATCACCGTGCCGCCGGGCTTGGTCAGGGCGAGTGACTTCAAAATAAAGTGGTTGTGCATGGAGTGGTGGCCCTGGTTGTGCACCGGGTCGGTGAGGGTCACGTTGGCGAACGGCACGTTGCCGATGACCGCATCGAAATGGGCCTCCGGCAGGCGGGTATCGGCGAAGGACTCCGCCCGGATGGTGGTCTCGGGGTAGAGGTAGCCGGCGATCGCCGCGGTTGTTGGGTCCAGCTCCACCCCGGTCAAGGTCGCGGTGGCGGGGGCCAGGCCGAGGAAGGTGCCCGACCCGCTGCCCGGCTCCAGCACGGCACCACCGTCGAAGCCCAGCCCCTGCAGCCCTGACCACATGGCGGCCACGATGGCCGGGTCGGTGTAGTGGGCGTTGATGGTGGTGCGGGAGGCGGCGTTGAATTCCCGCTCGCTGAGCAGTTCCCGCAGCTGCCCCCGCGCCGCGGTGAACTCGGTAATGGACTCATCGAACACCCCGGGTACCGCACCCCAGGAGGACCACCGGGACAGGCGTTCCTGCTCGGTGTGGGTCGCGGGCCGCTGCTCCGTTTGCAACGTCCGCAGGGTGTGGATGGCCGCAATGTTGGCGGTGATCCGGGCGTGCGCCCCGCTGGGGACGCTGGGCTGGGTGGGATCGGGATGCCAGGTCAGCCCCGGTGGGGTGTCGGGGTGTTCTCCGCTTCGTCGTTCATCTCCCACACCGCCTGCTGCCAGTCGTTGAGCAGACCGACCATCGCCGTCGTCTTCGCGCTCTCCTCGTCGGGCTCGGTCTCCTGCTCGGTCTCCGGGGGAATCGAATGGACCTCCTGCGCCATCACCAACTCCGCGGCCCGCAGCCTGGCCATGTTCATCCGGCCCACCTTCGCCAGGAACCCCTCGCCGGGGCTGTCCGGGCCCGCCAGCGCCCGCTCCGCGGTCTGTACCTGGTCCTCGATCCGCTGGCCGAGGTCGCTGAAAAAGTGTTCCGGGTTCGGGATCTGCTGATACCTGCCCGGCAGAAAGTCCCGGTAGTAGCTGCGTGCTCGGCTCGCGTACTCCAGATCGCTCATCGTCGTGCTCCTTCTGTTGATCGTCTCCTGCGCTGCCCCAGAGGAAGTCCAAAGACAGCTGGTTGTCGTCGTCGGTGCGCTGTGTGCGTCGATCTCGCCGTGCCATCGGTGGTTTCCTCTCGTCGGGGTCCACCTCTCTACGTACGAAAAGCCCCGCGTTTAGCCACTTCGGCGCGAAAAAAGTTTTCAGTAGCCCATGTGTGACCCCTGCCCGTCGCCGCGGTGCCGGTCGGTGTAGCCGGTGCCGTAGCCGAACCCGTGTTCGTCGGTGATGCCGTCTTGCACCACCGCGCCCTCCTCTTCCTGGTAGTCCTGTTCGTAGTCCTGCTCGTCCACCTCATCCTCGAGATCGGTGTCCGCGTCCCGGTGCTGGGTGAGCTCGGTGAGGCGTTGATCGAGGTCTGCGAGGCGGCGCTGCACGTCGCTGTCGGCCTCGGGGGTGTCCTGTGCGTTGGTCATGGTCGTGGCCTTCCATTCTCGGTTGACTGCGTGGTAGGCGAGCGCTTGTTCGCTGCCCGGTGGCGGTGGCGCACCCAGCGGGGCGGATGGATCGGTGCTGGTGATGTGGTAGTCCGACCGGTAGGTGTCCACCATCGACGTGGTGAAAGCCCACTGGCGGGCCAGCGCCGGGTCCTCGGGTCGTGGCCCCAGTCCCGTCCGCCACCCCAATGTCTGCGAAGCTTCGGGGTCGGCCGCGGTGTCCTGGGGTTGTGCTGCCTGCACGGGCTGTGCCCGGTCGGGCTGTGCCCGGTCGGGCTGCGTGAGCTGCACTCGGTGGACGAGTTCGGCGCTGGCCGATCGCTGGCCCGGCCGAACACCCGGGGTGGTGGTGTCTGCGGTGGGCTGCTCCTGCACGCCTCGCTGCTCCTGCACGCCTCGCTGCTCCTGCACGCCGGGGGCGGTGCTGAGTGCGGGTTGGGTGAGGGCGTGCTCGCGGGCGGTGTGGGTTTCCGCCCGCAGCAGTGCACCCTCTAGGACGCGGACCTGGTCCCGATGGGTGGCAAGGGCTCTCAGGTCGAGGTCGGTGGCCGCGATACGGGCGAACTCGACGTCCTGGGGTGTGGTGATGCCGGTGGGCCCGGCCTGCTCGACCAGGGTGTGGTGTGCGGTGTCGTAGTCGGCGCGGCGTGCGGTTGCCTCGCTACGGGCGTAGTCCACCCGATCGGCGGCGAGTGCGTGCAGGGGTTCCAGCTCGCTGACACGCCCGTCGTCGCCCGCGGTGCGCGCGGCACCCAGCTCGGCCGCCAACTGGGCGGCGGTGTGCTCGGCAACTTCTACGGTGTGGTCGGCGTCGATCCATTCCTGGTGGGCGTCGGCGTCAGCTACGGCGTAGGGCATCAGGTCATCGGCGCGTTGGCGCATTGCGGCGATCATGGGCATGGTGGCGTGCAGGTGCGGTGACGTTCCGTCGAAGAGCTGCTGGCGGGCGTGGCGCAGCTGCTCGCGGGCGGCGGCCAGGTCGGTGGTGATGGCCTCAACCTGCTCGGCGGGGGGCAGGTCGGTGTAGGGCAATTCGGTCAGCAGTGCCCCATCCCAGTCGCCCCCCGCCTCGGTGGGGTGCCCGGCTGCCGCGGGATCCCCGGCGGGTTCGGTGGTGGCGACGGCAGTGAGGTAGTCGTCGTCGGTTCCGAGCTCGACGTGTTCCCCGGCCAGCGTGGTGTCCGGATTCTCTTCCGCAGAGGAGGGGGCAGCCCGCTCAGCGAGGGCCGCGGCCGCCTCTTCGTCCTCGGGGTCGACCGGTGCGTCGTTGAGTAGGGACGTCACGGCCTCGTCGTTCGCCGCGGCGGTGGTGGGGTCGTGGCGGGCGTCCTCGAGGAGGGCTTGCACCCGGGACACCAGGGCAGGGGCCACCTCCGCGGGGCGCAGCACGGTGTCCTCGTCCAGGGTGGCCAACAGCAGCTCGTGCGCGGTGCCCAGCACCTGGGCGGGTTCCCACCCGGCGTGGGTGGCGTGGGTGATGGCGGTGACCAGGCCCGGCCACGCCGGGTCGGCGAGGACCCGCTGCGCCACGGTGTCCCCGAGGACCTCACTCAGTGCGGGGGTCCAGTCCGGGCGCAGTGTTTGCGGGGCATTGACCGCGGCGGCGTCCAGCACGGAGGGGGCCAGGTGCGGGGACAGCCGCCACCACAGGGCGGCGCCGGGTAGCTCGTCGGGAAGGGGTCGGTCGTGGGTGGCGTCGACGGCGAGACGGCCGATGTCGATGCCGGCGCGGTCCGCGGCGGTGAGGTGCTCGGCCAGGACCGGCCAGTAGGGGTCGCTCACGAGCCGCTGGTCGATGCTGTTCGCCAACGGCGCCCACCGTTGGGCGGCGGCGTGGGGGTCGCCGAGCACCCTTTGTACCTGGGCGTCCAGCGTCTTTTGGTAGCGGCGTACCGCGATCCGCAGGGCGTCGGGCCCGGTGGGTCGCCGATCCGCCTCCGCCACCCCGGTAGCAGCCCGCCACACCGCGAGCCCGGCCAGCAGGTCGGGGTTCTCCCCGACCAGTGGGCGTGCCCACCCCGGCGCTGAGGTGGGGGTGAACTCGCGGGCCTGCGCCGCCACAGCGGCTGCGGTGTCGGTGACCGCATGCTCCCGCGCGGACAGGTAGGGACCCCACTGCGGGTGCTCGGCGAGTGGGGCGGGCAGCCCGGGTAGCCACGGCAGCGGACCGGTCTTGCCGGAGTGCTGCCCGGTGGTGTCCAGTCGCCAGTCCAGTACCGCGGCGACATCATCGGCGGTGGCCAACTCCCGGGCTTGCGCCGCGGTGCGCAGCGCGGTGTTGGGGTCGCGGCCGGCCAGGCTGATGATCGCCAGGTGCGCCCGCAGCGTCGGATACGCCGGGGTCGCAGTCAGCCCGGGCTGGATGTCCTCGGCGGCGGTGTCGATCGCGGCGAGGACCTCGGGGCCGACCAATGTTTCGGCGGCCACGGCGACGGCGTCTTCGTAACTCCCGGTGGCGTGCTCCAGCTGGGTCACCGGGTCGGCGAGGTCGCGGGCGGTGGTGTGCGCTGAGCGTTGCGCTCCGTCGGAGCCAACGATGCGGGTCAGCACATCGACCGCCGTCGGGGGGCGCAGCCCGTCGGGGGTGATGACACTGTGCGGGTCACCCTCACCGGTGGTTTGCACGTACAGCTGGTTGCTCCCCCGACCGCGGGTCATGGCGACGTAGAGCAGTTGCCGGGATTCCTCACCGGTGGCCACGGTGTGCGCGGTGTCCGCGGTCAACCCTTGGGCGGCGTGCACGGTGCGGGCGTAGCCCAATTCGACCTGGTCGGCGACGTAGTGCGCGGGCAGGGTGATGATCCGGTTCGTGCCGACATGCTGGGCACGCACGGAGCCGTCCGCACCGACGTCACGGACCCTCCACCGGTCTCCGTTGCGGACCCAGTCGTTGCGGGTGAGGACCAGGCGGCGGTCGTTGCGCCGGGTGGTGATCATGTCCCCGGCACTGGCGCTCGACCCGGTCCGCAAGGTGACTTCCCGCCCGGGCGGGGTGCCCTGAGCGGCGAGGCGGTCGGTGCGGGCCCGGTCGTTCAGCGCGGTGACCGCCTGCGTGGTGGGGGCCAGCATCACCGCGTCCAACCCGGCGGCGTGGTCGGCGGCCCACCCGGCGTAGGCCTGGTCCAGGACGGTGGCGGGGTCACCGACCCGGACCCGGTTGTTGTCGATGTAGTAGCCGATCCCGGCGGGGTCCCCGGCCCGGATGGCCAGCGACGCCGCCCCTTCGGCGGGGTCGGTGAACCGCATCACCTCGGACAGAGTCACCGCGCCGACGGTCTCGGCGATGTCCCGGACGACCCCGCCCGCGCTGACCGACGCCAGCTGCTGGTCGTCGCCGACGAGGCGGACACTGCCCCCACGCCCCAGCACATAGGCCGCGGCGACGTCCAGGTTCGGGGTCCCCGACATCGCCGCCTCATCCACGATCACTAACGTCTCCGGGCCGATGTCGGCCACCCATGGGGGTACCCGGACCGGGGCGTCGGCCCGGTCCGGGTCGCCGAGTTCACCGAGGACGTGGGTGAGTTTGTCCACCGTGTCGGTCGGCGCGTGCAGGTCTTGCCCCAGCACGGCGGCGGCCGCGGCGGTGGGGGCCAGTCCGACGACGTGGCCGCCGTCCTCGGTCCACGCCCGCGCCAGCGCGCTCATGGCGGTGGTCTTCCCCGTCCCGGCCGGGGCCAACGCCACCTGCACTCGGGCACCGGAGGTGGCGAGTTCGCGGACCAGGGCGACCTGACCCGGGTTGAGGTCCACCCCGTTCGCCGCCGTTTCCAGCAGGGCCATGTCCACCGCGCGGCTGGTGGTGACCCTCCCGTCGGTGCGCTGGGCGGCGGAGAGGAGGCGGGCTTCGGCGTTCATCACCGCCTGTGAGGTGTACAGCTGGGTGCGGGCCGTGGTGTAGACCGAGGCGCCATCGGCCCGGCGCAGGGCGGCCGGTTCCGTGGCGGTGATCAGGATTGGGGCGGACAGTTCCACCGACTCGCCGGGGCCCAGGGCGGCGGTCACGATCGCTTCCACGGTGGTGTCCAGCTCGTCCAGCTTTACTCCGGTGGCGCGGGCGGCGCGTTCGGCCTCGGCCCGGATGTGGTCGGGCTGCCACGTCGCCCGGGCATCCGAGACGGTGCGAATAACCGCTCCTGCGGTCTGGTTGATCCACTCTTCGTCGACTCGGGCGCTCATCTGTGGTTTCGCGGCGGGGACCGCGGTGTGGATCATCGCCGTGAGCTGGGGTTCACCGCCGAGAACGTCGACGGCTTCGGTGCGCCACTGCTGGCGCTGTTCGGCGTGGGAGCGGGGTTCGTGTTTGGCGTCGCGGGTTTCCAGGGTGGCCTGCTGCGCCAACGCCAACGCTTCGACCACCGAGGGTGCCCGCCCATGCGCGGTCTGAAACGCTGCGGCCAGCTCCGCGCGCCGGGTGTCGATGCTCGCCCGCCGCGCCGACCACACCCCCGACAGCGCTTCATCGACGCCGACAACTTCGCGCACCACCCGCTTGCTCGGGTCGGTGCCGGAGCGTTCAGCGAAGGACACCCCGAGTCGGTCCACCAGGTGGGCTTCCAGGCGGGTGTTGTACCGCTCCGATGCCGCGACCGCGGCTTTGTGCAGAACCCGTCCGTCCAGGGCCAGCCACCGCAGGATGCCGTCGCTGTCGCGGGTCTGCACCTTGTTGCTGATCGCGACGTGGGTGTGCAGATCCGGGTCCCCGGCCCGGGAATCGCGGTGGGTGAACACCGCCCCGATCAACCCTTCGGTGTCGACCTGCCGCACCCCGTTCGTACCCACCCGGGTATAGGCGGCGTTGGCTTCCAGCCAGCCAAGGACGTCCGCTACGGCCGCTTGGTGCGCCGCTTCGATCTGCTGGCCCACCTCTCGCGGCGCGACCGCCCACAGCGTGGACACACTCTTCACCGGGCTGAAGGTGAGGTCGTACCCGGCGACCGCGGTCGTGGCTTGCCGGGAGCCGCGGGCGATGAACCCGGACAACTCCCGCTCATCAACCGGTGCCCGCCCGTACTCCTTGCCGAACAGTTCGGTGCCGACCTCGGTGCGGATCCGAGCCCGCACACCCTCGGCGATCACCGAGGCGCCCTTGCGACCGGCAGCCACGTTGTGCGCCACGAACCGCTGCGCCACCACCGTCCGGAACTCGGTGGCCCCCTCAAAGACTTTGAACGGCACACCGAGCTGGGTGGCCCCCATCGCCGTGGGCACTCGCCGCCCCCTTACCTGCGGTGTTACCCGGAGAAGACCGAACGTTTGGCGCCGGATTATTCGTGGACCTGATTCCGTCGTCGTGTTGGTTCACCAACGTGCGCTCCTGTGTGAGTGCACGGGACTGGGACCGGCTACGCACCCTCGTCTACGGTCGGGCCGGGAACCGATGCGAGGCGTGCGGCGCCGGTGTGCACCGCGAGCACCAGGTGTGGTTGGAAGCTCACGAGCGGTGGGACTACAACCACGCCACCCGCACGCAGCGCCTGACGCGTCTAGTGTGCCTGTGCACCCGGTGTCATCAGGCCACCCACTTCGGCTACGCCGAGATCACCGGACGCGCCGCACAAGCGTTGGCGCACCTGTGCGCGGTGAACCACTGGACCCGCCGCGACGCCGAGGCGCACATCGCCGCCGCCGCCAGCCTGTGGCGGTTCCGATCCGAGGCGGACTGGTCCCTGGACCTGAGCATCCTCACCGGCGTCGGGATCACCCCACAGCCGCCACCCACACCCGCACAACGCCGCACCCAGGCCGCCACTGACCTCGACCGTCCCAGCAGCCCGCCACCCCGGTAGGAGTATCCGAATATGCCCACAGCAGACAGCTCGACCAAGAGGTCCGCGATCAGCGCGCGGGAACGCGCTCGCCAAGCGACGACACGACGGCTCGCCACAGAACACACTCGGTTGAAGAAAAACGAAGACGACCTGGTCGCGTTCTTCGACGCGGGCAGAACCGCGGAAAAGGTAGCCGGTGACGTGGAGAAGAAAATCCAAGCAATCCGAAACGATGCGGCCACCAAGATCGACGCCGCCGAACGTG
>JAABUR0100001341.1_pt1 | contig 32464 bp, 35 predicted proteins | sample 5560091 | NCBI WGS metagenome assembly JAABUR01 (sample SAMN10711879, study PRJNA513375) | rock metagenome | isolation source: Antarctica rocks | place: Antarctica: Victoria Land, University Valley sud
CTCACCGGGGATGTAGGTAGTGACCTCCATCCCGTTCGTGAGCCGCACGCGAGCCACCTTGCGGAGCGCCGAGTTCGGCTTCTTGGGCGTGGTCGTGTAGACGCGCGTGCACACCCCGCGCCGCTGCGGGGCGGCGACCTTCGTCTTGCGGCCCTTACCCGACTTGAGGCCGGGAGTGGCGAGCTTTCGCTTGGGGACCTTGCGCCCCTTGCGCACGAGCTGTGAGGTAGTCGGCATGCGAGGCGGGATCCTAGCAGCGTGAACCGAGACCGCCGGCCCGCCGGGATTCGGCAGGCCGCCTCGAAGCGGCGCCTACGCGGAGGCGGGTATGACCGCGCCGGCCGCGCGCACGGGGGCGGGCGTCAGGGCGCCGGCGACGATCACGAGCACGAAGGCGAGCGCCTGGGCGACGAGCGCGAGGGGGTGGCTCGGCAACGGATCGCCGAAGACCACGATCCCGCCCGCGATCCCCGCCACGTTGGCCGCGGCGCCGGTGACGGCGATGACCGGCACCGCCTCGCCGTCCTGGAGCCCGCGCGCCGAGGCGTAGAAGGCGGCGACCGAGGCGACGATGGCGACGAGCAGCCAGGGAGAGAGAAAGGCGCCCACGCCGCCGTGGCCGACGAGCCCCGTCAGCGCCTTGATGGAGATGTCGGAGACCCCGAAGAGGACGCCGGCCGCGGCGCCGAGCATGACCCCGTGGTGCTCCCCCGGCGCCCCGATGCGCGGGCCGATGATGAGCAGGCCGCCGATGAGCACGAGCGCCGCCTCGAAGGAGATCATCCCGCCGAGCGAGAACTGCGAGTGCGCGGCGTGGGCGACCGGCAGGGTGAGGCCGAGGAGCGCCAGCCCGACCGCGGTCAGGCCCAGGCCGATCCACTGGCGCCGGCCCACGGAGAAGCCGAAGAGACGCTCGGCCATGACCGCGAGCAGCACCACGCCTCCGGCGAGCACCGCCTGCACGATCGACATGGGCGCGAGGGCGAGCGCGCCGACGTGGAGGATCCACGCCCCGGCCGCGACGAGCATCCCGAGCGCGAACCACTTCGAGGCGAAGAGCGCGCGGCCCGAGCGGAGCGGATGGCGCAGATCGACCGGCGGCGCCGCGCAGGCGCCGCGGTGCTTGTAGAGGAAGCCGAGGTTCGTGACGAACGCGCAGGCGAGGGCGAGGAGGATGCCGGTGGAAAGGCTCATGAGAGAGAAGGAGACTGGCCGCGTGCGGGAGGGGTGCGGTGCCTTGACCTCAGTCTTCGACACCGGAAGGCGACCTCTTGACTCGCCCGGTGACTTCTAGCAGCGTAGACGCGTCGGCATGGCGGCGATTCGTACCGGAACGCGCATGGATCTACCAATAAACCCCGCACGGCCGGCCCTGCTCATCGACGTGGACGGCGTCATCTCCCTCTTCCCCGTCCACCCGAACACCTGTCCACCGGGAACCTGGGTGATGGTCGACGGGATCATCCACCTCCTTTCCACCGAGGCCGCCGAGCACCTGCGCGAGCTCGGCCGGCGCTTCGATCTCGTCTGGTGCACGGGCTGGGAGGAGAAGGCCGACGAGTACATCCCCCGCGCGCTCGGCCTCCCCCGGGGGCTCCCGCACGTCTGCTTCGGAGGCGAGCGCCCCGAGGACGAGGCGCACTGGAAGCTCGGCGGCATCGACCGTCAGCTCGGCCCCGAGCGAGCGCTGGCGTGGATCGACGACGCCCACGACGAGGCGTGCGCCCACTGGGCGCAGGCGCGACACGCCCCGACGCTTCTCCTCACCACCGAGTCGACGTTTGGGCTCACGCGGGCCCATGCCGACCGGCTCATCGCCTGGGCCGACGGACTGCACCACGCCAGAGCGCACGCGGCGGCCGGCACTCGCCGGCCGCCGCGCAGGCCGAACTCCTAGCTCGAGCTCCCGCCGCCGTTGCCCGACTCGGGCACGTCGAGGTCGGCGAGCTCCTCGGCGAACCCGACCGCCGAGCCACCGCTGCCGCTCGGCCCGATCCGCTCCAGATCGGAGAGCTCGTCGTCCACCGAGGGACCGAACGAGTGCAGCGCCTCCCGATCGGTGAGCCCGAGCTCGGCGAGATCCTCGTCGCCCAGCAGCCCCTCGTCCATGCCGCGGGGCAGCGGCTCGGTGGGCTCGATCTCGATCCGCCGGTAGCGCTTGAGGCCCGTGGCGGCCGGGATCAGCTTGCCGATGATCACGTTCTCCTTGAGCCCGTTGAGGCGGTCGATCTTGCCCTCGAGCGCCGCGTCGGTGAGCACCTTGGTCGTCTCCTGGAAGGAGGCGGCCGAGAGGAACGAGTCCGTGTTGAGCGAGGCCTTCGTGATCCCGAGGACGATCTCCTCGGCCTGAGCGCCCTCGCCGCCCCCGTCGATGATGGACTGGTTGAGCTTCGCGTAGTCGTAGCGGTCGACGAACTGACCGGGCAGGAGCTCCGTGTCGCCCTTCTGATCGACGCGGACCTTCTTGAGCATCTGGCGCACGATCAGCTCGATGTGCTTGTCGTTGATGTCCACGCCCTGGGACTTGTAGACCTTCTGGACCTCGCTGACCATGTAGAGCTCGGTCTCGGTCCGCCCGCGGATGGCGAGCAGCTCGTGGGGATAGAGCGAACCCTCGTTGAGCTGGCGCCCCGGGTCGACCTTCTCGCCCGCGGCCACGAACAGCCGGGTGCGGCGGGGGAAGGCGTGGCGATGCTCGTCGCCGCCGTCGTCGGTGATGACGACGGTGAGCGCCTTGTCGGTCTCCTCGATGGAGACCACGCCGCCCACCTCGGCGATCTTCGCGAGGCCCTTGGGCTTGCGCGCCTCGAAGAGCTCGACGACGCGCGGGAGGCCGTGCGTGATGTCCGCGCCGGCGACGCCGCCGGTGTGGAAGGTCCGCATGGTGAGCTGGGTCCCGGGCTCGCCGATCGACTGGGCGGCGATGATCCCGACCGCGTCGCCGATCTGCGCGACCTTGCCGGTGGCCATCGCGCGTCCGTAGCACTTCTGGCACACGCCCGTCTCGGCCTGGCACTTGAGCACGGAGCGCACGGGCACCTTGACGGGCTCGCCCTTGTCCCGCTCGGCCTCGAACGCCGCCGCGATCTCGGCGAGCTCGGCCCGGTCGATCTCCTCGCCGTCCTCAACGAGCGTGCGCCCTCGCTTGGTGGCGAGCTCGCGCGCCGCGAAGCGGCCCACGAGGTTGTCATTGGGTTGGCCGCCGGCGGCGAAGACGTCGAGCTCGACGTACTCCTCCGAGCCGCAGTCGGCCTGGCGGATGATCACGTCCTGGGAGACGTCGACCAGGCGCCGGGTCAGATAGCCGGAGTCGGCGGTGCGCAGGGCGGTGTCGGCCAGGCCCTTGCGCGCCCCGTGCGTCGAGATGAAGTACTCGAGCACGTCCAGGCCCTCCATGAAGTTGGCCTTGATCGGGCGCTCGATGATCTCGCCCTTCGGGTTGGCCATGAGCCCTCTCATGCCCGCGAGCTGGCGGATCTGCTTGAAGGAGCCACGGGCGCCCGAGTTGGCCATCATGAAGATGGGGTTCAGCTCGTCGAGGTTCGCCTCCATCGCCTGCGCCACTTCCTCCGTGGCCGCCGTCCACTGCTCGACGACCGCCTCGTGGCGCTCCTCCTGGGTGATCAGGCCCATGTCGTACTGCTCCTGAATCCCCGCCACCTCGCCCTCGAACTTGGCGAGGATCTCCTGCTTGGAGGGCGGGATGACGACGTCGTTCTTGGAGATCGTGATCCCGGCCTGAGTGGCGTACTTGAACCCGAGGTCCTTGAACGCGTCGAGCACCTGCGAGATCGTCGGGGCCCCGTAGGCCTGCACGAGATCGTCGACGAACTTCGTCGTGTCGCGCTTCTTCATCGAGCGGTTGACGAACTCGTAGGTCGAGGGGTCGAACTCGTCGCCCAGGGTCTCGAGGATCGCCCGCTCGATCGTGTCGTTGTAGATGATCCGCCCGACCGTGGTGAGCAGGTGGCCGCCCTCGCGCCCGAGCGGACGGAACTCCGCCAGATCGTGAAGCTTGACCACGCCGTGCTCGTAGGCCCACTCGGCCTCCTGGGCGGTGCGGTACATGTGGGGACGCGGCTCGTGGGTCGCCGGGTCGATCTTCGCGAGCTCCTCCTCCTCGAGCCCGTAGGTGAGGTAGTAGGCCCCGAGGATCATGTCCTGCGTCGGCGTGGCCAGCGGTGCGCCGTGCGCCGGGGAGAGGATGTTGTTCGAGGAGAGCATGAGGATGCGCGCCTCGGCCTGCGCCTCCGCCGAGAGCGGAAGGTGCACCGCCATCTGGTCGCCGTCGAAGTCGGCGTTGAACGCGTGGCAGACGAGCGGGTGGACCTGGATCGCCTTGCCCTCCACGAGCACCGGCTCGAAGGCCTGGATGCCCAGGCGGTGGAGCGTCGGCGCGCGGTTGAGCAGCACGGGGTGCTCGTGGATGACCTCCTCGAGCACGTCCCACACCTCGGGAATCATCGAGTCGACCATCTTCTTGGCCGCCTTGATGTTCTGCGCGGCCTTGCGCTCGACGAGGCGGGCCATGATGAACGGCTTGAAGAGCTCGAGCGCCATGAGCTTGGGCAGCCCGCACTGGTGCAGCCTCAGGTAGGGGCCGGAGACGATCACCGAGCGCCCCGAGTAGTCCACGCGCTTGCCGAGCAGGTTCTGGCGGAAGCGTCCCTGCTTGCCCTTGAGCATGTCCGAGAGCGACTTGAGCGGACGGTTGCCCGGCCCGGTCACCGGCCGCCCGCGGCGGCCGTTGTCGAACAGCGCGTCGACAGCCTCCTGGAGCATCCGCTTCTCGTTGTTGACGATGATCTCGGGGGCACCGAGGTCGAGCAGCCGCTTGAGGCGGTTGTTGCGGTTGATGACGCGGCGATAGAGGTCGTTCAAGTCCGAGGTGGCAAAGCGCCCACCGTCGAGCTGGACCATCGGGCGCAGCTCGGGCGGGATCACCGGCACGGCCTCGAGGACCATCATGTCGGGCTTGTTGCCGGAGTGGATGAAGGCCGAGACGACCTTCAGCCGCTTCACGGCGCGGGCCTGCTTCTGCCCCTTGCCGTTCTTGACCTGGTCCTCGAGCTCGGTCCGCTCGGCGTCGAGGTCGATCTGCTCGAGCAGGTCGCGCACCGACTCGGCGCCCATGCCGCCACGGAAGTACTCGCCGAAGCCGTAGGAAGAGCCGAAGCGATCCTTGAGCTCGCGGAACAGCGTCTCGTCGTTGACGACGTCCTTGGGCTTCATGCCCTGGAAGAGGTCCCAGACCTGGCGCATGCGCTCGGCCGCGTCCTCGATGTAGGCCTCCGTGTCGTCCATGTCGGCCTGGAAGGTCTTGCGGAGCTCCTTGAGGATCTTCTCGCGCTCCTCGTCGGAGAGCTTGGCGAGGTTGACGTCGAGCGACTCGGCCCACATGTGGTCCTCGTCGGAGAAGTCGCGGCTCTGCTTGGCGCTCGTGAGGTACTCCTCGCGCCGCGCCAGGGACTCCTTGAGCTCGAGCAGGCGCTCCTCCTTCTCGGCGGCGTAGGAGTCGAGCACGGCATTGACCTCGGTGGCGAGGCCGTCGAGGTCGGCCGCGCGCGCCTCGTCGTCGACCCACGTGACGATGGAGGCCGCGAAGTAGAGGACCTTCTCGAGCTCCTTGGGAGCCATGTCGAGCAGATAGCCGATGCGCGACGGGACGCCCTTGAAGAACCAGATGTGCGAAACGGGCGCCGCCAGGTCGATGTGCCCCATGCGCTCGCGGCGCACCTTCGACCGCGTGACCTCGACGCCGCAGCGCTCGCAGACGATCCCCTTGTAGCGCACGCGCTTGTACTTGCCGCAGTAGCACTCCCAGTCCTTGGTGGGACCGAAGATGCGCTCGCAGAAGAGGCCGTCCTTCTCGGGCTTGAGCGTGCGGTAGTTGATCGTCTCGGGCTTGATGACCTCACCCGAGCTCCAAGAGCGGATCTGCTTCGAGGAGGCGAGGCCGATCTCAATGGCGTCAAAGTTGTTGATATCGATCAAGGAGAATCCTCTAACTGGGGGGTGTTCCGGCCGGCGAAGCCGCCGGATGTAGGGGGGCGAAGCCCCCCTGTGATATCGATCAAATCGCTTGCGCTGCTTGCCCGGGTGGAATGACGCGGAATAGGGCTACACCCGGTCGATCGGCGGCGTGTCCTCGTTCAGCGTCGGGTCCTCACCGGTGGGAACGTCCTCCTCCGGTGACGACGGCTCGCCGGCGGGCACCGACGCGTCGATCATCGGGTCGGCGTCCACGGAGAGGTCGGTGGCGGCGAGGGCCTCCCCCGCCTCGAGGTCGGGGTCGGGCGACTCCTCTGCCTTCGCCTCGACCTCCGGACCCTCGTGCTCGGTGGCCTCGTCGGCCGCGCCCTGGCCGTTGTCGACCGCGCGCACGCCGCTCAGGTCGATGCCGAGCTCCTCCGCGGCTCGTAGGAGGTCATCGTCTTCCTCGCGCATCTCGGCGCGCTCACCCTCCTCGGAGACCACGTTGACGTCGAGCGCCAGCGACTGCATCTCCTTGAGCAGCACCTTGAAGGACTCGGGGATGCTCGGTTCGGCGATGTTCTCGCCCTTGACGATGGCCTCGTAGGCCTTCACGCGCCCGACCGTGTCGTCGGACTTGATCGTGAGCATCTCCTGCAGGGTGTAGGCGGCGCCGTAGGCCTCGAGGGCCCACACCTCCATCTCGCCGAAGCGCTGGCCGCCGAACTGCGCCTTGCCGCCCAGCGGCTGCTGGGTGACAAGCGAGTACGGGCCCGTCGAGCGCGCGTGGATCTTGTCGTCCACGAGGTGCAGCAGCTTCAGGATGTACATATAGCCGACGGTCACCTGCTCCTCGAACGGCTCGCCGGTGCGGCCGTTGAAGAGCGTGAACTTGCCCGAGGCCTTCTCGCCCTCGCGGCGACCCGAGTCGATGTCCATGCGGATCCGGCCCTTGTGGGCCTCCTGCCACTTGACCAGGGCGTGGTCGACGTCGCCGACCGAGGCGCCGTCGAACACCGGCGTGGACACGTAGACCTTGCCCCCGTTCGACCCGTTGGCTCCGCCATTGGGTGCCTGCTGGGCCTCGGTGTAGGCCTGCGTGCCGTCGTCGTACCAGCCCTGCGCCGCGGCCCAGCCGAGGTGGGTCTCGAGCACCTGCCCGAGGTTCATGCGGCTCGGCACGCCGAGCGGGTTGAGGATCACGTCGACCGGGGTGCCATCCTCGAGGAAGGGCATGTCCTGCTCGTCGACGATCTTCGAGATGACGCCCTTGTTGCCGTGACGGCCCGCGAGCTTGTCTCCCTCGGAGATCTTGCGCTTCTTGGCCACGAACACGCGCACGAGGTCGTTGACTCCCGGCGGCAGATCGTCGCCGGCCTCGCGCGAGAACGTCATCACGTCGATGACCACGCCGCCTTCGCCGTGGGGCACCTTGAGCGAGGTGTCGCGCACCTCGCGCGCCTTCTCCTTGAAGATCGCGCGGATGAGCTTCTCCTCCGCGGTCAGCTCGGTCTCGCCCTTGGGCGTGACCTTGCCGACGAGGAGGTCCCCCGACACGACCTCGGCGCCGATCCGCACGATGCCGCGATCGTCCAGGTTGCGCAGCGACTCCTCCGAGCGGTTCGGGATGTCGCGGGTGATCTCCTCGTCGCCCAGCTTGGTCGTACGGGCGTCGATCTCGTACTCCTCGATGTGGATCGAGGTGAGCTCGTCGTCCTTGACCAAGCGCTTGGAGAGGATTATCGCGTCCTCGAAGTTGTAGCCCTCCCAGGACATGAAGGCGACCATGAGGTTCTTGCCCAGGGCCATCTCGCCCATGTCGGTGGCCGACCCGTCGGCGAGCACGGCGCCCTCCTCGAGGGCCTGCCCGGTGGAGACCAGCGGCTTCTGGTGAATCAGCGTGCCCTGGTTGGAGCGCATGAACTTCTGCAGCGGGTACTCCGTCTTGCCGTCCTTGCCCTCGACGACGATGAGCTCGGCGTCGACGTGGGAGACGCTGCCGGCGTGGTCGGCGAGGACCACGTCGCCCGTGTCCAGCGCGGCCCGGCGCTCCATGCCCGTGCCGATGAGCGGCGCGTCGGTCCGCAGCAGCGGGACGGCCTGGCGCTGCATGTTCGAGCCCATGAGGGCGCGATTGGCGTCGTCGTGCTCGAGGAACGGGATCATGGCCGTGGCCACGGACCAGATCTGCTCGGGCGAGACGTCCATGAGCTCGACCTCGTCCGGCCCGACGGTCACGTACTGACCGGCCTGCGTGCGGCAGATGATCTCCTCGCCGAGGAGCCGGCCGCTCTTGGGGTCGACCGGCGTGTCGGCCTGGGCGATCTTCAGCTCCTCCTCCTGGGTGGCGTCGAAGTGGACGATCTCCTCGGTGACCTTGCCGCCCTTGACCACCCGGTAGGGAGTGGTGACAAACCCGTGCTCGGAGATCTGGGCGTAGGAGGAGAGGGAGCCGATGAGCCCGATGTTCGGACCCTCCGGCGTCTCGATCGGGCACATGCGCCCGTAGTGGGTCGGGTGGACGTCGCGAACCTCGATCGGCGCGCGCTCGCGGGTGAGCCCTCCGGCGCCGAGCGCGCTCAGGCGCCGACGATGGGTGAGGCCGGCCAGCGAGTTGGTCTGGTCCATGAACTGCGAGAGCTGCGAGGAGCCGAAGAACTCCTTGATCGCCGCCACCACGGGGCGGATGTTCACGATCGTCTGCGGCGTGATCGTGTCGGCGTCCTCGGTGGTCAGGCGCTCGCGCACGACGCGCTCCATGCGGTAGAGGCCGATCCGGAAGGCCTCCTGGATCAGCTCGCCCACGGTGCGCAGGCGGCGATTGCCGAAGTGCTCGTACTCGTCGAGGTGGTCGGCGACGGGCTCGCGCGGCATGAGCGCCGCCTCCGCCGCGTAGTCCTTGATCTCGACCTCGGGCTCCTCGGGGAGGCCGAGTCGCTTGGGCATCGAGACGAGCTCCTTGACCAGCGCGATGATGTCCTCGTGGGTGAGGACCCGCGTGTCGAGATCGATGTCGAGCCCGAGGCGCGAGTTGAGCTTGTAGCGGCCCACGCGCGTGAGGTCGTAGCGCTTGGGATCGAAGAAGAGCTGGTTGAGCAGTCCCCGCGCGGCATCGACCGAGGGCGGCTCGCCCGGGCGCTGCTTGCGGAAGAGCTCGATGAGCGCTCCCTCCTCGGTGCGGGTGACCTCGGGGTCGGCCTCCACGGTGTTGCGGATGTAGTGCGAGTTGTCGAAGAGGTTCAGGATCTCCTCGTCCGACGCGTAGCCCATCGCGCGCAGGAGCACCGTGATCGGCAGCTTTCGCTTGCGGTCGATGCGGACGAAGGTCTTGCCCTTCTTGTCGATCTCGAGCTCGAGCCACGAGCCGCGGGCCGGCATGAGGTTCGCGATGAAGACCTGCTTCTCGCGGTCCTTGGGCTCCATGAGGTAGGCGCCGGGGGAGCGAACGAGCTGGGTGACGACGACGCGCTCGGTGCCGTTGATGACGAAGGTGCCCCGGTCGGTCATCCACGGGAAATCACCCATGAAGACGGACTGCTCCCGGATCTCGCCGGTCTCGCGGTTCACGAAGGCGACGGTGACGGTGAGCGGGCGGGCGTAGGTGAGATCCTTCTCGCGGCACTCATGAAGGCTCGCGACCGGCTCGTCGAGCGTGAAGGGCCCGAACTGGACGGCGAGATTGCCCGTGTAGTCCTCGATGGGCGAGATGTCGTCGATCGTCTCCCGCAGGCCGCCCTTCTCGGGGTCGGTCAGCCAGGCGAACGACCGGCGCTGGATGTCGATGAGGTTGGGTACTTCGAGGACCTTGTCCAGACGCGCGAAGCTCCGGCGCGTCCGCGGGGCGGTGGCGGGTGCCAAGACGGGCGACTCCTCGGGAGATCGAGAGGCGAGCAGATGGCGCGGCGGAGGCGGGCAAGGCTTCCGTCGGCGTCAACAACGCAACATAGCACAGGGCATCGCTGCCCTGTGCGGGACTGCTCAGCTCTCACGGACCCCGCCCCCGACCGCCGCGTATGTGGCGCGGCGTCGCTTGAGATGTGGCGGCTGCGACTATCGGCTGACCGGGCGAGTGTACCCCGCTTGCGGGAGTTCTGCACTCCGGAGCCCGCACGCGCGGGCGAGGCGGCGGACGACGGTCCAGGAAGGACCTCCTCGGACTTGCTGAAGCCCTGTGTCGCCATAGCGGCTACAGGGCTTCAGCGAAGCGTCTCCTTCCAGGACCGGTGGACCGGGCGGACCCGGCCCAACAGGCCGGCCGCGGCGGAGCTACTTCACCTCGACGGCCGCGCCGGCCTCCTCGAGATCGGCCTTGAGCTTGTCGGCCTCCTCGCGCTCGACTCCCTCCTTGACCGGCTTGGGCGCCTCGTCGACGAGCGCCTTGGCCTCCTTGAGCCCCAGGCCGGTCGCCGCACGGACGACCTTGATGACCTGGATCTTCTTCTCGCCGGCGCCCGTGATCACGACGTCGAACGCGGTCTGCTCCTCGGGCTCCTCGCCCGCGCCGTCGGCGGCGCCGCCTGCGCCGGGCCCGGCCATCGGCGCCGCAACCGCCGCCGCCGATACGCCGAAGGTCTCCTCGAGCGCCTTGATGCGCTCGGAGAGTTCGAGCACCGAGATGCCCTTGAGCTCCTCGATCCAGTCCTGTGTGCTGGTGGGCATGTCCTAGTCCTCCTTGGGGTTCTCAGATGGGGTGTCGTCGCCCTCGGCCTGGTCGGGCTGGGGCTCGGGCGCCTGGTGAGGCTCGGCGTCCGGATCGTCGTTGGGCTGCTCGGCGGCCTGCTGGATCTCCTCGGAGCCGCCGGGCTCCGCCGTACTCGCCTCGGCCGCCGCGCCCTCCGGCGCCGCGCCGCTGACGAGGCCCTGGTCGGCCACCGCCTGGAGCTGGATCGCCAACCCGGAGATGAGCGCGTTCAGCGTGCGCACGAGGCCGCTCAGCGGCGAGGCGACCGTACCCACGAGCTGCCCGTAGAGCACCTCGCGGGAGGGGAGGCGGGCGATCGACTGGATGTCCGTCGCGCTCAGGACGTCGCCGTTCATCACGCCGCCCTTGAACTCGAGCAGGCGAGTGACCCGCGCGGCGTCGCTCAGCGCCTTGGCGGCGAGCGCGACGTCGCCGCGCACGAAGGTGAGCGCCGTAGGGCCCTCGAGCACCGCCTTGAGCACCTCGAAACCCGCCTGGTCCGCCGCCCGTTCGGTGAGCGAGTTCTTGACGATGCGAAACGAGGCGTCGGCGTCGCGCAGGCGCGTGCGCAGCTCAGCGGCCTGCGGCACGGAGATCCCGCGATAGTCGACCGCGAAGACCGCCTCGGACTGCTGCAGGTCACCGGCGATCTGCTCGATCGTCGCGGCCTTCTCGTCTCGGTTCATGTCGATTGTCCTCGGACGGGTCTCGGTCGGTGCTCGGAAAATGAAGCGACGCCCGCACAGAGGGCGGGCGTCGAGGAGGCGGCCGCGCGGGGCGGCGGTGATCTCGAGCTCCGCCTGCCCCGGGCTTAGCGCGTGCCGGGGGTCTCGGGCAGTGCAGGTGGCGGCGGGTCAGGCGGCGGCGACCGCCTCCTCGCCGAGGATGTCGCGGGTGCGGGTCGGGTCGATCTTGATGCCGGGCCCCATCGTGGAGGCCACGGTGATCGTGCGCAGGTAGCGGCCCTTGGCCGCGGCGGGCTTGGCGCGGATGAGCTCGTCGACCACGGCCGCGTAGTTCTCGAGCAGCAGGCGCTCGTCGAAGTCCGACTTGCCGATCGTCAGGTGGATGATCGCGCTGCGATCGGTGCGGTACTCGACCTTGCCGGCCTTGGACTCCTCCACCGCCTGACGGACGTTCGGCGTGACCGTGCCCACCTTGGGATTCGGCATCTTGCCCTGCGGCCCGAGGATCCGCCCAAGGCGCCCGACGACCGGCATGAGGTCCGGCGTGGCGATCGCGACGTCGAAGTCGGAGAAGCCGTCCTGGATGCGCTGGGCGAGGTCCTCGGCCCCGACCACGTCGGCGCCCGCCTCCTCGGCCTCGCGGGCCTTGTCGCCCTGGGCGAAGACCGCCACGGTGACGTTCTTGCCCAGACCGTGGGGCAGCGCGATCGTGCCCCGGAGCTGCTCGTCGGCGTGACGCACGTTCAGCCCCGTGCGGACGTGCACCTCGATCGACTCGTTGAACTTCGCGCTCCCCAGGTCCTTGACGAGCGCGATCGCCTCATCCGGCGGATACTCGCGCTCACGATCGAAGCGCTGCTTGGCGTCGAGGTATGCCTTGCCCCGTGCCATCTCTCAGCCCACCTCCACGCCCATCGAGCGGGCGGTGCCCGCGATGATCTTCGTCGCCTCGTCCACGTCGTGCGCGTTCAGGTCGGGGAGCTTCTTCTCGGCGATCTCGCGGATCTGGTCCGGGGAGATCTTGCCGACCTTGTTGCGGTGGGGCTCGGCGGAGCCCTTGTCGAGGCCGATGGCCTGCTTGATCAGCACCGCGGCCGGCGGGCTCTTGGTGACGAACGTGAACGAGCGGTCCTCGTAGACGGTGATGACCACGGGGATGATCGTCCCCGCGTCGCCCTGGGTCTGGGCGTTGAAGGACTTGACGAACTCCATGATGTTCACGCCGTGCTGGCCGAGCGCGGGCCCGACCGGGGGAGCCGGGCTCGCCTGCCCGCCCACGGCCTGGAGCTTGATGTTGGTGAGGACCTTCTTGGCCATGTCAGACCTTCTTCACCTGGTCGAAGCCGACCTCGACCGGGGTCTCGCGGCCGAAGATCGAGACGAGCACCTTGAGGCGGGCGCCGTCCTCGTTGATCTCGGAGATCTCGCCGGAGAAGTCCGACAGGGGCCCGGATATGACCTTGACCGACTCGCCGATCGTGAACTGCGCCCGGGTGCGCGGGCGCTCGGCGGCCTCACGGTGCATGAGGCGGTCGACCTCGCCCTGCGTGAGCGGCACGGGCTCGTTGGAGGCTCCCACGAAGCCGGTCACGCCGGGGGTGTGCTTGACCAGCGACCAGGAGTCCTCGTTGAGGTCCATGTTCACGAGCACGTAGCCGGGCATGGTGCGCTTCTCGACCATGACCTTCTGGTTGTCCTTGTTCATCTCGGACACCGTCTCCGTCGGGACGACCACCTGGCGCACGGCGCGCTGCTGACCGAGTGAGACCACGCGGTGCTCGAGGTTGTGCTTGACCTTGTTCTCGTGACCGGAATAGGTGTTGACGACATACCAGCGGAACATGCGCTCGAGAGGCTTTCCTAGAAGGGAGGGGCGGGGAGCTGCTCTAGATGATCAGGTCGACGAGCTTGCCGGCGACCAGATCCGCCAGGCCGAGGAACGCGCCGGCGATGACGACGAAGCCGAGGACGACTCCGGTGGCCTGCGCGACCTGCCTACGGTCAGGCCACTGTACCCGTTGCAGCTCGGTCCAGCTTCCTCGCACGAAGGCGGCGACGCGGTTGCCCTCCGGCCGGGGCCGGGCCGCGGGGGGCCCGGGGGCGAGCTCCTCGACCGACTCGCCGACGCCGTCCGCGTCGTCTCCGTGGGCACCGTTGCCGTCGCGCTCCTCCGCGGGCGCGGCGCCTCCTCGCTGCTCGCTCGCCGCTCCGAGCTCACCGCTTTCGACGGCGAGCTGAGCGGCGGCGAGATCAGCTTCTCCCGAGCCGTGCTCTAGCGGCGCCGGGGCGTTCAGCGTGCTCTCCTCCGTGAGCAGGCGCTCCGTCGAGCGCTCGCGCGGGCGTGCGCCGTTGCCGGGCTGGCGCTCGCGACGGTCGCGGCGCTGCTTGGCGCGTTTGCGGTCACGGGCCACGACGGCGCCTCCGGATCCTCAGCGCGTCTCGCGGTGGCTGGTGTGGCCGCGACACCAGCGGCAGTACTTGCGCATCCCGATGCGCTCGGGGTTGTTGCGCTTGCTCTTGTTCGTCTGGTAGTTGCGCCGCTTGCAGTCCTCGCACGCGAGGGTCACTGCGATTCGGACATCTCCGCGGGCCATGGCGATTCCCCGAGCTTCTCGTGGTGGGTGAGGGCCGGCCTCGGGCGCGCGAAACGAGCGCCGCGCCGGCGCGCTGCGGGCCAGTCTAGCGCCCTCGAGCGCCGCCGAGGAAGGGGGCGGCCCCGCCAGATCGCCACGCCTACCCTGGCCGCGCCCGTGGCTTCGACCGTCCTCTCGCGTCCGCTCCGACCCGGGGCTGGCTCGCTCGCGTTCCTCGGCGTCTTCGTCGCGGCCCTGCTCGGCTTCCTCTCGCTCGGAGCGGTCCTTCCCGTCCTTCCTCGCTACGTACGCGGGCCGCTCGGCGCGGGCGACCTCGTGGTGGGCATCGCCGTCGGGACCTTCGCCCTCACCGCGGTCGTCGGGCGCCCGCTCGCCGGACGAGCGGCCGACACGCGCGGGCGCCGGAGCGTGGTCGTGGCCGGATTGGCGCTGCTCGCCGTTTCCGGAGCGCTCTACTTCGTGCCGGCCGGAGTGCCCGGGGTCCTTCTGGCGCGCCTCGTGACCGGCGCCGGGGAGGCGCTCGTCTTCACCGCCGGGGCGACCTGGGCGGTCGACCTCGCTCCGCGCGAGCGCCGGGGCCAGGTCATCGGCCTCTTCGGGATGGCGGTGTGGGGAGGACTCTCGCTCGGTCCGCTGGCCGGCGAGGGGCTCCTCGCCGCGGGCGGCTATCCCGCGGTATGGGCGTTCGCCGCCACCTCCCCCCTGCTCGGTGCGCTGCTCGCGCGGCGGCTGGAGGACCGGCACGAGGCGGCGGAGCTGGCGGCGCCGCAGGCGATGATGCCCCGTCGCACGGTCCGGTTGGGTGTGGCGCTCGCGCTGGCCAACGTGGGCTACGCGGCGATGGCCGCCTTCGTCGTCCTGCACCTGAGCCGGCGCGGGATCGGCCACGGGGCGACGGTGTTCATCGCCTTCGCCGCCTCCGTCGTGGCCACGCGACTCGTGGCGGGCAGTCTTCCCGACAGGTTGGGGGGGCGGCGCACCGCGCTCGGCGCCTTTGCCGCCGAGGCCCTCGGGCTCGCGCTCGTGGCGCTCGCTCCCTCCCTGCTCGTGGCCGTCGCCGGCGGAGTCACGATCGGCGCCGGGTTCTCGGTGCTCTTCCCCTCGCTCGCGTTGCTCGTGGTGGACGATGCGCAGGACGACGGGCGCGGGGGAGCGCTCGGCGCGTTCACCGCGTTCTTCGACGCCGGCGTGGGACTCGGTGCTCCCTTCGCGGGAGCGATCGCCTCACTCGCGGGGTACCCCGCGGCGTTCTGGGCCGCCGCGGGGTGCGCGGGAGTGGGCCTCGCGCTGGTCCTCCGCGACCGAGGCCCCGCGAGCGCGGAGCCCCTCAGCGCGGAAGCTGGTCGAGCAGCCAGCGCGCGTGCAGCAGGAGTCGCTCCGCCGGATAGCGGACGGGGTCGATGAGCAGCAGGCGGGCGAACTCGTCGGCGATGGCCGCGAGCGTCCGCGCGGTCAGCTCCGGATCGGGCGAGCCGCGGCCGGGCGCCAGGCCGGGCCGCACGGCCTGGGCGAGCTCGGCGAGCACCGCGGCGCGACCGTGAGCGATCCGGTCGCGCAGCACGGCGGGCGCTCCCTCGGGAGGCATGAGCACGAGGCGCCAGGTGGCGGGGTTGGCTTCGGCGGCGCGGAGGTAGGCGCGCAAGCCGCCGAGGAGGAGCTCCGGCGGGTCGCCTTCGGCCAGATCGGTCGGGAGGGCCGTGGCGAGCTCGGCCAGCGCGCGCGTCGCCTCGCGCTCGATGAGCGCTTCGAGCAGCCGCGCCAGATCGGGGAAGTGACCGTAGACGACGGGACGCGTGATGCCCGCCTCGCGGGCCACCGCCTCGATCGAGACCGCGTGGAACCCGTGCACCGCCACCAGGGCGTGCGCGACGTCGAGGAGCTGCTCGCGGCGCTCGGCCCCGGTCATTCGGACGGTTCTGGCGCGGCTCTCCATCGCTTGACAGAAGCTATTACGGTCGCGTAGGTTACGCAACCGTAAGCTTCATCGCCGTAACCGTCCAAGCGTCTTTGAGCCGTCAGACCTCGAAGGAGACACCACCATGAGCGCAATCGCCGATCCCACCGCCGCCCAGCCCACCCGGGAGGCCGAGCCGGTCTCGGTGGACATCGCGATCATCGGCAGCGGCTTCTCCGGGATCGGGATGGCCGTCCGGCTGAGGCAGGAGGGAATCGAGGACTTCGTCGTGCTCGAGCGCGCCGAGGAGGTCGGCGGCACCTGGCACCACAACACCTACCCGGGGTGCGCCTGCGACGTCCCCTCCCACCTCTACTCGTTCTCGTTCATGGCGAACCCGGACTGGAGCGAGACCTACTCCGCCCAACCCGAGATCCGGGACTACCTCCGCCGTTGCGCCGACGAGTTCGGCATCCGCCCCCACCTCCGCCTCGGCCACGCCGTCACCTCAGCGGCGTGGAACGAGGAGACCCGCCGCTGGCGCATCGAGACCAACCGCGGATCGCTCTCCGCGCGCGTCCTCATCGCCGGCATGGGCCCGCTCACCGAGCCGAAGTGGCCCGACGTTCCCGGTCTGGAATCCTTCGCCGGGCCGACCTTCCACTCCGCCCGCTGGGATCACGGAACCGACCTGCGCGGCAAGCGGGTCGCCTGCATCGGCACGGGCGCCTCGGCGATCCAGCTCGTGCCGGCGATCCAGCCCGAGGTCGAGCAACTACACGTCTTTCAGCGCACGGCGCCCTGGATCTTCCCGCACACGAACCGTTCGACCACCGCGTTCGAGCGCCGGCTCTACCGCGCCGTGCCCCCGGCTCAGCGTCTCGTGCGCGGCGCGGTCTACGCCGCGCGGGAGCTGTTCGTGCTCGGGTTCGTCAAGCAGCCGCGCGTGATGCGGGTGGCCGAGCTGCTCGCGCGGCGCCACATGCGCACGCAGGTCGCCGACCCCGAGCTGCGCGAGAAGGTCACCCCGTCCTACCAGCTCGGCTGCAAGCGCGTGCTCCCCTCGAACAAGTGGTACCCGGCGCTCGGGCGCCCCAACGTCGAGCTCGTCACGGAGAGGATCGCCGAGGTGCGCTCCTCGTCGATCGTCACGGACGACGGCGTCGAGCGGCCGATCGACGTGATCGTGCTCGGGACCGGCTTCGAGGTCACCGACATGCCGATGGCCAACCTCGTGCGCGGCCGGGAGGGACGGCTGCTCGACGACGTCTGGCAGGGCAGTCCGCGCGCGCACCTGGGCGTCGCAATGGCGGGCTTTCCGAACTACTTCACGCTGCTCGGGCCGAACACCGGCCTCGGGCACAGCTCGATGGTCTACATGATCGAGTCGCAGATCGCCTACGTCATCGACGCCCTGCGCATGGCGCGCGAACGCGGCGTGGAGACCGTCGAGGTGCGACGCGAAGTTCAGGACGCCTACAACGAGAGCGTGGACGAGCGGATGGGAGGCACCGTCTGGAGCACCGGCTGCGCGAGCTGGTACCTCGACCGCACGGGGCGCAACTCGACGCTCTGGCCCGACTGGACCTGGCGCTTTCGTCGCCACACGGCGCGCTTCGACCCGGCCGACTACGAGCTCGAGACCTTTGCGCCGGCGCGCGTCACCGCCTGAGCGGCGCGGCCTCCGCGCTTTAGGAGACTCCCTGCTCCCGCGCGCGAGCCACCGCCGACTCGACTCCCTGCGTCCACGGCTCTCCGTGACCCACGAGCACGGTGCCCGCGCCGGTCTGGGCCAGCGCGTCGAGGGAGCTGAGGTTGCGCTCGCTGTCCACCGTGGCCGCGCGAGCGACGATCTGCGGCCCGGTGGCGCCCGTGTAGGGGTTGAGCGTGACGATCGCGTCGCCGGCGATGACCACGTCGCGGTCTGGAAGATGCAGCGCGCAGTGACCCAGGGTGTGGCCGGGGGTGAAGACGACCTGCGGGGAGCCCGGCACGGGCAGGGTCCCGCCCTCGTAGCGCACCACCTCCTTGAGAGGCGCCGGCCACCACGCCCGGTTGCGCACGAGGCTCGCCACGATCGGGAAGGCCTTGAACTGAGTGGCGAAGTAGGGCGAGATCGCCCGCTCGTGCCCGTACTGGCGCGGGTGACGGGTGAGGGGAACGTCGGCCTCGTGGACGTAGACCGGCACTCCGACCTCCGAGCGGGCCCGCTCCGCGAAGCCGAGGTGGTCGAAGTGGCCGTGGGTGAGCACCACCGCCTCCACGTCACCCCGCTGGCGCCCGAGGCTCGACAGCGCGTCCACGAAGGTGGCCCAGGAGGTGGGGACGCCCGCGTCGACGATCGTCAGGCGGCCCTCCTCCTCGATCAGGTACCAGTTGACGTAGGAGTGCTCGATCCGATGGACTCCGGGCACCACGTCGGCGTGCAGCATGGACGTCTTCCTCCTCGGAGCTCAGGGCTGGAGGAGGATCTTGATCGCACCCTCCTGCTTCTTCTGGAAGATCTCGTAAGCGTGGGGAGCCCGCTCGAGCGGGAGCTTGTGGGTGGCGAGATCCTCCACGCCCAGCGGGTCCTCGTCGCCGGAGACCAACGGCATGATCTCGTCGATCCAGCTCTTGACGTTGGCCTGACCCATCCGCAGCTGGATCTGCTTGTCGAACAGGGTCATCATGTCCATCGGGTCGGCCGTGCCGCCGTAGACGCCGCTCAGGGAGATCGTGCCGCCGCGCCGCACGGTGTCGATCGCGAGGTTGATCACGCTCAAGCGGTCGATCCCCGCGGTTTCCATCATCTTGCGCGCCACCGCGTCGGGAAGCAGCCCGGCCGCCTGCTGGGCGAACTTGCCGATCGGCGCGCCGTGCGCCTCGAGGCCGACCGCGTCGATCACGCTGTCGGGGCCCCGGCCGTCGGTCATTCCCCGGATCGTCTCGGCCACGTCGTCGTGCTCGCGCAGGTCGAGCACCTCGACGCCGTAGCGGCGGGCGAGCTCGATCCGCTCGGGGACGAGGTCGATGCCGATGACCTGCTCGACGCCCTGGTGGAGCGCGATCCGGCACGACATCTGGCCGATCGGCCCGAGGCCGTAGACGGCGACGCTCCCGCCCTGGGGGATGCCGGCGTAGGCGACCGCCTGCCACGCCGTCGGCACGACGTCGGAGAGGTAGACGAAGCGCTCGTCGGGCGGGCCCTCGGGAACCTTGACCGGCCCGAACTGGGCCTGGGGCACGCGCAGGAACTCGGCCTGGCCTCCCGGGACCTGGCCGTAGAGCTTCGTGTAGCCGAGGAACGCTGCGCCCTTGCCCTGCTCACGGACCTGCGTCGTCTCGCACTGGGAGTAGAGGTGCTGGTCGCACATCCAGCAGTGACCGCAGGAGATGTTGAAGGGGATGACCACCCGGTCGCCGGGCTTGATGTGGCTGACCTCGCTGCCGACCTCCTCGACGATGCCCATGGGCTCGTGGCCGAGGATGTCGCCCGGGTCGATGAACATCCCGAGCACCTCGTAGAGGTGGAGGTCAGACCCGCAGATCCCGCTCGAGGTGATGCGGACGATCGCGTCGGTCGGCTGCTCGATGCGGGGATCGGGAACCGTGTCGACACGGATGTCGCGCTTGCCGTGCCAGGCCACTGCCTTCATGAGTCGGTCCTCTCGTCTCGAGTGCTCGGCCCGGCAGTGCCGAGCGGGTCCTACATGCCCGCGCCCGCGAGGTCTAATCGCCCGGTCGCTCCGGCCGTCGCCCGCGAGGGCGCCCCCGGCGCCGGCGCACACAACCACCCCTTCCTGAGCGCACGCCTCAGCGTCCGCTCAGGCCAACAACCGAGGCGTGAGCGCGCTTGCTTCGAGGTCGAGCAGGAGCCGCTTGCGCTCGGTGCCTCCGCCGTAGCCGGTCAGGGTGCCGCTCGCGCCGATCACGCGATGGCAGGGGACGATCACCGAGATCGGGTTGCGGCCGTTGGCCATGCCCACCGCGCGCGCGGCCGACGGCCGGCCGGTGCGGCGGGCGAGCTCGCCGTAGGAGATCGTCTCTCCGTAGGGGATGTCCTGCAGCGCGCGCCAGACGCGGCGCTGGAACGGTGTTCCCTGCATGGCGAGCCCCAGGTCGAAGCGAGTGCGCTCACCGGCGAAGTACTCGGTCAGCTGGCTTCGCGCGGCGGCGAGGGCTTCGGGCTCGTGCTCCCATTCGGGTGCGAGCTCCTTGGGCTTGCGGCCCTCCTGCATGTAGAGGCCGTGCAGCGCGCGGGCGTCGCCCACGAGGAGCAGTTCGCCGATGGGGCTCTCGAGGCTCGTGTAGAGCAGCGGGCGGGTCGCGGTCAGCATCGTGGTCTCCTTCTCAGGCGGCGAGCCGGTCGGGCTCGACTTCGGGGTTGTGAGCACGCTTCGCGCACCCTGTCGTCGCGACATGCGACCAGAGGTGCGCCACGGCGTAGGAGCGGTAAGGCCGCCAGCCCTCCGCGAGTCGCTCGGCGCCGGCCGGCCGGCCGTCCTCTCCGAGCAGTTCGAGTGCGTGGCGCACTCCGAGGTCGGTGGGCAGGAAGGCGTCGGGGTCGCGCAGCGCCCGCATCGCGACGTAGTCCGCCGTCCAGGGCCCGATACCGGGTAGGGCGAGTAGCCGCCGCCGCGCGTCCTCGCGCTCGGCGCCGGCGTCGAGGACGATGTCGCGGTTGGCCAGCGCCCCGACGAGCGCGAGCAGCGCGCGTGCGCGCGCGCCCGGCACGGAGAGCGTCGCGGGGTCGATCTGGGCCAGGGCCTCGGCGGACGGGAAGACGTGCGTCACCCCGCCGAGCGCACGGTCGAGCGGCCGGCCGTGGGTGGCGACGAGGCGGCCGGCAAGCGTCGCGGCGCCGGTCAGCGAGACCTGCTGACCGAGCACCGCGCGGACGGCGAGCTCGTGGCCGTCGACGTGGCCGGCCACCCGGCGCCCGGGGGCCGCGCGCACCAGAGCGCCCAGCACCGGGTCGGAGCCGAGTGCCTCCGCCACCGCCTGCGGGTCGGAGTCCAGGTCGAGGAGCGTCCGCGAGCGCTGCACCGCGGCGGCCAGGTCGCGCAGGTCCTCGAGCCAGAAGCGGGCGTGGACATGCCCGTCACCCGGTCGCAGCTCGAGCGTGCCCGCGCCGTGCGGCAGCCGCAGGCTCCGCCGGTAGGCGCCATCGACGACCTCCTCGACACCGCGCACCACGCGACGCCGCAGGTACGCGATCAGGTCGTCGGCATCGAGCGGAGGCCGGTACGGAAGCCGCACGGCGACGGCCCCGCTCTCCTCGCTGCGGCCGTGGCTTCGCGCGCGCGAGCGCAGGTCGCCCGGCGCCGCGCCGAAGATCTCCTGAATCGTCGCGTTGAATTGCCGCACGCTGTGAAAGCCCGCGGCGAACGCCACGTCGGTGATCGACACCGCCGTCGTCTCCAGGAGGATCCGCGCCGTCTGCGCGCGCTGGGCGCGGGCCAGCGCCAGCGGCCCCACGCCCACCACCGACACGAGCTGGCGGTGCACGTGGCGCTCGCTGTAGCCGAGGCGCCGAGCGAGGCCGGGGACGCCGTCGCGATCGACCACGCCGTCGGCGATCAGCCGCATCGCCCGTCCGACGACGTCGGCACGGCCATCCCATTCCGGTGAGCCGGGCGTCGCGTCCGGCCGGCAGCGCTTGCAGGCGCGAAAGCCGGCCGCTTGCGCACCCGCCGCGGTGGAGTAGAAGCGGACGTTCGCGCGCTTCGGCGTACGCGCGGGACAGCTCGGGCGGCAGTAGATCCCCGTCGAGGTCACCCCGCAAAAAACCCAACCGTCAAAGCGCGGATCACCCGCTTCGATGGCCTGCCAACAGCGGTCGGACTCGAACATCACGAGCGCCACTCTGGCACGTGCGGCGGCCGACGTCTCGCGGAAATCAGACCCGACGGTTGCCCCGTCCGATTCCCGCGCCTCGCTGCCCCTGTCAGTCGGTCGGGGGCACACCTCTCGATGAGCGCCAAGCCCTCTTCCGGACTCGAACCGGAGACCCCTTCCTTACCATCGAAAGCCAAGCGTCCAAAGCGGTCCACGGGAGGGTCGAAACGGCCGCATATACGGGACTCCGCGGGACGCTTGACCCCTCCCGGGGACCCTCGACGGGACCCCAAAAGGACCCCAAGATCGTTTTGGCTGCGCGTTCACGTTTACCCACAAGCTGCGGTACTGCGATTCGCGCAACGCAGCCCCCAAAGGGCTCCCGTGCGCGCTTCCTTGCGCGAGAGCCAGGGCTGCGGCTTCTAGACGGCCCCTTCCACCCGCCGGATTATTGGCCAGCCTCCAAGATCGCCCGCTGGATGTGGCTGTCGCTCAGCCGGTAGCGGTTCTGGTGGGCGCGGGAGTCCCATTCTTTCTGCAGCACCTCTACGCCGACGCGTCGCATGACCTTGGAGGCCGAGCGATGCCAAGCCTTAGCCGTCGGGAGTTCAACGCCTAAGAGGTCGGCAAGATCGGCGAGCGTGAACTCATGCTCGGGGTCGAAGGTGGCTGCTGCGGTGTGCAGGAGTCGCCACGTATCTTCGCCTAGACCTTGCCGGAGGTGGCGAGCCGCGAGATCGGCAGCTGCCTGCGGGTCGTCGTCAGCAGCGCCGGCACGGGCTTCTCCAGCGCCCTGCGCGCCACTCCTCCCGAGTGTCCCGATGAGCCGGTCGAGCTCGTCGCGCGCCTGCGTGAGCGACTCGACGGTCATCTCGAATCTCAGACTGAACTCCGCGGGCATCGGCCTATACTACCACAGGAGCTAGTAGCAAGGCTGAAAGAGGGTCTTGACGAGGCCACCGCGATGTGAGAGGCTTTCTGTTAGTGCAGCAATGCTACTAACACAAGGAGCAACCACAATGCCCAGTACCAAGCAGCATCGCTTCGAGAGCAAGATCGCCCGACAGCGCGGAGAGGCGGAACGCACACGAAACCACGTCGAGGACGCCGCTACTGCCGCGCGTTGTCCGTGGATCTACCCAGGCTGGGAGGAGCCTCCGAATCTTCCGCGCCATTACCAAGGGGGGACCGTGGACGCCGCGGAGCTCGAGCGAGCTCTTGCCCGGCGTCGTCGAGCGACGGGCACCGGACGGAGGGCTCGACATGGGTGATGCCCGGACATCCAACGAGATCATGCTCCGGGATACGCGCTCTGCCTGGCAGCTTCGGACGGGTTTCGACCTCCCGGACGCGGTGTTCGGGCAGGAGGCAACACGCCTTGGGTTGCGCCATCTTCGCCGCGAGTCGTTCCCGGTCGCCGACAGTCCGCCGCCGCTGCGAGACCTCGGCACCGAGGTGGTGACGCGCCGCTACCACCGTGGCGAGGACACCGTACTTCGGCTAGGCGACGAGGCAGTCGCCCTCGTAGAGCTCCGCGCCGGGTCCGCGCAGATCGAAGTGGCGGCAACCGAGCGAAGCGCCGCCGACGCCCATTGCGAGACGCTTGCCCGGAAGCTCGGCGCGCTGCAGGAGTCCGACGACGAGGTAGCAGTGACCTTCTGGGCGCAGGCCCAGAACGGCGCCCGCTCCGCGCGTCGGAGGGTCGCGGCCCCCAACTGGTCGGAGATCCACGCCAACTATGCGCCGCAGACCGGGCTTGGGGTCGCCCATCTGATCACGGCACGGGTGCCGGAATCGGGCAGGCTCATCCTGTGGCACGGAGAGCCTGGAACCGGGAAGACTCATGCCCTGCGAGCCCTCAGCCGGGCGTGTGATGACTGGTGCTCGACGCACTACGTCACCGACCCCGAGTCGTTCCTGGGAGCTGGCACGTCCTACCTGCTGGACGTGCTCACCGCCGATGACCGCGCCGGCGGCCCGCCGCGTTGGAAACTGGTGGTACTCGAAGACGCGGGCGAGCTGCTGTCAGTTGACGCACACGAGCGCACAGGACAGGCGCTCTCCCGGCTGCTCAACGTGACCGACGGCGTGCTCGGGCAGGGCATGAAGACAATCATCCTCGTGACCACCAACGAGCCTCTCGGTCGCCTTCATCCGGCGATCACGAGGCCAGGACGATGTTGGGCGCAGATTGAGTTCACTGCGCTTCCAGCAGCCGACGCGAATCGCTGGCTCGCTTCGCACGATTCCGCGGCCCGGGTCACGGAGCCGACCGCGCTCGCGGATCTCTACGCCATTCTGCGTGGCCGCGAGCCAAAGGCCGTGCGACCCTTCGGCTTCCGGGCGGTGGGCTAGATGCGCTCCTGGGCCATACGCACCGACCAGGCACGCGCGGAGGACCTGATCGTCCCCGAGCTCCGCGCGGGCCGGCTTCGACAGGGATGGGGCTGGGAAGCCAACCAGGACCTTCGCTTCCTACGAGCTGCTCGTTCCGCCGGCCGGCCTCTCTCGGCCGGGCAACGCGCAGCTTGGCGCAACTGGCCCCTGCTCGACGACGAGGGCGGCGCGATCCGCGACGGCGACCTGCTCGTGCTGCCGAACATCCCACGCCGAGGAACCTGGGCAATCGCACGCGCTGCGCCGGGTTACTCATATCAGCAGTGCAGCGCGAGCGACGATCATCGGCACATCCGTCGAGTCGAATTACTGCGCGAGGCGATCGACCCCCACGGCCCCGGCGTTCCCGCCGGATTCCGCAGGAGCCTCGCCCGTACCAGATGCCGCATATGGCGGCTAGACCATCATGCCGAAACCATCAAACACTTCCTAGCGCACGACCCGCCGTCATCCGTAACCCTTCCACTCGCCGACCCGATCGCAACTGCCGTGGCCGCGGCGATCGACGCATTCGGAGAAACTGTCCGTGACTCCTTCGGCGGTGCCGAACTCGAAGAGCCGGTGGAGCGCGCGCTGCAAGCCATCTACGACCGAGTTGAAAGGCGCGCGGGAAGCGGCGAGCACGGCGCTGACTTCCTCTGTTATCACAGGGACCCGCTCGGGGCGCGGCACACGACCGCCGTCCAAGTGAAGAACTGGACGGGCATCGCCTCAAACCACGAGCCGCTGCACCAGTTACGCGCCGCCCATACGTACTGGCCGGGCGTCACCGCGGCCACGATCCTCACAATGGCCGACAGCGTGGACCCCGACTTTGAGCTCGCCCGGACGGCTCTCGAAACAGAGCTACGAATACCGGTCACCGTCATTAGTCAAGCCGAGCTTCTAAGCCTCCTGCTCCGTCATGTCTAGTACCGCGCAGCACGCGCAGCAGCAAGCCGCGAAGCCCACACACGAGGCACCGGCGACTCGAGTAGTCCCAGCAGCCCGTCATGCCACCAACATTCCTAGGCGTCTGGCGGCAACTACACCGAGGCTAAGAGTTTGGTGTTGGAGGCGTGGCAAACCCTTCGGCCAGGTCGAGTTGACCCTCGATAGGCGGGGACGTACGATCGCGCGATGGCTAGCTACGTCTTCGCTCGCGTCTGCGACGAGCGCCACGACACCTACGACAGGGCACTGAAAGATCTCGCCGACCTGGTCGAAGCCGAGCGCTACTACACGCGCAGCGAAACCACTCCAAAGATCATGCGACGCACGCCGATGGTCGGCATCGGCAGTCATGGCGGTCGGGGTCTTTTCCTGCTTGGGATGTGCGCCGGATGGGACTGGGAAGATCTGGGCGACGACGCCTTGCCCTACCGACACCGCATCGAGATCATATGGGACGGGGCTATCTACGCGGCCTCTTATCAGGAGGTATTCGCGGGCGTCACGAAGTACAACCAGCGATCGTGGACGTCGGCCGCGCGCGTGGACTTTCGGTCAGTGGTCAACCGGATCCTCGACGGTGAAGTAGTGCGTCGAGTGCGCGAAGCACCAGGGCTGCCCTGGGACGCCGCGGCGGGCCGCGGGTAGCGAGTCTCACTTCCCGGCGGATGGCGGGCTATCGGTTTGCGGGAACGGGAGACCGGACGAGGCGCGCCGTTGCGATGGTCGTGTGATGGTCAAAGGCCCGCGACTTTGAAACCTTTCAAGCGCCGGGCTACGACGCCCTGCCGGTTGTCCCCGAGCTTGCCATCCCGATCCGAGTCAAGATGCCCGAGACCGTCGAAACTGGCAGCGCGAGAGTCTCCGCGATCTCGTTTGGTCGTGCACGGCAGAAGTAGCGTTGCACGCCGAAGGATGCGGTCGAGGATGTAGCGCGGAGCCGAGAGCTCAACGTCAACCAGGCATGGACCCGACGGTCTCCTCGCAGACGTCGATGGTCAGTCCGGCGGATGCGCAGTCGTGCGGCTCAACGCGGACCGCGCGGGACGGGAATGCCCAGCTGCTTGCAGATGGCGCGGGCGAGCGCGTAGTCGATCTCGCGGTGACGGGGCACCGCGCTGCGGCGCAGGCCGTGGGGCGCGCCCCACTTGCTGTGGTTGGCGCCTTCGTCGATCAGTCGGCAGCCGTGCTCAAGCAGATGTTTCTCGAGGTCGCGACGCTTCACGCCGCGATAGTCAGCTGCAGCGGCTCGCTGGTGTCGCCGGGTCCGTCCAAGGTCGGTTCGGGCTTGAGCATGAGGCGCAGCGCGTCGATGACGTTGGCGCGTGCTTCCTCGCGGGTGTGGCCCTGGCTGATCGCGCCGGGAACCTCGGGGATGCTGGCGATGGTCCAGCCGTCCTCGCCCGGCTCGTAGCGGATGGTCATCTGCAGCGACTCGTTCACCCTCCGTACGGTACCGGCCGCCGGGTTGATCGCCAACGACGCCGGACGCTCGTGGCGCTGCCGCGGCGCCCCACATGACCCCTCCCGTTCGGGAAGGGGCCATAACGGACCCCAGGCAAGTATCCCTTCCGTGTATAGATTGTGATACGCTTCATGCGTGCCTCCCGTTGACCGAAAGAACCCAGTCCGAGCGAAGTCCTCGGAGTCGTCCTACTCGCTTATGGAGTTCATGCGCGAGTTCAAGGACGACGACGCCTGCCTCGAATGGCTGTGGCGCAACCGTCTGTCTGAGGACGGCAAGCATGCTCATTGCCCGAAGTGCGAGCAGGTGCGCGCGTTCAAGCGCTACGCGACGAAGCAGCGTCGTCAGACGTGGACGTGCACTGCTTGCGGGCAGCACGTTCAGCCGACTGCGGGGACGATCTTTGAGGGGTCGTCCACGTCGCTGCATCTGTGGTTCTACGCGATCCATCTCATGACTAGCACTCGCTGTGGCCTGTCGGCCAAGCAGCTTGAGCGCGAACTGGGAGTGACCTACAAGACGGCTTGGCGGATGGCGAACAAGATCCGCAACGGTCTGATGAAGCAGGACGACGCGCCGCTCTCCGGTGAGGTCGAAGTGGACGAAACCGCGTGGGGCGGAAGGCCGCGCCAAGGGGACGTCGCGAAGTTCGCTCGTGAGGGCGAAACAGACCTGAGTGGTGCGGGTGGCCGCTGGAAGCAGGACAAGAAGAAGACCGTGTTCGCAATGGTCGAGCGCGGCGGCCGCGTGCGCGCAGAACTCGTACCGAGCAGAAAAGCCGAGACGTTGCAACCGCGCGTCATGAAGTACGTGCTGCCCGGCTCCACAATCTTCACCGATGAATGGCCGTCCTACAACGGCCTTGAGGGGTCCTACGCGGGGCACCATCGCATCCGGCATTCCGAGAAGGTCTACGTCAGCGGGAACGTCCACACCCAGACGATTGAAGGGTTCTTCTCGAACCTCAAGCGCGGCGTGTCCGGCACCTACCACTCCGTTTCGACCAAGTGGCTTCAGTCCTACCTGGACGAGTTCGCGTGGCGCTACAACCACCGTGGGCAGCCGATGTTCAAGCTCCTCCTGCACCGTGCCGCAACGGGCGAAGTGCTCTGAGCTACGGCTTGTCGGGCCTAGGAGCCGGCGTCCGCTTGCCGCCAACCAGCTTCTTGAGGTTCCCCATGAACTCGCCGCGCTTCGGGACGGGCACTTCAAGACCCTTCCGGGTCGTCTCGGTCGGCTTGGATTTGTCAGCCATGCAACCTCCAGGGTAGCCCGTGGCATCCCCCGATCCACCGCCAAACGACCTGCTCGCATACGGAGCCGGTGAGTGGCAACGGTACAGCTTTGAGGACAAGCTAACGCGGGCACTCGAACACCTGCACGCGGCCCAGGCCGCCGTCACGGATTTCCTCGAACGTGATCCTGGGACCACCGTCCTCGAACAGAACGGGCCGAAAGGCGAAATGGCGATCTGGTACCGGGCCTTCATGCAACCGGACCCAAAGATCGCGCCGCCGATCTTCGATTGCATTCACAATCTGCGGCAAGCGCTCGACCACCTCGCCTATCGGCTCGCTGTGACCGTCAGCGGCGTCGAGCCGCCGCCGAATGAGAAGAGTTGCGGCTTCCCGATCTATGGCAACGCCCTTAGCGACGACCATCTGCGCTCCAAGATCGGAGACCCGACCCGCATCCCCGCCGAGATGCGGGCAGCGCTTGAGCGGGCGCAGCCGCACGCGGGAGGGCGCGCCAAATTGCTCGCCGTCTTGCATGACCTCGACATCCTTGACAAGCACCGCTTCCCGCCACTCGTCACGGTCGGAGCCATCGTCAGCGACGTCGATATTCGCCTGCTGCCCGCCGAGTGGGTCGACGGACCGCGTATCGGTCCGGTCGAAGACGGCGCAGAAATCATTCGCTGGAAACTGAAGCCCGGCACCCACGAAGTGGATATGCAATTCCGATGCGTGAACCAAATAGCGTTCGGTAAACCCTCGCCAGCGGAAGGCATCAACCCGCTCGACTTTCTGCAAGACACGCGGGAATACATCCGCACGGAGATCGTGAGTTCCTTCGCCCAGTTCCTCTGGCCGCCAGCGCCAGCGCACGCCGCGATCCGGCTGGAATAGTCCACCCATTCAGCGCGCCTGCTTGCCATGCGGGGCACAGTTTATACAGGCAAGGGATACTTGCCACGGACCCCAAAGACCCCAGAATCACTCGAGCGTGCCTCGGCCGACGAGCGGCGTCGCAGAATTCCCCGCCAGCACTGGGAAGCCCTCTTCCGGACTCGAACCGGAGACCCCTTCCTTACCATGGAAGTGCTCTACCAACTGAGCTAAGAGGGCGCTGGGCGCCCAGCCTAGCGCGTCACCGGGCCGCTGGTTCTACCAGCCGGCACGCCGTTATCGTGCCCGGCCGTGAGCCTGAACCCGGCCCTGGAGGAGGCTCGCTTCTGCCCTCGGTGCGCGGCCGAGGCGACCGTCGCCTTTCCGCGCTCGCTCACCTGCCCGAGTTGCGGATACGGCGCCTACTACAACCCCAAGCCGGTCGCGTGCACGATCCCCGTCGACGAGCAGGGGCGCCTCTGGCTCCTGCGGCGCGCGTTCGACCCCGGGCGTGGTCGGTGGACGTTCCCGGGCGGCTTCGTGGACCTCGGCGAGTCCGTGGAGGAGGCCGCGCGACGGGAGACGCGCGAGGAGCTCGAGATCGACGTCGAGCTGGGTGCGCTCGTCGGTGTCTACTCGCGTCGGGAGGACCGCGTGGTGCTCGTGGTCTACCGGGCTCGCGCGCTCGGCGAGGCACGCACGACCGAGGAGGCCACCGAGGTACGTGCCTTCGCGCCGGAGGAGCTGCCTTGGGACGAGCTTGCCTTCTGGTCGACGGAGGCGGCGCTCCGCGACCTGCTGGCCAGCGGCTGAGCCGACGCGCGCGAGCCCCGCGCGCGTCGCTCGTGCCGTGGGCCGAACCCGCTAGCCGACGGAGATCGCCTCGATGAGGTCGCCGACCTTCGCGTCGTCGAGGTTCGCCGCGAGGTCGCCCTGGCTGACTATCCCGATGAGGTCATGCCCGTCGATCACCGGCAGGCGGCGCACCTTGTGCTCGGTCATCGTGTGCATCGCCTCGTCGACCGAGTCATCGGCGCCGATCGTGACCGGCTTGCCCTGGCCGAGCTCACCGGCGGTGGTGCTCGAACGGGTCCTTACCCGCGCCGAGAACCTTCACGACAACGTCGCGGTCGGTGATCATGCCCTTGAGGCGCCCATCCTCACCGCAGATCGGCATCGCTCCCACGTCCAGCTCCCTTGAGGCGCTTGGCCGCGTCGAGGATCGAGTCCTTCTCGCCGACGCACTCGGTCCCGCCGGACATGACGTCTCGGGCCTTCTTGGCCATGATGGCTCCCTTCGTAGCTTGCCTTCCGTCCGTTCCCGCGTGGCGAGCGGGACAAACGCCGCTTCGCGAGTGGCCGCTCGCGCCCGTTGCCTTTAGACCGGCGTGCCGCGACAACCTTCGTCGTGACGGCGTTGAGCGGGGCCACTCGGAGGTCGGTGAGAATCTCGGCCGGTCCGTCCGACAGCGAACGTATGTTCGTCCCATGCACCGGCGCGAACAAGGAGACCGAGGCGAGCTTTCGGCGATGGAGTGGTACGCATCGCAGGGCGCGAAGGTGTGCATTCCCTTCGGCCACTCGCCGGACTACGACTTCATCGCCGACTTCGGCGACGAATTGCTGCGGGTGCAGGTGAAGACGTCGACGCGTATGCAAGACGGTCGGTACGTCGTTCAGACGTGCACGCGCGGCGGAAACCAGAGCTGGAGCGGCGTGACCAAGCGCCTGGATGCTCGCCGCTTCGACTCCTTGTTCGTCGTGGTCGGCGATGGCCGGGCGCTGGTGCATCCCCGCCGGCGATGTCGACAACCGTCGCGGCATCCTGATCGGCGGCCCAAAGTACGAGCGCTTCGAGGTCGCCGCCGGCACGCCGATCGCGTTCTAGAATGCACGCCGCTCGGGGGGATGTCCGAGTGGTTAAAGGAGATGCGCTGTAAACGCATTGGCTCTGCCTACGCAGGTTCGAATCCTGCTCCCCCCACTCTTGGTTGATGAGGCAACTAGCTCGCCTGTGCCGGAGCGATCTCTGGCGTTGCGGGGCGATCCACGCCTCACTGGGCGTCCGCGCGCGCTAAGTCGAGTCAATGCGGATGCTGGAAAGCGAAGCTGCCGCCTCAAGGATCCGGGGCCGCCAGGCGTGCGGCGACCGGCCATGTTGGCGAGCCTTGCCTCGATCTATGAAGAGCAGGGGGTCTTGCGAGAACACGCGCTGGCTCTTCACGATTCTTGCGCTGACTGCAACCACTGCTGGAAAGGCGACGAGTACAGCATCGGTGCCGGCGGCACGATCGACCCCGACGCCCCGGCGGGCGAGAACGGCTCGATCTTCTGGCCGTGGATCGGCCGGGACTACGCCACCGGGGGCGTTTGCCTCGTGGGACTCAATCTCCACCACGACTGGAAGTGGTGGTCTCCGATGCTCGAAGAGTTCGTCATCTCCTCAAACACGCGCGCCGAACTCGAGAAGGGAAGACGCACGGGCAACATCAACAAGTGCCAGCTCAAGCCGCTCAACCGCAGCAGCTACCCGGCGCTGCTCACCGACGCGGACTTCGCGCGCCTCCAGGCGACGTTCCCCGCCGGCGTGTGCGATTGGAGCAAGCGCGGGGTCGACCAGCGCCGCACGCTTCCGTGGCGCGCCTACGACGACTCGCGCGGCGGCGTCCGGTACGGCGGGCGCTCGCTCGGCGTGCCGGCCGCACGCTCGGGCAGCGGCTGGTCTGCGAACGTGTTCGCCGACCCGAGCGAGTCCATGCCGGGCTCCGCCGCGGCGCTGAGGCCTCCCGGTCAGGCGGTGTCCACCCGCCGCGTGCGATCGACCTCGGCGAAGCGGCGGCGCATCCCGAACAGGTAGTCGAATCCTGAGAGCAGGGTGACGGCGACGGTGAGGTACACGAGCGCCTCGAGCCATGCGGGGCGCTCGGCGACGGCGATGAGCGCCATGACCGTGACGACCTGCAGCACGGTCTTCAGCTTTCCGAGCGTGCTCGCCGCGACGATCACGCCGTGCTGGGAGGCACCCATGCGCATCAGCGTCACGGCCATCTCGCGGGCGATGATCACCATCGCGACCCAGGCCGCGAGACGGTTCAGCGAAACGAGCGCGATGAGCGCCGCGATGATGAGGAGCTTGTCGGCGAGCGGGTCCATGAGCTTGCCGAAGGTCGTCACGCAGTTGCGACTGCGCGCGAGGTACCCGTCCAGGGCGTCGGTGAGCGACGCCGCGGCGAAGACGAGCGCGGCGAGGACGTCGCCGTTGGCCGAGTGGTCGAGCAGCGCGACGACGAGCACCGGCACGAGCAAGATCCGCAACCCGGTGAGGAGGTTCGGCGCGTTGAGCGGGATCATGCCCGCCACCGTATCGCGGCGGGGACCGCCCACGGACCGTCGAGCCGCGGCGGCTCCGAGCAGCTAGGCGTCCGAATCCGAGTGCTGGTCGGTGTCCCCGGCCTCGGCGTCGTCTTCGGTCGGAGCGCCGGGCAGGCTCTCGGCGCTCTCGGTGGAGTCGCCCTCGGAACCGGTCTCGTTGTCGCGCTCTTCGGGGCTTTCGTCTGAGAAGTTCATGCCGAGGGGGCTACCCGGCCCGACCCGCGGGAAACCGAAGTTGGCGCCGCCGTGGCCCCCTCTAGGCCTTGAGGCGCCGCCCGGTGGCGAACAGCCACGCGCTCCAGCCCACCATCACCGCGGCGAGGACGGCCGTGATCCCCAGGCAGAGCGCGACGGGCACGTCGCTGCGGCCGAGGAACCCGTAGCGCACGGCGTTGATCAGGTAGAAGATCGGGTTGGCGTGTGAGACCTCGCGCCAGGGGGTCGGGAGGCGGTCGATCGAGTAGAAGACCCCGCCCAGGAAGCTCAGCGGGAGGATCACGATGTTGTTGACGAAGCCCGCCTGATCCCACGTCGAGGCGTAGAT
>JAABUR0100002079.1_pt1 | contig 32461 bp, 26 predicted proteins | sample 5560091 | NCBI WGS metagenome assembly JAABUR01 (sample SAMN10711879, study PRJNA513375) | rock metagenome | isolation source: Antarctica rocks | place: Antarctica: Victoria Land, University Valley sud
GGGAAGGGGACCGTCGGCGCGCGCTGGCAATAGGTTAGGGGGTTAGGTGGGTGGGTGGGTGGGTTGGAGAGAGCAAAGAGGGAGGAGGGCGCGGGAAAAGGGGGAAAGGGGGAAAGGGGATTCTTTTGCGAGTTCCTTTTGGGGTTTTCTTTTTTTTTTGGAAGGGGGGGTGTGGGGTTGGGGGGAGGAGTATCACGTTCTTTACAGGTTTTTTTTTGGTGTCGGTGGGAAAGGAGTGGGGTGGGATTGAGTTTTTCTTTTTGGGGGAAGAGGGGGATTTACTGTACATATGTAGGACGAGGAGGGGGGGTAGGGAGTTGGGGTTTTAGGCTTTTAAAAAAAAAGGGGTGGGGGGAGGGTTTTGGTTTTTCGAAAGAAAAATAAAAGGCTTTTTAGTCCGAGTGCGTAGGTACCCATTGCCGCGTTTTGGGTTTGCCTTGGGCTTTGGCATCGGGTTGTTGGTAGGATGGAGCGCTGCTGGTGAGGGATGGGGTGGGAAAGAGGGGGGAAGGGAGGTGGAGAGGTGGGGTTTGCAGGGTTGGGGCTAGGGGGCGATGAATATAGAATAGGTAGAGAGATATGGGATAATATGGGAGCGTAGCAAAAATGGTATCTAAAAAGCTCGTTTCTCGTTTAGACACCTGCGCACCAGCCGGCGCAGCTTATCCAATTCGCTGGACTGGAAGGCAAAAACGAGGCTTCGTTTCAAAAGGTTCACTTGAGCCACTCCGTCGCGGCATCGATGTTTCCCTTGATAATATTTGTCCATCGCTACAAAAAATTCATGCCGTCAGCAACTCGATTGATAGGCGAGGAAGAAATTTCAAAAACTCACATCTATCCCTGCCCGATCCCCCCTCTCAATACTCTCAGTCATCCCCGGAAACGTCGCCCCGGCATACCCCGTCCAAATCCCCGGCGCAAAAACAACATGCTTAAACCAAGTCCTCCCATCTAGGCCCTCGGGATGCAAAAACTGCCGCTCGAGATACTTGTACTTGTCGTTTACATTGCGGACTTCGTAATATAACTTCACTTTCTGCCACCATTTCCACCATGGCACTCTCTCGTCGATTGAAACCGCTAAGGAAGCGGCGTGGGCGTCGAAGGTGGTGGCGGTGGTGTGGAAGGAGGAGATGGCGCGGTCGAGGAGGGGGAAGGAGAGGGATTGCATGCTTGGGTGTGCAGAGTCTGTAGCGGTTTTCTTAACAGAGTCAAGGTAGGATGCGAGCCCCGTGGCGTAGTCAGTGGCGTTAAGGTGGAGGACGGGATTTTCAATTAGAGAAGCAGCAAACAGAGCCCAGACTTTTGTGATGGCCACATGGTAGTGCCATTCCGGATCACCGAAGTTATTCATCCAGGCGAAGCTGTCGTAGTTGGAGTGGTAATGGTAAACAGCGCTGTTGGCGGAAGGGCCAAAGCCCAGGTCGACGCTGGGGATGCCGGCAAAGTCCTGGAAGGCGGTGAAGTCGGAGCCGGAGCCCATGGTGCCGATGTGGCCATTCCAGAGATCACGGATGGTCTGGCCTTTGATGGTTTGGTTGGGCGATTGAACAAGGGAGGTGGCTTCGTAGAGGGCTTTGTTGAGAAGTGGAGAGGCGGAGGCGGAGAACTGTGGGCCGCGGGTGCCGACGTCGACATTAAGGTAGGCGATTGCGGACTTTGAGAGCCAGGGGAGGTATTCCTCGACCCATTCGGTGGATCCAATAAGGCCGTATTCTTCCCCGTCCCAGCTGGCAAATACGATCGTGCGCAGGGGCTTCCAACCTTTTGCAAGGGCGGTGCCGAAGCTTCGTACGACTTCATTCATAGCAGCTGAGCCGCTATTTGGGTCACCAGCGCCACCAGCAACCCAAGCATCTCGGTGGTTTCCGAGTACAACGACTTCATCCGGAAGAGTGCCGTTGATAACACCAATGACATTCCACATCGGAGTTGTTATGTAGTCTTGCTCGTTGACCAGATTGAGTACGAGATCTGCAGGGGAAGGCCCAATATAATATTCGACGCCTTTATATCCAAGACCACCACCTTGCCAGTATTTGTTAAAGTCTGACGCTTTTGGGCCATGGCCGTTCAGGGCTTTCAGAATTGGAAGGGCATCTGTGTAGGAGATGGGAACCGAAGGAATGCTAGGAATGGCATGACCAACCTCCTGGCGAGGCACGCCTGGCTTTGATGGATAACCTGGGGTTGTCGGATCTCCAGGAGCTACGCCTGCAATCATCAGTAGGCTTCGAATTCTTCTCATCTTTTAAATGTGCTTACTCAGGAATTGCACGCTGCCTCGCTGGACGCTGCTAGGATTCCTTGCAGGACCGTTAGGATAAGTCTTGTATCCATTCTCTTCCGTGATCTCTCCGTCCTCCTGAGGATCAGTATAGACGACAGTACCAATCATGCCAAGCTCTTGCGCTCTCTTGACCTTAAGCCCTCTAAAGATACGACCATACTTCGCAATGGCGATTTTGCCCTCTAGGCTAACGTTTGCTTTTACCAGATCCTCGAAATCTCGATATGTGCCGAAATTCACATAGACAAATTGGGCGGTCACATTACCACTTGCGGAATATCCATGAAACGTTGGGATACGATTGTCTATTCCACTAGTCGGATCTTCATCCAAAACATCTTCTGTCATACTGCATTCGTATTTGACCTTGTATTCAGTTCTACTGTCTGTCTTCACAGTTCGCGTTCCCAGGTTCCCTTTGCTCTTGTTCGGGTTTTCTAGCAACGCCAATCGATGACCGGTTGGGTAGTTCACATAGACGTCGTACGACACAATGCTGGAGTCCTGAACGCCGAATTCTTGCCACCGCTCTCTTGTCCATAGGGCTTGACTGAGATTCTTCCCTGCCAGATGGGGCCCAGCAGTGTAGTACTGGCTCCATTCCCTAGCCTTGTCTTCTTGGGGCGTTCTTTGTAGAACCTCCTGCAGCTCCTTATACAGCAGACCCTCGCTTTGGGGCCACGCCGAGTGCGGATACAGTGATTTTCCGGGGAGGTTTGTAGAGGTGTCCTCCCTGCCTCCTTGCAGCCATTCTGCTGGGAGGAGGAATAGTATAACGATAACAACAAGGGTACTGGCGAGAGCAACAGTACAAAAGCGTCGAGTCGTGCTGTGAGTGTAACGCTGCCGCTGGGGAGCAACGACCACCGTTTGCAGTAATGGAGTCCGTTCGCCGGCCATCATGGCCTTTCCGTTACTGTACATTCGAAATGTTAACGACGTCCCAATTGTTTCAATAAAAGAAGCTCATTGTTGCACCAAATAGTACCTTCATCAAGCCTCAGTGAAAACGAACAGACGGTTCTCTCCGGCTAAAGTAGATATCATAGCTCGAATGGGTGGTTGACTATGCTGTCATAGCTATCTGCTCGGTACTTGGAGAGTATTTGATACCCGAGTGCCGTTGTCACGCGCCGTTTCCAATCGGCGGGAGGCGGGGTACTGTATAAATACCTTACTCTGTACCCCTTTTGGCAACATGAAGCAACGACCAATGACACTGGACTCTTACTTACCTTAGGTTTGTGGGAATCGGACATCAGACTACTGCCTCACTTTGCCACATAGAATCGGTCTACGTGTAGGGGTTGATTTCATCGATACAATGGATAGATACCTATTACCTACGCTACTCCGTAGCTATACACAGAGCGTACTCTCTACACCATCAACTATTGTCCTTTCCCCGAAGTCGTACACCTCGAGTACTCAGTACACCCAAACGCCAGCCTATACCTCCTTTGCTGCTCGGAATTGCTGCCTGGTGTCATAACGGTAAGTATTGACCGTCCTTTGAACTCTCACGCAAAATTGTCTGTCCTATCCACCCAAATGTCCTCGAGCTCCGCGAAATTCTGGAAATGCAACGGTCGATGCTGATCCGCATAGAAAGGCTATAGCAACAATTTAGCAGAGGCTCAAGTCTGTGGCTAGGAAATGATCCATAATAACTTACCAATGGCGTATCCATCTTAACAAACACCCCCTTCTTCTCTACGCTCCCGAAACTACTCCCCATGAAACTGTAATTCCACAAATTACCCTCAGGCACCAAGAAGTATCCTCTAATCTTATCACTCAACAACAGCTGGCACTTCTCCCCCATACTCGTCGAAAATCCCTGCGGCTGCTCGCTGCTCATATCTTTGTTCTCTGCGCCCCATTTGTAGCCATTGGGCGTTAGCGCCCACGACGCTAGAGAGACGGAGCCGGGCGTGAAGGAGACGGTCATGGTAACAGTTTTCTTGTCCCAGCTTGGGTGCGCGGCCATAAGGCGGGCGTGCTGAGTTACGTCTGACGCAGTCATGTAAGGGGGTTCGTTGCCAGACACAGTATGGATGACACCCAAAGGTTCCATAGCAGCAAGCTGGGGGTGCTGAGGAAGTTGTTGCGGGAGCTGCACATCGCGGGTATTACCGACTTGGGGGATCATGACGATGGTGCGGACTTCTTTGATCTCGTTGTTATCCGGTGGGGAGCTGCCGTAGAGGTAGCCGGCTACTTGGACGCGGAGATCGGCGATAGTGATGAAGCGCTTAAGGATGTTCTTGGGCATGATGTAGGTGTAGTGACCGTCCTCGCGAATGTCGTCGGAAGAGACGTAGATGTTGTTGGCACGGGTGCGGAGGTTGGACGTGGCGATGGCTCGAGTACGCCATTCCGTCTTGGAGGCGAAGGATTGCTGCTCGAATTGGGAGGTGGTCGTGACAATGATGTCTTCGCCATGGACATTTTGAGTTTTGGTGGTGACAGCTGTGAGCTGCTGCTGCTCTTGCTGCTGCTTTTCAATCTCGGCTGCTTGCTGGCGTTGCATTGACGGTGCGCTGATTTCCATACCCAGGATAATATCCCGGACTTCGCTACTGGTCAAGCTGGACGTATTGACATTGTTCTTCTTGCCGTAATCGTTGAGAATCAGATCTCGGAGTTGCACTTCAACTTTGATCCAATCCTCATCAGAGAGCGTAGGCCAGATGTGATGCTCCTTCGTAATCACAGTCTTATCAGGCCTCAACAGCAACTTCGTCTTATCTTGATTGACATGCAACGCCCGAAGGATGAGAATAAGTCTGGAGAAGGCAGTATAAGACGAGATAGTCTTAAGCCATTCATCATATAGATTGAAGAGCATCATCTTTGGTTCAGTAGCACGAAGGATCATATCACCCAGCTTCTCGACCTTCATCGCAGCTTGGAAGGGTAACTGGAGCTCCGAAGCTCGAATCGATATGTTAGGGAAATCCAGCAGATGCACTTCCAGAGGATCGAGCAAACCCTTTCTCGTAACAATCAGCTGCTTTGGCTGTTCCTCGACTGGCAGAGACCGAATCAACGCTGCCACTTCTTCTGCAGTCTTCCACTTCGCCAATTGTCCCAGACGCTTTTGACCAGCCCAAACGCTGGTGTGGATGATCTTGAGGAACAGCTGTCCCGTTCTCGGGTTGAATATGAAGATTGCTCCGTTGATGGGCTTTGTAGTTAGATTGCCTTCGAATGTCTTATGAATTGTAACTCGGTAGACGTTAGTGTCATCAATGAACAGCTGGATCTGGTTACTGAACAGCTCCGAGTAGTTCTGCGAGTTAAGGAACTCTTGATTGCTCTCTGATGCATACAGCTGAAGACCTTTTCGAATACGCTCCCGCAGAACATAGAGGGCTGGGTTAGCTTTCATAATCTTCGCCATGGCCTGTTGAACAAGAGTCTTCAGACCTGGGAAATACTGCCCATATGCCGAGTAAAGGTTGTAAGCGAGATCGATACCAATCATCAGACCGGTCGCGGATGGGTAGATACTCATGCTGTCTGTCGTGTAATCTAGGTACTTCGCGCGCACATACCTCTCGATATCGTGAGAGTCGTAATCGCCATATCGAAGCTGAACATCGATCCAGAACTTGTTGGTAGTCGTGGGCTCCGTAATATCCTTCGTGTCAAACAGTATCGACGGTCTCGTAACATTCCACTTGTGGGTTGCAAAAAGCAGGATGTCTGCACACGAGCTGTTCATCTTGTACGACTTCCTAGGATGGATCGTCTCCTTCTGTACAGTCTCGATACCTAGCTGATCCAGCTCTTGATCGAAGACCTGACACAAATCCATGACGACAGACTCATGAATCTTCTGCCACAAATGCGCACGGAAAATCTGGATCAAGGAGATCTTAAGGGTTGGGATCTTGCCGTGCAAGAAGATTCCGGTCAAATCTAGTTGTACTTGGAAACCCACGTACACGTTGGCGCGATTGATTGTTGGCGACCACCATAGTGTGAAGCGTCGGTTTGGAATTTGATTCAGACCTGAACGTTGGGCATTGGTAAGCTTCTTAAATTTCATGGACTCCTCGAAACCAGATGCTTTTTCCCAAAAGAGACCTTCCCATGAGGGGAAAGCGGTAGCTTTGAACAGCGTGTGCTCGAGGATTGTTTCAACACCACCAAGTGCCTGAATGACATCCGTCCGATAGGCATTCAGGTTCCATAGTTTGCCATCGTGCCTCTGGCTTGTCCACCAGAAGGGGTTGCTCTTCATTAACTGATACGTCTTGAACTCAGTCCGGGCCCTAAAGCCTTTATCGAAGCTCAAGGTACTCCTGTCTTTCTGGAAAAGCGTATTGATACGTGGAAGACCACGATCCCAGCTGTCCTCCAGATCCTCGAGAGTCAATCGACGATTTTGTTGATTGGCTTCCTGACGTTTCTGCGAATACTCTGTCCAGACACGCTGAGAGTCGATGAACTCTGCCTCCCAAGGAATGATATAGCGGAAGATGTTAGGGATAAGCGTTTCCTCATCATGGCTCATTCCCGAACGGTAATGCGTGACGCCAGTATCGGTCTGCTTTGACCATCGCTTGTCGCTCGTAGGAATGAGGATATGCGAACCGGAGATCATACCAAGACCACCCAATTCCTTGGGCGTGTAGAACACAGCAGGCGGAAACCTGGAAGGCATCTTAGAGTTTAAGCCAATCTTAACACGGGTTTGTATCTTAGTTTCACACTTGACAATGGTGTCAAGTAAATTTACAGTGGATACAGCAGCTTCTCGGTAGTATGTGAATAGTGCGATTAGACTGGTATTCCACTTGTTGGCAATCTTTGTGAACGTGGTAGAGCCTGACGACATGAGGATTTGCCGGATGCGATTATTGAACTTTTGTATGTCCTCTTCTGTGACCTGCAAGAAGGCATGAGCAGTCCGCTCTTTGGTCGTATTTTCCACGAGAGACCAGACGCTGTCCTTCACGGGGAACTCCTCGTTGGTGTTGCGTATCTTGGGCAGTATACGGACTTCGAATCCACACATTGAGAACAACAAGTTTGGGTTGTCCCTACTGTAGACACTTGCAAAGGTATCGTCCCACTCAATGGTCGTGATCGATCTAGGTAATCTGTTCTTCAAATCCCAGAACACGGCCCGTCCAAGATTGACATCGTGCCTCATCAGTCTCATCCTAGAATCTCGAGGCCAGCATTTCTTGTTGCGATATCCGATTACATTCTCGAAGTTCGGATCTGGTTGTTCAGTCAAGAACCGCTGGATGAGGTCTCTCGACTCATCGGCAGAGAATCTTAAGAAGACCCAAATACGATCAATGTATCTTGTATACAGTCGAATTGGATGTCTAGTCTCGGAAGCACGGTCGCGAAATTGTAGGAAGTCGTTTGGGCTCTGTGGAGGACCTGCAATCTCGCTGGCGCGCTGCAGACCAAGCAGAAGAAGGTCAAGCACCAATCCATAATACTGGAAAACGAAGGCCGAGAATTGTAAACCTCTAATCATTCCGTAGCTGTTGGTGTGGTTCATGTCCTTGTAGTTGAGCTGCACATTGTTTTTCGACGAGATGTAATCAGCGAGATTGTGATCCATGATCAGGCGCATAAGACGATTCAGCAATGTAAGATCTATCTTCTCGTACACCTTCGAAAGCTGTGTCTCAATCATAACGTTACACTCTCCATCTGCAGTCTCCCACACATTACTGAGATTGTTGATACCTTGAGCCCACTTATAAGTCAGGAGCGGCGGCACCTCAGAATCCGAAGGCTTGATCCAAGCAGGAAACAAGTGACGCTGGTCTGCTTGGTACCATAAGTATTGATCCAAATAAGCGTCCGTTATCTTCTCTATTGGCTCAATGTCGTAGACAGGATTGATACTACTATAGTTGTCATTCATATCAATACCAACTTCTTTGAAGGCTCGTTGAGTAAGCAGGAAGCGCTTGATCCGAGTAAGGGTCGTTCCAGGTGAATCGTAAGCTTGCTCAATAAGAGCAAGCTCTTCTCTCTGGCTCTGATTTAGACGACCTTTCACGGAGTAAGCCTCCCTCAGTCGTTCAAGAGCCAAGATCAAGATCTTCGTGTCGTGCTTGTATGAGACAGCTGGGAAGGGTATTGGAGAGTACTTCCTTGACTCGAGCCAATGAACGGTAGTGGTATAAATCGCAACTGCCTCCTCAGAAGAAACATAAGGACCGTCTTTCATGTAGTTGTGCTGGCGCTCCTGCTCAGCTTTCAGCCACAGCCGAGTAAGTCGCCCCAGGTTCTTCTTCGCTACAGTTTTATCGACCGTTGCCCCTCTTCTTATACGTTCACGGTTGTAATGTGCGACAGATATCCACCAATCCGCCTTGCTCTTGACGTATCTTAAGATGATATTCTCGATAGGTGCAGGTAGACCAGGCACTTTCCAGGGGATATTACTCTTCCAGCATCTCCACGCCTCGGACAAATGCTGCAATACCGTGTTGACCTTACTCTGCTTGATACCCTCGGGCATCATGTCCATCAAATCGGCCATGACTGAAGCCCGAAGCTCAAGATCAAAATGTGACTCGACTCTTTGCTTCGTTACCGTCTTTGCTACACCCTTGCTATGTCGACCCTCGAATTGCCTTGATAGCAAGTTTCCAAGCCATCTCTCAAGCAACGGAATGATACCTCTCATGAAGAACAGCCACACCCTCCATGCTGGTGCCCAGAAACCGCACCCTGGACCTTTACCTACTGGACCTGAGTTGAAGCGATAGTAGATGAGATGCTTCAAGTCTTTGCACGACCGGATCTGATGCATGAGCTTGTACTTGTAACGGTACATGCCTGTTAGCTGTCCGACGTGATTGAAAGCGTAAAGAATCCCGTCCGCCAGTTGGAAAGCGTCAATGTTGCCAAGACGGTATTGAACTTGAGCATCGACGATCAGTTTAGTCAGACGTAGAATTTCCCGCATCAGATGGAACGCATTTCCAAACCGGGACTTCTTTCGCTCCTTTGTTGTCAACGTTTTCACAGGCTTTAGGTTAAAGTTGTAATCCAAGTGCAAGTAGGTCAGATTCTTCCGATGGATGAGCAAATTGAGCATGTTGAAGCCTTGACGGCAAACCTGAAGGCCCGCTTCAACCCAATCAATCGTGGTCTGTTGGAAGAACTTGGTGGTTCGAAGTGACCTCATCAAATTCTGCTTGTTCTGCACCTTCGGCTTCTTCTTGTGCAGCTCATTTAATACATAAGTCTTAAGTAGTTTTTGATACGACACGCGGACTTTGACCGGCTGGCCCTGCGGGCAGTGCTCCAGATACCATTGCTTTACCAGCGGCACATCTTGAGCGCGTACCATACGTCCCGAACGACGATCGAAAGGGAAGGGTGCCCACCAGAGAGCAATAGCAGATGAAGTTTCACTCGTATAAAGTTCCTCGTCCGCCAGAAAAGGCTCCATCTTACCAGGCAACGTAAATTCCTCATCCTCATTGTTACCATAACCAAATATCTCATCTTCATGACTGACTGTAATGTTCTTTGGTGCTACGGAGCGAGAAGATATCGGGTTGATGACAGGATCAAAATAGAAGGCAGGAAGACTTGGGTCCTCAGCGCGCACGTAGACCACTTGTGGATATGAGTACCAAGAGAGCTTGACGCTTCGAGGAAGAGAATTGTAAAGGAAAGGGAAAGCGACACGGTACTCCGTCCTGATTGGCGCACGGAAGATGATGCGGTCGATGGCATTGAACTCTCCGAAGTCCTCGTCGTTAGGATCGACGTCCTTGTAAAGAGGCTCGAACCTTGGACCACCGGGAATAGCGACGTTTAAAGCTTTCGCTGTTAGGAAGCTATTCAGGTCGAACATGTGGAAGTAGTTCTTGTCGACGAGATCACTCAGGAGCTGATGGCTCAGCCGGTAAAGTGTTGCCATCTGAGGAAGTGACAAGTTCCACTCTTTGTAGCTTGGACCGTTGACATGAGGTGTATCCAGTAGCGGTCGATGTTCGTAGAACCATTCGTAAACTGGACCATCCTCAACCTCATCAAGCTCCATCTGTATAGGCTCCAAAGGCTCCACATCCTCGATATTTTCCGACCACGACAAGGGCGGCTCTTCATCATCAAAGGGCGGGAACCTCATCCTCTTGAAATGCCTCCTATCACTCTTTTCTCTCCGCATGCAAACCCACATCGCTGCCCACTGCGCGTGAAACACCGGTTCAATGACCCTTGGAACCTCGTTGACCATCGTCAAACACCCATTCACATGATACAGCACCTTGACCTCCCTTGACGACTCCCAAGGCATTGGCATATTCTCTAAAAGCTTCAGAACCGCATGTGGCATGAACTTCAGAGCGCCCAGATAACTCCGCTTGTCGCTGCTGAATTTCTTCTGCGACACGTCTCCTATGTCCTTGACGATTTTCCGTAAATGCTCTGGTGGCATATCTGCCTTTTGTGTCTCGACAAAACCTCCCTTGCGTTTCTCGCCGAAGCGGTTGCGCTGGAATCGAAGCCATTCCTTCTTTTTCTGTGCGAATTTGGCGGCTTGGGGGTCAAGAGGTGGTTGGTAGCCAGGTGGAGGTGGAGCTGAGGACATCGAAGGAGGTTTCGCTCCCCATCCTGGAGGCGGTGGAGGTGGAAGGTTGGACATGGTGATGAATCGTTGGCGATGTTGCTCTTATTGCATCTGAAGGTAGGTGGATGTGATAGCTCCTCAAATCGTAGGTGCAAGCCTATCTTAACTTGGTGATTACGAGACTCTTGTTGTGACGGAATGAGACTGCCAAGTCTTGAGGCACGCCGGACGTTCTCTTGTAGACGCGATGAACTCCTCCAGTCTCGAGGTAAGTGTTGAACCTCCAATTGTGGCGCCCCTCAAGTTTTGATAGAGCCGAAGCGCTAAGGATTACGCTAACTGCTGTGTACTGTGTAGGACTAGCGTTTCGCTTACTCGAAACCGTGCAGCCCACACAAATAGTCGACGAGCCTGCCATCGACAATTTCACGCCGACGACTAACCCCACAACCACCATGACTACAAGACTGACATACGTAAGTTTGGTCTTGTCTGTTCTCCAAAAGAGCACCAGCTGACACCATCACCGCAACAGCGCCGGAGGAATCCGTAAGACCCCCAGCTCATCACCACCATCGACAGACCTTCTCTACGCAAAATCCTCTACAAATGTGCGGCCACGGCTGACCATTCATGATGATATATAGATACAACACCCGCTCCAACAAAGTCCGCGTCGTCAAAACCCCCGGCGGAAAGCTCCAATACCAGCACATCAAGAAGCGCGGCAGCCCCCCCAAATGCGGTGACTGCGGTATCAAACTCCCAGGCGTGGGTCCCCCCCCCACCCCTGGCACTTCTTCCCATCCGCCTACTACATCCCGCTCATACCTGCATTGGCAATATATATATATACGAGGAAGATGAGGCGCTAACGTATTCCATAAACACAACAGATCCCCGCCCTCCGGCCCCGCGAATACGCCAACATCTCCAAGCCCAAGAAAACCGTCCAGCGCGCGTACGGAGGATCGAGATGTTCGAATTGCGTCAAGGATAGGGTGGTCAGGGCGTTTTTGATCGAGGAGCAGAAGATTGTGAAGAAGGTGCTCAAGGAGAGTCAGCAGAAGAAGCATTAGGGGAGCTTGTGAAGGGTTGTGGGGTTTGTGGTTCCGCCGTGCTTAGGGCATGTATGCAGGTTACGGCTCAAATGAACTTCTGAACTGGAATTGAGCTTCAGGGAAGTTTATGCTGTCGTTGAAACTTGCTGTTCCGAGGAACCGAGAGAATCGATTCGCACGGCTACTGTTCCAACCCACATCCGAACGGAATCGAGGTGAGGTTTTGAGTGAAAAGCATGCCCCTTTGGTTAAAACCTCTCCCTTAACAAATGATTCAAATCAGCTTCGCAGGCTAAACCACACAGACCCCAAAACACCACCACAACCAACCACCCCCACAAAAAAGAAACCCAGCCCCCCCCTAAAAAAACCCACCACAACAAACCCCCGCTCTCTCCCATTCCCATCCCCATCCTCACCACAACCCCGTCCCCTCCAAAATCTCCCAATCATTATCCTCGAGTTGAATTTGAGCCGTTCTGTTGATTTCTCCCCAGCTGAGGCTTTTTTTGAGCCCGCCAGGGTCGATCATCCTCTTCGTGTTCGGTTGGGTTTTGCCGCGTGGGCGCGGTGGCGTTGGAAGCGTTGACCTCCTCCTCCTCCTTTACTATAATTGCTTGCATGGCGGGGTCTTGCTGGACGGGCTTGATGCCGAAGAAAGCGTAGACTTCTTCTTCCGTTTCTGCTTGCATTGCTGGGCGTTTGCTGGGTGGGCTTGATGCCGTCGAGAGCGTCGAGGGCGGCTGGATCTGCCTGTGTTGCTGTTTTTTTCCTTTTCATTTTTCTTTTGCGCAAGCTCGATCCCTTTTCGCTCAGCGGGTTGTTGGGTGACGTGCTCCTCCACCTGGTCATTGGGGGTGGCTGCACGGGGATGTTGGAAGGGGGCTCGTCGAAAGCGGGACCCGCGAGCTCGTCGTCGAAGGTTCCTTTACAGCTGGTTATATCCCGAGCAGCGGCGATGGTTTTGTTTACTTCTTTCCATTGAGAACCTATGTTGCGAAGAGCGGCGAGGGCTTCCTGCATTGCTTGTATGCCGGTTTTTTGCTTTTTCTTTTCTGCAGGCTTAGGTCCGTTTTGGGGGGTGGCTGCACGGGGATGTTGGAAGGGGGCTCGTCGACGGTGGGACCTGCGAGCTCGTCGTCGAAGGTTCCTTTACAGCTAGCTATATCCCGAGCAGCGGCGATGGTTTTGTTTACTTCTTTCCATTGGGAACCTATGTTGTGAAGAGCGGCGAGGGCTTCCTGCATTGCTTGTATGCCGGTTTTTTGCTTTTTCTGTTCTGCAGGCTTAGGTCCGTTTTGGGGGGTGGGTTGGGGGGTGTGCTTTTGTGATTGGGGCTGGGGGGTGGCTGGACGGGGGCGTTCGAACAGATATGTCCAAACTGGGCCCTCTGATCTCTCCGTCGAATCTTCCCGTGTAGTGACTGGACAAGGGTCTTGAAACAGAGGCCTCCGAACCGTGACCTCTGATTTCCCAGTTCCAGATGCCTCAGTCGCCTCTAGGCCCAAGTCGCGGAGCACACCTGACTCATCGAACCGGTACATATAATTTCTATTCCGTTTACCCCGTGAGCTTCCAACTGTCGCCTTGGGTGTTTGCGGTCCAGAGATCGCAGGCGATTTTGAGAAGGGACCCTCAGTTGCGCGTTGTACCATTCTACCTGATTCGTCGATTTGGTATACATATCGTTTGGACCGCTTGTCGGAAATATCTTTTACGATCCTCGATAGTGCTGCCTCTTTGAATCTTCCTTCGCGAGTGCCGGAAAGGTCTTTAGAGACTTCCTGGGCATCATGGACCTTTGCACGCGCCGACTTCAATGGTTCAACATCACGCTCCATCTTGGCACGCCCTCCATCTACGACCTTGGAGGCATCGTCAGGGTTTGCATCCACTGGTGATGACACACCCTCCAGCCTGTGACAAATGCATCAGCACACCCGCCCGGTGCACAGATCAACCAGATAAAGACTCACCATTCAGCCACACCCACAATTTTCTCATCCGCCAGAGCTTGCAAGTGGCGGCGGTGTCGGAGGCGCATACACTGCTGCCATAGCCCCTTCATGGTTGAACCGTTCTTGAAGTCGGCGATGCGAACGGTCTGGGGCGGAGGTTGCACCGATAAACGTAATTTTGGACGTTCGTCGGCTGATCTGCTACCAGCTCCTGTGGTAGGAAGTGTTGCGTTGTTGGCGAAGTGGTTACATGCCTCCAACATGGTGGACACAGGATTTGGCCGTGATTCAGGAGGCATCGGCAAACGCTGTTGAGGGTATTTGGTGGTTGAGTTGCTGCCGGCTGCCGCAGCAGGAGCATCGCTATATCCTCCGCCCATAATGGTGAGATTCGTAACAGCTTGACTGTGACAGAGGTTGTACTTTGGTGGTTTATTCCAAGCTTATGTTCCCTGGATGAGTTGCCACAGAAAAGCAGACCGAAGATACTAATATCAAGAAAGCAAAAAGATGTCCAAGGTGCCGTATATATACACTCATGCATCATGAAGGGATAACACATCAGTCATGATATGTGCTTGTGACTTGTGTGGGGATGAGTCTTCGTTGCTAGGGGTGAATGAAGAAGTGGAAGTATGGAAGAACGAGGGGGTGAGATATTCAATTAAGACAATGTGCTATACGTAGAAATAGAAGCTAAAGATATCAGACGCTATAACGATAGGTGAATATATTCACTTGAGATGATGTGCAATATGTACATAAAGAACTTGAACTGGAGAAATTTGACGCTGAAAAAGCTTGACACACAAGGCTCAATATAGACAAAATAGCTACCTTTTGTACCTCTGCCAGATCGCTGCTGTGTCATAAGCCGAGCAACAAAAACGTCAGCTCATCGCGAGTTTACGAATGCAAGATCTTTCTTGAACCGCAAAGCCAGGCAACAAACAAGCAATCCTACCGCGATAGACTTCCGTTCGCACCACTTCCAGCACCGCCACCAAACCCATAAGTCTGGAAACTAGTAACGTCCCATCCGTTGGCCAGATTATAGTCCTTCTCTGGTGTCGTTCCATGCAAAACATTGTAGTTGACTTCACCCTTGCAGTTACCCTCCCCTTTCAAGCAATTGGCAACGTTCACTCCTGCAGCTTGACCCTCAAAGTAGGCTCCGTGTAAGAAACCAAAATACTCGGCGCTGGTCGCTTCGCCTGCGAACCACACTCGTCCGACGTTCGCTCTGAGGTTCTGATGCATTTCTAGCGTGGTGCCAGGTGGCCAGTTGGAGTAGCTCCCGTAGGCCCATGGCTCCCGGCTCCAACGGGGGTACATGAACGCCGTGGGCTCGGGGACGTTTCCGGCGCCGAACATTGTTCTTAGTACAACGAGGACTTGATTCTTCGTGGTATCGTCGTCCTGGGCTTCGACGCGGTAGCTCTGCTCCGCCACGACGGTAACGAAGAGGATGCCTGAGCCAACGAGGAAGCCGGGAGCGTCAAGAGATTGGAAGACGGGGTAGTAGCCACGCTCAAGGGGGTCTGCGTAGAGGAAGAACTGCGTATCTTGCGGCCAGAAGACCTTGGGAAATTGGAAGAAGATCTTTGTGTAGGTTGCCATTGTGAAAGTTTCTATTCCGTTTTGTTTCCAGGATGGCAGGGCAGGGCTGAATGTTACAGCATCATTTTGAAGTACTCCAACGCTTTCTGGTGTGTTAGTTGGCTGAGGTCAACGCTCTCTGGGGAGACGTACGAGAATGTGCAGATAGCGTAGTCGGCATCGATGCAGCTTCCGTCTTTGTTATCAATGGTGACGCCATCCTGGGTGTAAGTTATGTTGGTAACCACGGTATTGAGCAGCAATCTCGAGTCATTTTTCTTCAAATATGTAAATGCTAAGCCCTTGATGAAGGTATTGAAGCCCCGCTGATCGTAGACGTAATTATTATCAGCCGAGTATTGATAGAAGGTAGTATTCTGAACCCTGTTAACTTCTAAGCTGACAGATGAGACTTCTTCGGCATACATAGTTGACAATGGCGAACTCCTCAGAACTTTGTTCCTGTTCCTTATCAGTATCAAGGACTTCAAAAAATCTCAAGTGATACAAACTGGAGTATTCGCATATTCCCAGTCAAACTGCCACCACTCGGTAGCTTGAGCCTCCATATTCTGCTTAGGCTTCCAACCCGCGAGTCTCAACGCCGAGCGTACACTTCGATCTTGCAGGTTCTCGGACAAGATATAGCCAGCATCTTGTTCCATAACCGCGTAGGCAGTTTGGTAGTCAGTCAACAAAGACGTAAAGTCAGCAGGACCGTTTGGGTTAAATGTTTCAATGGAAGAATAGTTGGAAAACCTCGACACTATTAGCCACTGACGCATAGGTAAGTCATATGGAACCTACGTATTCGTCACGTTGTATCTCTTGGCCTGCCTTGAAATTGAGTATTTTCATAAGAGATCGTACAAACACATTGATAACCTACCAACGTCCAGATTGGATTCTCGGGGCCCGGGGGTGTTCCCAAACCTTGCACCTGTTCAAAGTCAAGTTATCAGATGATCCAAAGACCGCAAAGTTTCTGTCCTTACCCAATTAGCACCCAGCTCAACAACATAAGGGGATCCATCTGCCTTCTTCCCAAAGTTGGTATGAGCGACTCTTCCGCCGATGTCATTATTGTACTCGACGATGAGAAAATCGGTCAGTGAGGCGTTCGATAGTGCTTGCTAGTAGAGCTCAGCGCCATTTTTTGATTTGAACATCTTCATGCTTGACTTACGCCAGCTGTGATGCCTGCGAGTCCAGCACCACTGCAAACGAAAGTCAGAAAAACGGGTCAAGTAAGAGATGAATTGAAACTCTAACAGGACTGCCACTTTAGTCTTCTTGCATGTTGCATTGCGCCGCTCAACAGGAGAGGCGGTGATAAGCACGAAATGTACAAAGGAAATCAGTAAGCCCAAGACTGAGAAACGCATCGTCGTTTGTACTCCCTCGATTAACTCAAGTCCTGTAACTCAGACGCAGTGTGGGAAGGAAACCAAGATTTTGAGGTTCAAGACCATCATGTTTACCCGAAGAAGCCATCAGAGTCCGATTTAGGAAGGTTGTCATGACCCCACACCTCTACAGAGCACTATGGCTACCACTTCTGGAGATTTATGTTCCGCCTTGGGGGCTATCGCAATGACCCCAATCTTAGTGTCCAGAGTCACCCAATCGATGAAAGACATGGGCAAACATGGACGAAGATGCTGCTCTGGGTTCTTCATAGCTGATCAAACGGGGTTCGCCTTTAGCGACAATTGGAGGATGCGATCGGATGATTGGTCCAACGTGATGAACTCTACAGCAATGCTGCATGCAAATTTCATATTGCTGGCTGTGCCTAAGGCGCTGGCTCTCTTCGCTGAGACAAGTACGAGTACCACCTGTTGACGATGACTACTCCACGTAGTAGGGTTACTCGATGCGTTCGACGTCAATTGCTTCGTAGCAGTGTTGCACGACATATATGTAGTTGGAAAGAGGCCCAGCACGTCACAGTTCGAACAGTTGCACAATTGATTTGCATTGCTGTAACGAATATTCCCAGTTTCCACGTGGACCCAGCGGAATGGATTAAGGTCAGGCGGCGGGAAAGCTTGGCACCACTCGTGCGCTTCTTACCTATGCCGGGGCCCCTAAAGTACACCTACCACCCACCTACCTTAGGCCTTCCGGCCCATCAGGACATTAATTACCTTAGGGCCGTACCTAAGGTAGGTACAGTAATCTCGCAAGATCATGACTCATCGCACCCCCTTGAAAAACCCGCACATGATACATCTTACACTTCTCAAACACGTCAGGATGACCCACCGGCCTTCCCCTTCTCAGCCCTGAAACCTTCCCAACTTCTCCCCCCGCTACCTACTGTACCATGAACGACCTTAAAGGTACTCCGTACTGCAGGTACCATACTAGCGGTCGTTGTGGCTGAGCCTTCCCAGCTCCTCTCGCGGCGTCATTTTAGGCCAGCGACACAGCCTAGCGGTTCAGTCGACCTTTTCAATTTCCAGGGGGGGGAACTGCTGCCGCCCACGACACCTGGTCGCATATGTAAGGCACCGGGTTTTGGCGATGTATGCAGGGCCCGGTTCAAGAGACCAGCAGCTGTGGGAAGTCTCTGGGAGATTTTCAAATTGGTTATGATCTCCCAACCGACTGTAAGGGGGTGTCCTGCCTCGACAACGGGGTTGCGTCAGGTAAAGCTGTGGATTAGGAGTTCCGGATGCTGAGGAAAACCCGAAAATCCGCAACGAAAATTCCCGGAGTTTCGGGGATTGCGTTGATAAGATTTTTCCGAACTGAGGGCGCTTTTTTCGGTCATATCCGACTTACTGGTACTAAGCACAGTAGGCTAACTTGCTCGATGGGGACACCGAGAAGCTGAAGATCATGCTAGTGTGTGAAGATCAGGACATCTCGGACGCTACCCCCCCTCCCCAGGCATGATGGCTCGATAATGTGATGTGATGGAATGCTCATGGGATAGGCAAACTCAAGCGACGCTTCAATCCAAAACATCTCTTATATTCATTTGTCCAATATATGGCACTTCCAATGTACATGTAACCATCCTTATGACTACCAGCGTCTAAAAACCCCCAATGCAGATCGTAGAACAGCAGAGAAATCGAATTATACTTCTATAGGTTCAAAAACGCCAAAAACGCGGTGTGTGCCAACGTGTCTACCTTAGGTTCATCAAAGATTCCCGTATCAAAACGCTGGCTCCTGGAAATGACTTCGCTAACTATGCTCTTGCGGTTTCCCCGTATTACTCCTCAATCTGGCGTCTCGGCAACTCCGGGCTGTGATGCTATCGCCAATTTGCTGAACAGTGCGCCTAAAAATAAAAATAAATCACGTGGGGTATTGCGAGATGAGCAGTCATAATGGACGTGGACTGCGGCTTATGGTTGATTCCGCGGGGCTTGCGCGTTCGGTGTCCCATGGGTCCTGGAGGAAGTTGGAGTGTGTCTGAAAGGGTAGTCTTCCTGGGTGTATCTCCTCCCACTTCCGGGCACAGTACTTGGCGGGCCACCGCTCGGAGGCCCCGAAGTCCAGCATCTGATCATAGACATGTTAGTGTACTCGGCTCGAAGGGTGAATGTGGTTCAGACGGATAAGGTATACCTTTGCGGCGATAATGTCAAATTGGAATTTCTCCCAGTACTCGTAGGCTTGTTCAAGAGCTTGAACCTTTCTCAGAATCAGAACACAGATGATTGGGAGTAACAAAAAAAATCTCAAAACTCACATCAGTCTCACTCCAAGCCCTCATACGCTCACGTAATCTCTTGAATCGCATTTGCAACGCTGGAACTTGGTACATTTTGCCAAGGTCCGTTTGAAAACGCACGGCGATATCTTTCCAAGGGAGGTTCTCTTCTTCCTTCAACCGAAGCAACAACTGCTCTTCTTCGTTGAGCTCTACCGGACCAGACTGAGATGGCGTTCGCTTCCGTTTCCTTTGGCCGTACTCCGAGTACTCTTCCTCCTCTCGCATACGCTTCTGAGCGTTCATCTGTCGAAGACCAACGGGGTCTGGTGCGATTGGAATCAGGCCTTGTCTACCAGGCGATATGCTCAGGTTCGGCGTTGCATAATCCCCTCCAAGATAAGGATTTGGTGCCTTTGTTGTCGGCATTGGGGACATGGAATACAACTGCTGGTGATAGTCTTCATTCTTCATCCGGGAAGGGTTCTCCGCAAAGACCAGATCTTCAACGTTGGGCCCAAAAGTGCTGGGGCTGCTTTTCGGTCTTGGGTATGTCATGACATGTCCTGGTAGTGGCGTGATCTCTATTGGCGGAGGGATTCTTGGGATAGGATAAGGCGTCTCATACACGTTCTGGTTGATCGGTATCTGCACACAAAACCAGTGTAAATACAAGGCAGAGGCAGGAACGTAAGGGGTAGAATGGAGAGACATACAAGATGTGAAGGATCCCATTCGGACTCTGAAAAATGATGGTTGTTCATGATTGGTATCGGGTAGAGGATATCAAGACCGGTTCCACCATAGAATCGATCTAAAGGCATGAAGAGTTGAGGGTTGCTTGCGGCCAATGGTGGAAGGGCCAGGGTGCACCGGCATATACAATGAGGAACGAATTGAGTATCGAGGACGGAGTGTCATGTGGAAATGAGTGGATGACAGCAAGGTAGTAAAGAACGCGCGGTCAGCGAAACGTCGTCAGTGCCGTTGACTTGCAGTTCAGTATGCACATTTGAGGTCTCAAACGGAGGTTACACAGAGTAAATAGAAAGAAATGGTAAGTAGGCTGTGTGTAACCAGAAATTAAAGGGTTAGGAATAGACATGTAGAGATTAATACTTGGCCACCACGTCAGGCGCTGCGCAGCACGAACCTATCTTGCAGCGTCAGAACCAGAGGAACAATGGATCCAGACTAGGGTGCAATCGCAATCGAGGTCGACGTGGCTAGTAGCGTGCTCAGCTGTGCTGTTTCAGGATTTCTGGGGAATCTTAGGGTTAGCTCGCACTGTGCCATTTTATCCACGACTGGCTTTTCACAAGGCTCGCTGAGAGATAATCGTGACGACTACTGACGAGATATAGCAAGCGATTGCAAGGGAGGTCAGACCGGCCGAAGACTGACGGATAGTTTGAAGCTCCGTACCTCCACTAGTGACTTGGAACGTAAAGTACGCCGTACGTACGGAGTATAACATTTAAGCGCCTTCCTTCATGGCTAATAATGTTCCAAGTCCAGAATAGGGATACATACACCAACTGACGGCCAAGAACCAAGCTGACCTATCAGAACCTACCGATCTTTACCTACCGTGCCAGTAACTCACTAATGATCCACAGCCATGGCACCCAGGAGTCGCCATGTGGGAGTTAAACTTTAGGGTACTGCAAGATCTGCCGCCGTTGAATGCTCGATCAAATCCCATTCTACCAGAGGCAACGACCTGCGTACGAGTCTCAATATCCCATACATCAGAAAGTCGAGTTCTCACAGTCCACACGGTTATGCTGAACGCTCCAAAGAAGGTGGAACGTTTGCTCGACCGCACAGGTGCCAAGGTCGGAAGCCATTCAGCGAAGCTAATCTGTCAACATGGCCCTTCTGTGCTAATTTAGACCTAAGAAACTCCTGAATCTGCCTGGTCTGTAGTTCTGTAATTCTGCTCCAAGCCCGTCGTTAAGCCATTGGGGCTCATCAGATTCCTCGCTCCCGCAGAGTGCTTACGGGCTTTCCTTAGCAACAGCCAGTGAGATAAAGTACCTCGTGGCATTAGACGAGTAGGAACATCCCAGTCGACGCATCCTCATTTAGTAACATTAGGTATTCAGCAGATGGTTGTCTATTCCGTAGTGTTCTATCGATACTCTCCACTAGTTGAAATGCACCACATGGAGATCTTAGAGATTAGATCGAAAGTAGGTAAGTAAATAAGTTGGGTTAATAGAGCGCTTTGAGCCAAAATTATGCGTCTTTTTATAAGCTCTTGCGACCGGGACTGCTACGTGTCAGCAGTAATCCCTATTAATAATTTACGTCTTTGGAGCTATTAGACCTATTTATTATATTTATGATATTTATTATTTCGGGGGATTTGCTGGGATGCTGCTACTGTGGTAGCTTCGCACGTTACTGGCGTCTGTTGTTCGTTTCAGCTGGCGCCGAAGGCAGTGCACTTTGTGAAACACACCGTGAGGGAACACGAAGGATTTCAACATCACTTAATCATTCCACACGGCCAGCCCATAATCTGTTTCCAGCTCCGCCACTGAAGCCAGTTCTTCGTTTGCACATCATCCCAAAGCATTTAATCTCTTTCTCATTAAGACTGCAGGAGTCGACATACCTTAATGGCCCAGACGAATGCATTGCCATTGGGCCATTGCAAACCTGATCAAGCAAACAAACCCTGAGCGACATGTTGTAGGCCAACACTGAAGACGTCCTCGGGGCTGTGCTCGCATAAAATTGGCCCCGACGGTGCGGCTCTATGCGTTAGTTCATTCAATTATGCTAAGAAGTCTGGACCCCAACCAACAACGGAAGGATTTAGAAGTTTATGATCAGGTCCAGCTAAGGTGGCAGCTCGGAGATGGTCGAAGGATTCGAATCCTTGGCTTTGATCAGGTCGAAATCATAGAAACCACCAGCCCCTACACCCGTCAACAGCTGACATGGGACGAAGGACCGCCTAAGGCCCACACTTTGAAGTAAATGTTTTGTCGCTGGGAGCATTCCTACTCATGCTCAACTTCTAATCCAAGCTTCCAAGGTACGATCATCAACCAGCCTATAATTTCACGGGAGCATTGTCATCCTCGCTGTCGGCTTCTCCATGGTCCTCTAGGATACCAGCCAGCTCGTCATCTCTCGCTGTCGAATCGCCTGGATGCAGCCTCGTCTTCTGCGGAAGTCGAGTGTTGAGGACTCCCTCATCCGCTGATACCGACATCCCTCTGGCACCCCAACCAAACCCTTTTCCAGCTGGGGATTCTCTTTTGCCATTTACTGCGTAGTTACTTGAAATGCCTTCTTCGTCGTCAGGATTAGGACCCCCCCGTCCCAGCAAACGGCTTACCAGCCAGCCGCGGCTAAGGTCGTCGGAGTCTACAACGCCACCGTTCCGGAGTTTGACACGTTGTCTCGTCCAATAAACCCACGCAAAGTCGACATACAAGGCTGTCTGGACGATACCGAAGATAACAGCTATGGGCTCAAAATGGTGCTCTTCGTAAGCGTACTGTAACATCCAATTCAAGATATAGAAGGCCCGATAGGAGCCAAGAGTGAGGAGGTAGAATGAATCGATCACTGTAGGGACGGTTGTCTGCCGCAGCAAGAGCAACTGCGGTAGTACACAAACAGATTCTAGGATGATGGAAAATGTCCAAAGTACCTTGCAGCCTGTCAGCATTGAATTTGAATCTTTTATGGTTCAGTACCTCAGGAAATGCCAAAGCTACGTCTTTGTCCTTGAAAATAAGGGCCACGATTGGTGCCGCGAGGGCTGCTCCCCCGAGGCAGAACGCTCCCATCCTCCAAGCCTTCTCTCGCTCTCTTGTCCTTGCATAAACCCGCATCATTATCAGGATAATATATAGAGATGATAGGATGTAGAAATTCTTGAGAATGATGTTCCACCAAGTATGCATTGGAGAAGTCCAGAATAGGTCGATGTATCTTGTGGCAAAAACAGCGACATACAGTATTTGAGTTATCACAGAGACCCCTAACATCATATCAGTACCAAGCTAAGGGAAGATCCACAGAACGGGCTGACCTTCGGCGCTCTGATTTGAATGTATTGCCCAGATGAGGATACACTTAGACACAGTATGGGACACATCCCCCAGTATCCTAAAAGCATTCATTTCTACCATCTTGATGAGCTTGATGATAGTTCTTCAGATGTGCGGTAGGTCGCATCCAAGAAAGGATTCGTCGATGCCTGAGCAGTGGTTGGCCGATGGCGGGGCAGTTCCACATTAACTAGAATGGTAGAATACTATCGCCGAGAATTGAGAGAGGTTGACGACAGTTTCATAACCCGAACAGAGGAAAGGTCATTCTTATAGTAGGCCCACAAGGGAGCCTCCCAAGGGATGATTCTAAAGTATGTAGCCTTCCGAGGTTTCGTGACTGATAGGCGGAGTTGCTCGGCACGTGACTGTGGATCACATTGGTGTTACAACAATAATTTCCTATCGCGACAAGCATTCCAAACTTCGGGATCTCATAGATTGGGCGAACAAAGCATACTTGGTACAGCGAGCTTCAAATACTACAGCTCATCCGCAACCGCCCACAAGATGTCAGAGGGTTCTATCCGTGCTGCCCAAGCATTGGGGATCACCGCCTCTGCTTGTTTATCCGGTGCGTCAGCTCTTGTGGATCTCTTGCCGCAAATTGACAGAAATTGTTCAGGTGGAATACTGGCTATATCATATGTCACAATTCCTTCGCTGCTACTCGCACCAGGTTCTCTCGGGGTTCGACAGTGGCAGAAGACGTTCAACCAAGGGAAAGCAGCTGCACCTCCCATCGCCATGTTGTCGTCGGCTGCATTCGCATATCTGGCTTACAAGCTGTCTAAAACCTTGAATCAGACTAAAGGCGAATTATACGGATTAGCGGCATTGTCCACACTCAGCATTATGCCATATACGCTCGTCGTCATGAGGGGTGTGAACGGGAAACTCTTGAACAAGGCCAACGATCTGAAAGCTATGAGTCTTGATGATATAGTCACCAATCTCAACGACAGCGAAGAGTCCGCGAAAGAATTAATTGATTGGTGGGGCACCCTCAATTTTGGTAGAGGTTTGTTACCACTAGTGGGGACAATTGTTGGTGCTTGGGCGACGTTTACTTGAGGTTCGTGTCTTAGAAGGAGATTGCATGATTACGGGAGTAGCCTTTCTTTATCACCAAATGTTCCACTCTGAATGTAAGCGGTGTTCTGGAGCCCTAGTTGTTCGTTCCGCTTTGTAAGTTCTACATCCACTTCGCTGTACAAAGTGGCTGGTGGTAAAGAACTGAGACGATTCAATTCAATTCTGAAATACTTCGGCAGATATTTTCCCCCCGAGTTGCATGAACATATATAACCCAAGCCGCGAAGGAGCATACTAAAGTTCCCATTTACCGTGGCCGACCTTCAGAAAGCCATTTCGCACAGCGAGGTGAGACAGGTTCCCAAAGACCCGAAAAAGCGCTTTGACATGAGATATCAGAATCCCCAATCATTCTTCAACTTTGAAATACGGGATGATGTAATTCAAAATGGCAGGCGCTGCTTCTTCATACCGGCACCATAATGTCCCACCAATGGTTCGGGACTATTAGATCTCGACCGCTCGGTGGATGTTATCACATACCTTCATTGAACCCAAATTTTCATACCTACTGTTTCACTTACCGTGACGCTGACAACTATGCTTTTGTTCTGAGAATGAATTCCAGGTTTGGTCGGCAGCTTGTATTCTCAACTTCGTCGGAGCGTGGTTTCCTGGATCGGATAGGCCTCACCTCGCTGTTGGCAAAAAATCCTCGATTATATTGTCGCAATCGTTTGCATTTTGTCAAGAAAAGCCAACTAATCACGTGCGGATTCACGCACAGACTGACTTCTACCAATGCAAGGAGCATATGAGACACTCATAGACTTTCCTTTGCTTCTAATGTTTTACGTCTTTTGCAAAACATGTCCTCATCTCCGTGAATATTTCGCATTGTATATCGAATATTGACAATACGAAATATCGAACTTAGTCCATCAATCCTGAAATGTCGGCTCCGTAGGTGCTTTCATCCTTTCACACGTCGGCGTGCCCTGTATCTGAAATTATATGTTGCGATCCATGTAAGAAGGCGCTGTAGTGATCTTGTCTCCTATGTTCACGATCTCCAAGTCTAAAGCATCTCTCTTCGGCATTTACATGTCTCAAACAGATCCTTAAGAATGATCCAACGTCACTACTTCCTGCGCTCTATCGTACCCAGTATTTCGAATATTGAAATCACGTGTTTGGGCAATCTTGGTGAATCAATTCTCAAAACATCTTTTATAGTGACTGTCAAGACTAGCACAAGCGATAATTCTCAACACATCGCTGGCCTCGACACCTTTACTTCTGCCGGGTATCAAAACCTTTCATTCCGACTGCCCTCGTCTTACTTCCACTATAGAAATAAATCACATCTTCAGCCTTCCAAGCAAGACCAGATTTACAACTTAACCTAATAATACCACGTCTACGCAAGCTGAACACCAGAACAACTGACAACGCGACTACGATGTCTTCCAGCGACAAGCCCGTGGACTACGTTAGGGCCGGAGCTCTACAAGCCGTCTGGCAGAGATGTGTTGGCGAATCCTCTCGTGTTCAAGCTCCCAATCCTCACGCAGAGCCCGATCACCTCCCGCCTCGTGCAAAACCCCACAATCTCCACAGCTCCGAAGACAACGTTACCGATCACAAGCCCACCGATCCCAACATGAAGATCACAAAGCCAGCAGCAAGAGTCTCCGAAGCCCGTAGATCCAGGCTCTCCGCCAGCTATATCCAATCCCTGAACGATCGCATTGCCCTCCTTGAAGCTACCGCTACAAACCAGCTTCGTCGTGAGGCGCCGCAATTCAATCCTCGTTCCTCCCAAACGTACCCCGACCCCGAGGAACTCCTGGCCAAACTCAAATCATTCCAGCCCGGCAGCCAGAGAAACCACCACACGTCTATGCCTCCACCATCTCGTCCCACTACGCCAACCCCACCCAAGATCCTACTCCAAAACGGCCTCAAAGAAGTCGTCGACGCCGCCATCGAACGCTCACACGAACTCGGCAACCCCGTCGTCGCTCTCGCACTCAAAACCCTCTATGGGGAGAGCTTGCACAACACCGACCGGGCTCAACTACTCAATGCCGTGCTTCTAGACGAGACGACCGTAGAGGAGGGGTTACTGTTCCGGCAGTGCATCAGCAAGGCGAAGAGCGAGCTGAAGCTTGCAAAGGGGCTTGTGAAGATGCCGGAGCGTGCCAAGGCACGGGAGCTTGTTAAGCAGGTGGCGGAGGCGGCCATGGATGCCAGTGAGATGCCGGTTTTTGTGAGGGAGGTGGAGGAGGGCGGTGGGATGGAGTTGGGAGCTGGGGGGGTTACGCTTAGCGAGACCAAGGTCTTGAAGGTTGGCAACGGTAGTGATGGCAGCGAGTGGACTATTGTCGAGGAGAAAGAGGGTAATGAGCCTTGGATGAGTGTTGAGATGTCTGCGAAGGAGGCCAAGGGGGCGATTGGGTTGGACGGTGGAAAATGAGGGTTGAGTCTGGGGAGGAGGTTGGGAGTATGCAAGAGGGAATGTGGGGGAGGAGATTGGAGTTGGTGCGTGTGGGCGTTGTTATGGTGTGGCAGGGGAGCTGGTGAATCGTGAATACGCGCAGGCAAGAAAAGTTTACATCTTTTCATTGAGTTATTAGATCAGGGCGTCATTACGACATCTTTGACACAATGTATGCTTTGAAGCTTCGATGACCATGCTTTCCACCCTCAATTGCACCACACAAACCCTAACAAAGCAAAATCTACGCCTCTCTCCCATCCTCGAATCTGCGCGCTTGCCGCTTAGCACCACGTCGGGGGTGCAAGAGTACTCTCAGTCTTGGTATTCAAATCGCCGCCTGAAAGGCCAGCTAATTAATTACAAATCTCTCCAACAGTTCTGTTTGATTTATTGACGTTAGACTCTCTAAACAACAGCCGTAGGAGGCCTCGTACTCCTGGCTTCGCTTGCAAGTTGCGGATAGGTTCGGCCTTGCTAGCTTGCAGTCCTACAGGTACGCATGTGGTAGATTTTGCAATGCGAACCCAATGGCCTGTCAGCTCTACAAGGGAGCCATTCTTTTAGCACACATAGGCTTCTCTAGGTTGGCATTCAGACGCTGCTATACCTCCTGGTAATTGTGCAAGAGTCTTATGGCTTGCAGCCTCGAACATGGTTTGCGTGTAGGCAACCAGTTTGGTGAACGGATTCGGTCTTGGTGTCTCGGGCGCCGAAAGATGTGTAATCCGTCGGAACAATGTTGGATCCAATGTTTCAGATAACCTTATCATTATCTGGTCAGAGGTGGTGCTCTGCCAGATTCGAAGCTCATGCTTGCCTGATAGGTCAAGGACAACCGTCCCCATGCAGCTGTTATGCTTGGCGGCGTAGTAGTGCGACATGCAAAGGAAGGATGGAACTTTCCGACGGCAAGGCGGTTGTAACCGGTATCCTAGATGTGGCAACCGGGGCCAATCTGTTTTCCCTTTACATCATACGTGCTGGTGCCGGCCGGAGTGCTTGAGTATGACCGAGACTCCGGTGGGAAAGCGATAAGTCCGTTGCAATTTATGCAAATGGCAGCGGAATACCTATGGAGTGTTCGCCAATGCAGCTCCGGTGCGTTAGGGATCCCTAGCCTTGATTTCCGCAACGTTTCACTCATCCCTTAGAGCAGCCCTTCATACTTGCCCGTCCTCTGCATGGCCATTAGTCGTAGCAACCTTTGCTCCTCCATTGTCACCCTCCTCTTCATCCAAGTCTTCCAATGGAAATGTTAATATAGCAGCAATTCCCCCAAGCCCATCGAGCCTCTTCCCACTCTCATGCTCACTACTCAGCACTCTAACTTCCCCACCTTCAACATCTCTCACCTTATCCACTAATCTTACCCACCTCCGCCTAACTCCTACATCTTGCGCTCTGAAAAGCGCATTTGAAATCAGCAGTACCCCACCTCCTCTTCCCAATGCTCCCTTCTCGGCTGCTTGCTCCACTTCGTTAGGGCCGTACCATGCCCTACCGTCATCCTTCCGGAGCAGGGTCATGAAGCCATCCACGAGGCGTGTTTCGCGGGCATATTTGGTATCTTTTAAGCGGGCGAGTACTTCTGAGGATTGAAGGACCTCGTTCAGGGAGTGCAGATGACCGGATGAGGAATGAACGACGATGAAGTTGTTCTTCTGCGCTAGCAACGCCTTGTCACCTGCCCTTGTGGCTGTGTCAAGAGTAAACTTAAGGAAAGCGGCGGCGGTAAATCCGGGGCTGGCAAGGAGTATAGGCTTCGATTCACTCAGATCGATCTGTCTTAAAAGTGTTTCCAGTGTGGTTTGGAAGAACTTCTCAAGTCCCTTTACGTTATTAGCATCTACTCCCATGGTACTCTTTTGCCTCAGAAATCCATGGAAGCTACCTTGTCGTGGTCGCCTGCTCTGCCTCCCCGTTTCCTTGGCACTCCTACCTCAACCCTCTGCCTCAAGACCGTTCTCGCCCCTGTCAGCACAGCTACATTGGCCAAGCCTTCCTGCATCACCACAGCCCACACGTCCGCTTCCTTACCGGCATCGCAAGCCTCTTTTACCAAGTTTCGTGCCACACTATCCCATCCATCGTTCTTCTCTAGCGTAAAATTTCGTTGTAACTCTAAGTCGAGCGTATGGTATTGCCCAACTTTCGTGAACTTGGTTTCTTCAGCGATACGTCCAGACACGTGCAACTGCGCTGACTGAGGGTCGAAGTCCAGAGATGTGACGCGAACCGTTAGGGACATGTGCATTCGAGTAGAGGAGGTAGAGCCCGTGCTAGATTCGGTTGTTATACGGCGGAGAGCTGAGGCTCGGAGGAGATCACTGGGACGAATGAGATTGTACGTGAACCACTGTGTAAAAGCGCATTAACATAAAATTTGGGGCTTGTGGTCGAGGGCCTACCATGTCCTCAGGGTCTTCAGGGAAGAGGGTAACTGTGCCTGAGCCATCACGCTCGATATTCTGTTTTATGAGGCGCATCGTAGAAGGATTTCTGTAGTTGGTGTCGTACGGGGTTAGTTAGAAGATGACGAAGGATTCATGGGGGAGATTCGAATCAATCAAGAAAAGGGACCCGGACTTTCTTTGTTGCTTGGTTTCTGTTATCGATAAGCCCTACAGTACACTGTACCGTGGATTGGTCCAAATCTAGACTACGATAGCAAGCATTGCATTACTGTGCAACCGTGGATATACATATAATACTCTCTTGATATTGAGATTCTACGTATGATAATGGCAACAGCTAGATTTAGTAATGTGACAGGATACCTATGTTCGACCCCCAGAGTCAGAGAATTTACGTCAGCAGCAATGGCAAACTTGACCATCAATTCGACGTATCGTATGCTTTCAGGGCATGAGATTCCGGCGCTGGGCTATGGAGTAAGTATGATTTTAAGTGTTTATAGTCAAGCTTTGTGCTACTGAATGGTTATCTCTCTGCGAAGGCGAAGAGTATTTCCATACACATTGACATAAAACATTCATGCTATTGAATGAGCCTTTTCAATCTTTAACTATTACTACATACTAGAGCTGACTGTTATGATTGTATGATTAGGTTTATCAGACGTGAGCTTGGCTTATGCAGAATTTTTGGGAATAATTAAGGACTGAACATTAACAGACCCGCGGATGTAGCTGAAGACGTAGTTTTGCACGCTTTCAAGACTAGGTATCGGCATGTTGGTGAGCAGGTTCTTGGTAAACCAGAGCTAACCAATTGACTTATGAGTAGATAGACTCCGCTAGAGTGTACCGGAATGAAGGCCCTTGTTCCGATGCCATCAGAAAATCAGGCATCCCTCGAAGTGAAATATTCTTTACCTCAAAAGTTCCTCCAAAGTCAATGGGATATGAGAAAACAAAGGCCTCCATAGAATCCAGTTTCAAACAAACAGGTTTGGAATACATTGATCTGTAGGCATCCTCCTAGCCTTGCTCGTAAAAACATCAGGGGCCACGACAATGATCTAACCAGTAACAGATACCTCATACACGCCCCATACGGTGGCAAAGAAGGTCGTACTGGCTCATGGCGAGCACTAGTAGAAGCACAGCAAGCCGGCAAGATTCGATTGTTAGGGGTCTCAAACTACGGCGTTCACCATCTCAACGAGCTAGAGTCCTACATTAAAGAGCTCGAAGCGGAGAACGGGAAGGGCAAAGCTGGAGCAATCAGCGTCGGCCAATGGGAGTTGCATCCTTGGCTCACCCGTCCGGACATTGTAGAGTGGTGTCAGAGACGTGGCGTCGTTCTTGAGGCCTATTGCCCTATTGTCAGGGGCCAGAGGTTCGATGAGCCAGTACTGCAGCCAATGGCAAAGAAATACAATAAGACACCGGCACAGATTTTGCTTCGGTGGAGCCTGCAAAAGGTATCTAGCGTTGGATTGTTATTGCCATTGAACGACAGCGCTGACTTCTGTTGATAGGGTTTTGTGCCATTGCCCAAATCTGTAACGCATTCGAGAATCGAAGAGAACGCCAATGTATACGATTTCGAACTCATGTCAGAAGAGATGAAGACGCTGGAAACTGGAGATTATTCCCCTTGTTCTTGGGATCCAACCACTAGTAACGACTAATGCACTTGTATGGGTTGACCCAAAGAAACTACCTTACCTTTGCAAACAACCATTCATTTCCACCTGTGTACACTCCAAGGAGCAAATTTCATCATCACCGAAAGAATAGAACATAGATCTCGATGGCTTTGATCGGATCTTCAACTTAAGAAAAAAGAATTGTATCCGCAACGCATAAGGGGGCCCATTTCTGATAAGAAGATGTAGTAGAGACGCATGGCTACCCCTTTCCCAGTACTGCTTCCTCTAACCTGACCTCTGCCATCTTTGAAGGTACGTCTGTTGGTACATCAAGACCGCGGTTGTTTAGATGGGCCTGACTATACAACGTAAGACTAAGTCGGATTTTTTGGGAAGGTGATTAGTAGATAAAAGAAACACTATCTCGTAATGTACACGGATGTTCTCGTGGTTGGAGGTCGATTACACAACCCATATTCATACAGGTTGTACAGCGCCATGAACCGATTTTGGGGGGAGGCGACTCTTCCTCCAGCGGGACTATCCTAATGCACGTCGAGCACTCCGCGTTTGCGAAAGCGACAAGATTGGTGCAATCTGTTGGGGAAATCTTGCAATGATATGAACCGTTAACTGGATTGAGAGCTTGCATACAAAACCTTTGTGAGAAGAGAAAATTGGGTATAGATTCGTCTGTCCAGGTACTTTACGAAGAAGCAAGACTGGTCGATGACAGGATGTGACAAGATGAGCGTTGATACCTTAGACCATGGAATGGAACTAAGCCTTTCAAGGCTTGTAAGGCAGACGGAATATAGATTTCCCCATCCCGAGCATAGACGCTTTGAACCGCAGACATGAGGGGCAGCATCTCTCATCATTGTGCGCCTATCCATCAATGCCGCATCTACGATGCCTCCTCCCACCACAACAAGACGCCCTCCGCAAACGCTCCGGCAAGCTAAGAAAGCCTACCAAAAGACCGGACCACGCTTATCGGAAAGTGAGCTTCGGCGCATTGAGCGAACCGCGGAGCTTCAAGAGCGGGCAGCTCGCATGAGGGAAAGGGAAAACAAGAGGAAGGCTAATTTGAAGAAGAAGGTTGAAAGGGAGGAAAGAGAACGGGAGGCAAGGGCTAGGATGAATATGCCTAGTCCGGTGAAGGGGTTTTATGTTGGGCCGAGTCAAATAAGGCTATCCGGATTCTTGGGTACAGGTGTCAAGAGGAAGAGGGGAGAAGTGCAGCCGAGTACTGAGAATAAGGACAAAGAGACACTTGAGGTTGCGAAAAGCGAGGATCAGGCATTAGGAATAACGGAAAGGAAGGCACCCGAACCTGAAATGGCGACGACAGAAAAGCCCAATTCACAAAAGCCGGAGTGTACGAAACATTCTCTGCAACAAATGGCTCCACCGAATTCTCGAGCGCCTTTGCAGCCGCGATCAGCAAATCCAATCATCCCTCCTAAGCCTCTCTTCTTCGCAGAGCCTGCCAAACTATCAATTGCCATCGAGGACGACTGGGATTCATTCCTGGCAAGCAACACGCAAATTGAGCAAGAATTGGCAGGCCCGGATACTACAACAAAAGTCCCTACCGCCTCTCCTCCACCAGCCCGTCCTTTTCTTATACC
>JAABUR0100002080.1_pt1 | contig 32440 bp, 28 predicted proteins | sample 5560091 | NCBI WGS metagenome assembly JAABUR01 (sample SAMN10711879, study PRJNA513375) | rock metagenome | isolation source: Antarctica rocks | place: Antarctica: Victoria Land, University Valley sud
CGGTCCGGCGGTGCTTCCTGGCGTGGGTGCACGGGGTGGCCCCCGGCACCGCCGGGCAGGTGGTGCCGGTCGACGGGAAGACGCTGCGGGGGGCGCGCGACCGCGGGCGCGGGCGCGCGGCCCTGCACATGGTGAGCGCCTGGGCGAGCGCGAGCCGCCTGGTGCTGGGGCAGGTGGCCGTGGCGGAGCAGTCGAACGCGATCACCGCCATCCCCGCCCTGCTGCGCCTGCTGGACCTGACCGGGGCGACGGTCACCATTGACGCGCTGGGCTGCCAGACCGCCATCGCCGCCCAGATCGTCGCGCAGGGGGCCGACGACGCGCTGGCGCGCAAGGACAATCACCCGACGCTGCACGACGACGTGCGACGGACGTTCGAGGCGGCGCGCGCCGACGCCTTCGCGGTCTACGCGCCCACCGACCACGACCACGTGCGGATGGTGGAGCAGGGCCACGGGCGCTTGGAGATCCGCCGCCACTGGACGCGCTACGATGCCGCGTTGCTGGCGGACCTCGACCCGGCAGGAGCCTGGGCTAAGCGCGGCGGCAGCGGCTTGGTCGAGCGCGAGCGCCGCGCGGACGGGCGCGTGACCGTCGAGCAGCACTACTCCCTGCTGAGCGCGCCCCTGACCGCCGCCGCCTTCGCCGCCGCCGTCCGCAGCCACTGGGGGATCGAGAACCGGGTGCATTGGGTCCGCGACGTCACCTGCCGCGAGGATGGCTGCCGCGCGCGGGTCGGCCACGCGGCCCGCAACTTGGCGGTCTTGCGCCACCTCGCCCGCAACCTGCTCCGCCAGGAGCGTACCTGCCACGGCAGTCTGCCGACCAAGCGCTTCAAGGCGGCCCTCAGCGAGGACTACCTGGGCCGGGTTCTCGCGCCTTTGGCCGACCACCGCGCAGTTGTCGCCCGATAAGATGCAATCGCCCTGCACCCGCAGGGACGGTGTCCACCCAACCAGACACACCGCCTAACGCCCGCAGGGGCAGAGGATGGAGCCACACATGGCGAAGGTGCCGACCGTTCATTTCGATCGCTTCTATCAGTATGGGGAACTGACCGCGCTGCTGCGTGGTTACGCCGACGCCTTCCCGGCCCTCGCCGGGATCGCGTCGATCGGGCAGAGCCACGAGGGGCGCGACATCTGGTGCCTGACGATCACCAACAGCGCGACCGGCGCGCACGACACCAAACCGGCCCAGTACATCGACGCCAACATGCACGCCGGGGAGGTCACCGGGTCGGCGGCGGCGCTCTACTCGATCAACGAGCTGCTGACGAAGTACGGGCAGGATGAGTTGATCACCGAACTGGTGGACACGCGCACCTTCTACGTCCTGCCGCGCGTCAACCCCGATGGCGCGGAGCGCTATCTCACCACCCCCTACACCATCCGCTCCAGCACCCGCGCCTATCCCTACGAGGAGGACCAGCCAGGATTGCGCCAGGAGGATCTCGACGGCGACGGCCTGATCCTCCAGCTGCGCGTCCCCGACCCGAAGGGCGAATGGAAAGTCTCGGCGCAGGACGACCGGCTGATGCTCAAGCGCGCGCCGGACGAGCGCGGCGGCAGCTATTACCACGTCATCCCGGAGGGGATCCTGCACGACTATCACGGCGGGCCGCTGAAGGTCGCGCCGCCGAAGATGAGCCTCGACATCAACCGCAACTATCCGGGCAATTGGGTCACCTCGCAGGCGGGCGCGGGGCCATACCCCCTCTCGGAGCCGGAGACGCGCGCCCTCGCCGCCTTCGTGATCGCGCACCCCAACATCGGGATGATCCAGAACTACCACACCACCGGCGGCGTCCTCTTTCGGATGCCGAGTTCGCGCCCCGATAGCGAACTCCCGCAGCGCGATCTCGCCCTCTACAAGCGGATCGGCGAGTTGGGCGAGGAGGTCGTCGGCTACCCCTGCCGCTCGGTCTACGAGACCTACCCGGCGATCGACGATCGCGGCACCCGCTCGGCGGCGGGCGGCTTCATCGAATGGACCTGGGATGGCCTCGGCCTCTTCGGCTTCGCGCCGGAACTCTGGGACATCGAGGGGCGCGCGGGGATCGAGGGGCGCTGGCAGGGGCCGTGGCACACCAAGGATCAGACGGAAGAGGACGGCCTGAAGCTGCTCCGCTGGCTTGATGAGCACCTCGGCGGCGAGGGCTTCGAGCGCTGGCGACCCTTCGATCACCCGCAACTCGGCGCGATCGAGATCGGCGGGTGGCACACGAAGAAGGTGCGCCAGAACGCACCACCCAAGTTCCTGCAAGAGGAATGCGCCAAGAATCACGCCTTCGTGCTGCGCCAGGCGGCGATCACCCCGCGCGTGCGGATCGCCAGGGCGGAGACGGAGACGGTCGCGCCCGGCCTGCACGTCGTCCGCATCATCGTGGAGAACGAGGGCTTCCTGCCGACGAACATCAGCGACAAGGCGACGCAGCTCGGCGTGGCGCAGCCGGTCACGGCGGAACTCACCGGGGCGGGCGCGGAAGTGCTGCTCGGCGAGGCGAAGCAAACCCTCGGCCACCTGGAAGGGCGCGCGCAGGCGACCGGCTGGGCGTTCAGCTTCGGCACCACGATCCTCAACAATGAGGCGCGCGCCGAATGGCTCGTCCGCGCCGCAGGGCCGCTGACGGTCACGGTGGCGTCGCAGAAGGGCGGCACCGTGCGGCACGAGATGATGGTGGGAGGTAAGTAGGGGCGAGTCGGCAGTCGGCAGTCGGCAGTCGGCAGAGCGGTGTCCCCGTCGCCGTATAGTACGGCGGCGGGGCTGCTCGTTTCTGTGTCAGCCGGGCGTGGGGAGCGCGGCGTCCTGCTCGACCTCGGCGGGGCGCACGGCGCGTCCCTCGCGGCGGGAGCGTTCGGCGGCGAGGCCGAGGACCACCGGCAGGCGACCGTCCAAACCATTGATCTGGGTGGGCCGATCGTACCGGATCGAATCCACGAAGGCGCTCAATTCGGCCCGGTAGCTGGCGAGGTAACGCTCCATGAAGAAGTGCAGCGGCGGGTCGCGGCGGACACCGCCACGGTCGCTGATGATCGCCGTATTGGGATGATCGTTGCCGATCGCGATCGCCCCGGCGCTCCCCAGGATCTCGACCCGCTGGTCGTAGCCGTAGATGGCGCGGCGGCTGTTCTCGATCGTGCCGATCGCCCCATCCGCGAACGTGAGGACGACCACGGCGGTGTCCACATCGCCCGCCGCCGCGACCCCCGGATCGGTCGGCGCGCTCGCCGTCGCAAAAACCGCCGTCACCTCCCCGCCGAGGAGGAAGCGGGCCATGTCGAAGTCGTGGATCGTCATGTCCAGGAACAGCCCGCCGGAGGTCGCCAGATAGGCGGGCGGCGGCGGCGCGGGGTCGCGGCTGACGATATGCAGCAGTTCGGGCCGACCGATCTCCCCCGCCACGATCGCCTCGCGCACACGCCGGTAGTTGGCATCGAAGCGCCGGTTGAAGCCGATCTGTAACTTCACCCCCGCGCGCTCGACCGCCGCCAGCGCCCCATCGATCGCGGCCAGCGAGAGGGCGATCGGCTTCTCGCAGAAGATGTGCTTCCCCGCCGCCGCCGCCGCCGCGATGATCGTCGCGTGGGTATCGGTCGCCGAGGCGATCAGCACCGCATCGATCGCCGGATCGGCCAGCAGATCGCCGTAGTCGGCGGTCGCGAGCGGCGCAGCACACCCCGCCGCGACTTCCTGCGCCGCCGCGAGCTGCACATCGGCCACCGCCGCGAGCCGCGCACCGGGGATCTGCCCCGCCAGGTGCCCGGCGTGCAGCCGCCCGATCCGCCCGGCACCGATCAGACCGATATTCAAGGTCGGTGTCGACATGAGCCCTCCGAGTAAGTCGTCGGTCGTTGGTCGTCAGAGGGGAGTCCGTAGTCCGTAGTCCGTAGAGGGTTTACTGATAGGCGTTGCCTGCTATCAGCACAGTGCCACTTCCGACGACTGACGACTGCCGGCTACTCATTCCCGCCTACAATCCCAACGCCGCCAAATACGCCCTGTTCCGCGCCGCGCTCGCGCGCGGGGTGCCGAGGCCGGGCAACACGTCCTGCTCCACCACGATCCAGCCGTCGTAGCCTTGCGCGCGCAGCCGCTCCGTCACGCTCAGGAAGGGGACCGCGCCCCGCCCGAGTTCGCAGAAAACGCCGTGCCGCACCGCCGTGAAGTAGTCCCAACCGGCCTCGCGCGCCTCGGTCGCCACACGCGGCTCGCAATCCTTGAAGTGGACATGGCCGATCCGCGACGCGAAGCGATCGAGCCCGGCCAGGACCGTCAGCGGATCGTTGTCGCCCGCACCGTAGAGGTAGTGCCCGGTGTCGAAGACGAGTCCGATCAGGGCGGGGTCGGTCAGATCGAGGAAGCGGGCGATCTCATCCGGCGTCTCGACGTACCCGGCGCAATGGTGATGGAAGACCGTCCGCAGCCCCGTCTCCGACCGCACGGCGCGGGCGATCCGCTCCGCCCCCTGCGCGAAGGTCCGCCACTCCGCCGCGCTCAAGCCCTGCTCCGGGGTGATCCGTCCCGCCCCCTGCGTCCGCGCCGGGATGGTCGCGTTCTCGTCGGCGAGCACCAGGCACGGGCGCTCGGACTCCGGGAGGTCGGCGGCGACGGCGGCGAGCAGACGGGCCACGCGCAGCGCCGCCTCCTCGCCAGCACGGTGCGCGTCGGGATCGCGCAGCGCGACCGGCACGAACGCGCCGATCAGCGCCAACTCGCGCCGGGTGAGTTCGTCGCGCAGGGCGGCGGGCGCGGTCGGCAGGAAACCCCAATCGCCCAACTCGGTACCGGTGTAGCCGGTCTCGCGCAACTCGTCGAGCATCTGCGTCGGGCCGATCGCCTCCCCGGTCAGCCCGTCAAACTCCAGCGCCCCCCACGAGCAGGGTGCATTGGCGATCCGCCAGCCACCAGCCATCACATCTCCGCTCTTTCTCTCGTAACAACCATCGGCTATAGCCGATGATGCGGTGGCCTCGGCGCACGCTCGATCGCGCGCCGCCCCGTATCGTCAGCCGGGCGGCATCTCGACAAGGCTCTACAAGAAGGAGCGTTCCTTGGCCCGCATGGTCGCCCACTCCTCGCGCGCCGCCCGCACCCCCGCCGACTCGCTGACCTCCGCGACCGGCACATCCCACCAGCTCTCGTAGCCCGGCACCTCGACGTAGCGATCGTTGCGGATGTGGATCACCGTCGTCCTGGTGGCGGCGCGCGCCTCGCCGAGCGCCGCGACGAACTCGGCGTAGGTGTCGCAGGCGATCACGCGCGCGCCGAGGCTGCGCGCGTTCGCGGCCAGATCGACCGGCAATGGCCGCGCGGCGGACCCGGCCTCGTCGCCCGGCAACACCCCCTCACTCGGATAGGCGTAGCGCGTGCCGAACCCTTCCTGGCCGAGCGAGCGACTGAGCGCGCCGATACTCTTGTAACCATCGTTGTCGAGGAGGACGATCGTCAGCTTGTAGCCCTCTTGCACCGCCGTGACGATCTCGGCGGACATCATCAGGTAGCTGCCGTCGCCGACCAGCACGTAGACCTCGCGGTCGGGCGCGGCCATCTTGACGCCCAGCCCCCCCGCGATCTCGTAGCCCATGCAGGAATTGCCGTATTCGAGGTGGTACTGCTTCGGGTGCCGCGCGCGCCAGAGCTTATGCAGATCGCCCGGCAGGCTCCCGGCGGCGCAGACGATGATCCCTTCCGGGTCGCCCGCCTCATTGACCGCGCCGATCAGTTCGCCCTGGCTCGGCAGCGGTGTATTGCGAATCGCGTAGATGCGATCCACCTCGGCGTCCCACGCCGCGCGCAGACGAGCGATCTCCGCGCGATAGTCGTCCGCGACGCGATAATCGGCGAGCAGCGTCGCCAGCTCCTCGATCGTCGCGCGGGCATCGCCGGTCAGCGCCAGGCCGTGGTGCTTGGCGGCGTCGAACGCGGCGACGTTGATGTTGACGAAGCGGACGTCGGGATGCTGAAACGCGGTCTTGGAGGCGGTGGTGAAATCGCTCCACCGCGTGCCGATGCCGAGCACCAGATCGGCATCGTGCGCGAGGCGATTCGCGGCCAGCGTGCCGGTCGCGCCGATCGCCCCCACGCCCTGCGGGTCGTCGTAGCGCAGCGCCCCCTTCCCCGCATGCGTCTCCCCGACCGGGATACCGGTCTGCGCGGCGAACCCGCGCAACGCCTCGGTCGCCTCGCTGTAGAGGACACCGCCCCCCGCGACGATCAGCGGTCGCCGCGCCGCCCGAATCAGCGCGGCGGCCTTGACGAGCGACGCCCGATCCGGGCGGTTGCGGGGGATCGCCCAGACGCGCCGCCGCAAGAAGGCGGTCGGATAGTCGAACGCCTCGGTCTGCACGTCCTGCGGCAGGCAGAGGGTGGCCGCGCCGGTCTCCGCCGGATCGGTCAGGACGCGCAGGGCGGCGGGGAGGGCGGTCAGCAGTTGATCGGGACGGTTGATCCGGTCCCAATAGCGACTGACCGGGCGGAAGGCGTCGTTGACGGAGAAGTCCTGCCCCCCCGCCGACTCCAACTGCTGCAAGACCGGCGCGACGTTGCGGCGCGCGAAGATATCGCCGGGAAGGAGGAGGACCGGCAGGCGATTGATCGTGGCGGTCGCCGCGCCGGTCAGCATATTCGTCGCGCCCGGCCCGATCGAGGAGGTACAGGCGAGCGTTTGCAGCCGATTCTTCGTCTTGGCGTAGGCGGTCGCCGCATGGACCATCGCCTGCTCGTTGCGCGACTGGTAGTAGCGGAACTCCGGCATCTGCCCCAGCGCCTGCCCGATCCCGGCGATGTTGCCGTGCCCGAAGATGCCGAAACACCCGACGAAGAACGGCGTCTCCACGCCATCGCGCGCCACGTATTGCGCCCGAAGAAAGGCGATCGTCGCCTGGGCCATCGTCAGGCGGATCGTCTTGTTTGCGTGATAATCGTTCATGACACTCCTTGAAGTAGTCAGTAGTCAGAAAGGGGCGCTGACAGATATCGCCTGTCCTCAACACCAATAGCCACTGGCTACTGACTACTGGCCCCGCTGTCTACTCGTCCCGTACTCCCGCGCACCACCAAATCCGGTGCGATGACCGCGTCCACGCCCGGTTCGCCGGCCAGTAGATCGAGCAGGAGGGCCATCGCGCGTCCGCCGAGTTCGGCGCGCGGCTGGTGGATCGTCGTCAGTGGCGGGGCGACGTAGCGCGCGATCGGCACGTCATCGAAGCCGACGATACTCAGATCGTCCGGCACGGCGATACCGCGCGCCCGGCAGCCGACGAGCGCCCCGATCGCCACCATATCGTTGTAGCAACTGATCGCGGTGACCCCGACGGCGAGCAGTCGCGGCAACAGCGCCTCGCCCACGGCGGCATCATCGTCGTAGGCGGCGGCGTCATCGGGGAGCGCGAGCCAGGCCGGATCGGGCGCGATCCCGGCGGCGAGGAGCGCGGCACCCCACGCCTCGGAGCGCCGCCGATTCGAGCGCGGGCGGTTGCCCACCACCAGGAAGCCGATCCGACGGTGCCCCAGGGATAGCAGATGCTCGGTCGCCAGTTGCGCCCCGGCGTAGTCATCGATCGACACCGCGCGCAGCCCTTCGCGCGGCTCATCCACCTGACTGTTCACCAGCACCGTCGGCACCGGGGCGGCGGTCAGGCGGGCGGCGTCGCGCGCACCGAGGCGCGAGTCGGCGATCAGGATGCCGTCCACGCGGTGCTGATAGAAGCGCTCGATCGCCACAAGTTCCTGCGCCGGATCCTCGTAGGCACTGCTCAGCAGCACCCCGATCCCCGCAGGGCGCGCGGCCCCCTCCGCGCCGTGCAGCACATCGGCCCAGAAGGGATCGGCGATCGAGGTGACGACGAGGCCGATGGTGTTGGTGCGGCGCTCCCGCAGCCCGCGCGCGACGCCGTTCGGAACGTAGCCAAGTTCACCTGCGAGCCGCCGCACGCGCGCGCGCGTCTCCACGCTGATCCGTGCGTCGTCGCGCAGGGCACGCGAGACGGTGGAGTGCGAGACCCCCGCCACGCGCGCGATATCCTCGATCGATGCGACCCGCCCCGACACTCGCCCCACCCCGTCATTCGCGCCCGTTATGTCAGACAAACCCCGTCTGTGCAATCGTGTGCATTACGATAGCGAGCGCCGTGCGGGCTGTCAAGAGGGCGTAAGAAAGGTACGGCAAAGCCATTCACAGCGCGGTATTCGCGGACTGCATACGCACGGCGAACAAGGAGCTGGATGCGCCGTTCGCCGCACGTATATCGCGGAGATCAAGTGGAGAACGAGGGGTGACGAGAGCAGGCGGCAACATGTGTTATCGTGCTGGCAGATGGCGACGACCACGCGCCAGTCTCAGCGTTCGAGAAGGCGCGCTCCTCCCGTGTAACGCGCCACCGCCTCGGGGTCGAGCGTCAGGCCGAGGCCGGGCGTGGCGGGGATGGCGAGCATGCCGTCGGCATCCAGCTTCCAGGCACCGCCGGTCAACTCGTCCAGGTAGGGCGAGTCGATGATGTATTCGACCAGATCGGTGGTCGCGAACGCCGAGGCGAGTTGCAGATCGGCGGCCAGCCCGACCGCGGTGTTCCAGCCGTGCGGGATGAAGCGCACGCCGCACTCCTGCGCCAGCCAGCCGATCCGCCGCTCCTCGCTGATCCCGCCCACCTTGGTGACGTCCGGCTGCACGATGTCGAGCGCGCCGCGCTGCAACCAGGGGACGAACGCCTGCCGACGTGTCAGCACCTCGCCACCGGCGATCGACACCGGTGCGGCCCGGCGCAGGGCGATGTAATCGTCCAGGGCGTCGGGGGGCAACGGCTCCTCGAACCAGGCGACATCGTAACCCGCCAGCATCTGCGCGGTCCGCAGCGCCCACTTGTAGCCCTGCCGCCAGAAGGCGTCGCTCGCCCCGGCATCGACCATCAGCAGCGTGTCCGGGCCGACCGCCGCGCGCGCGGCCCGCACGGTCGCCTCGTCCCAGGCCGCGCTCACCCGCCCGAAGCGCCCCCAGCCGAGCTTGAACGCGGCGAAGCCCGCTCCCTGCAACCCTTGCAGGCGCGCGGCGAGCGGACCCGGCTCGTCGAAGAGGACCGAGGCGTACGGCTGCACGCGCTCGCGATAGCGCCCGCCGAGGAGTCGCCCGACCGGCTGCCCGGTCGCCTGCCCGAGGAGATCCCAGAGGGCGATGTCGATGCCGCTGATCGTGTGGGTGATCGCGCCGCCCCGCCCCTGCCAGAAGGTGTGCTGGTGCAACTTCTCGCTGACCCGCTCCGGTTCGAGCGCGTTCTCGCCGCGATAGAGCGGTTCGAGCACATCCAGCGCGCCCCGCACGAGCCCGTCGCTGGTGAAGACGCTGCCGACCCCGACGAGCCCCTCATCGGTGTGGACGGCGATCAGGGTGTGGACGCAGACCTCGTTCGTCAGTTCGTTGCTCCACCCGCCCTCGGGTGTGCCGCCGCGCAGCCCCGCCGCCCGAATCTCGCGAATCCGCATCGTCATCCCCTTCTTATCGTATTCGCGCACGCCCACATAGGCGGGCCCCTTACCGCTCCCGGTGATAGAGGCGCGCGCGTGGCTCGAACGGCACCTCGGCGTCGAGCGGGAAGATCGGGCGCGCGCAGGCCGTGTGCCCCAGGTAGGGCAGATTCGCGCTGGTCGAGCCGGGCGCATCGACGTTCAGGTAGGGGTCAGCCCAGTCGTGGAACATGTGCGGCTGGCAATGGGGCGACTTCACGACCACCAGAGCGAAGTGGCGCGGATCCTGGCCGTGCGCGTAGAAGAGGGAGCGATCGTAGAGGCCGACCGCCCGACTCGTCGCCACGATCGTCAGCGAACCCGCTTCGAGCACGACCGTATCCCCGCCCTCCCCGATCGTCCCGTGCGACTCGTTGATGAAGCGCCCATCGGAGAGCAGCCGCACCCGCGCGTTCACCGTGAGCGGCGGGAAACGCGCTGGATCGAGGGTGCCACCGAGCGGGACCGTGATCGTCGCGCCGATCCCCGCCGCCCTGGCGACGGCGACGGCGGGCGCATCGACGATCGGGATCAGGGCGCGTCCGGTGTAGCCGCCCTCGATCAAAGCGCGGAGGATCGCGTTGCTGTCGCCGGACGCCCCGGAGCTGGTCGCGTCGGCGGCGTCCACCATGATCGTGGTGCCGGTCGCTCCCTGCGCCATACGCACCGCCTCGGCGAGCGGCGTCAGCGGCTGTTGGAGACGTTCGCGGACGGCCCAGAAGTCGCGCGCCAATCGCTCCGCCTCGGACGCCGCGAGCGCGGGGTCGCCATCGGTGATCACGACGCTGTTCGAGCGCAGTTCCGGCACATCGGTGAACGGGTTGCCGATGAACATCGCCGCCGCGAGGCCGTGCGGCGCGCGCTCGATCGCCTGCGCGGCGCGGATCGACGCCCCGAAGAGGCCGCCCTCGGTGATCAATTCGTCGCCGCGCACCAGGGCGGGGATCGGCACGGCGGCGATAACCGGGCGCACCTCCCCCGCGATGATCCGCAGCAGCAGGCGCGCGGCCCGCACCCCAGTATCGAAGAAATCGACGTGCGGGTAGGTGTGGAAAGCGGTCAGCGCATCGACGTGGCGCAGCATCCGGTCGGTCAGGATGCCGTGCAGATCGAGCGAGACGACGATCGGGATCCGCTCGCCGACGATCGCCCGCACCTCCTGGAGCAGATATCCTTCCGGGTCACCCTCCCCTTCCGCCGCCATCGCGCCGTGGCAGGAGAGGTAGATCGCATCGACGGGCGGGGCCGCGCGCACGGCGGACAAAAATTCAGCGGCGATCCGCGCCCAGTCGGCGGCGGCCAGGGTCCCGGCGGAGGTGATGAAGTGGGCGCTGTAGGTCGGCACCAACTCCACGGCGGGATCGGCGTCGAAGATGCTGAGCGCACCGCCGACCTCCAACTGCCCGCCCCGATGCGCGGCGAGGATGTCCTGTCCCGTGCGTACGGTGAAGTCGGCGTAATGACTCGGTGCCGGATTGAAGGTCGAGACTTCCTGCTTGCACTCGCCGATCAGGATTCGCACCATGCACCTCTTCCCTATTGCTCCCATAGCCCCACTCACCGGCACCGTCATACGCAATGCGCGCGTCCTTGTCAATCGCACCGGTGTGGCTACAGGGTCCAGGTAGAGTCAGCGACGGGAGCGACGACGAGCGGTGATGAGGCGTCGCGAGGGCGCGGACACGCTGCCGATCACCGGGGAGACTGTACCCTCTGTCAGCGTGGCGACAAGGCAGCAGCGTCAGGACTCGGGTCGCGCCGCGCACAGATTTGACTTTGCATAGACCCTGGATAATGGGGCGGTGTCTAACGACAAGAGGAAGGACTCTAGCACACATACCGTGCAGCGGCGGTAGACCTGAATTGGCCGAAAGACTGGGCAAATGCACAGTGCAGCAGGCACACCACGGGCAGCCTTCCGTGCATGGAATATGTGCCAGAGCCACTAGATTTGCCGGGTGGCCGGGGCCACGGCGGGGCGGGTGCCACCCTGCTCCATGCAGCGGCCAGGCGGGCCGGTGGCGGCGTGGTTGCCGTTGGCCTCCTGCGTCCGGTAGCTCTCCAGGGTCATCAGGTCGAGGATGATCGAGTGGTGGACCACCCGGTCGATGGCGGCCATCATGGTCATCGGGTCCTTCTTGCCATCGACGCCGTGCGCGGCCAGTCTGCGGCGAGCGGCGAGTGGCTCATGAGTTCTAGGAGCGGGCATCGTGAGCAAGTACCTCGTCTTCCAGGAGTATGCGCTGAAGGACCGGCGGCAGCGCCTCCAATGACCTAAGGGTTCGTCAAAGAATAACCTATTCGTTTACTCCGCTTGAATCCGCAGCAGAATGCGGTTTTCGAGACTTAAGACGGCTAGGTTATCTGTAGACAGACCCTAAGCTTCGCCCGCACGGCCGCCGACTACGTGCCGATCGTGAGCGAGTATGACCAGCGCGTGCTCCACGGCGGCCAACTCCTCGTGAAGCGCCGCACGGCCTACTCCGAACGGGTCGTCGAGGAGGTGCGGCGCCGGCTGCACGGCACGGCACGGCGCACCGTCCGCTACTAGAGGGTGTTAAGAACTTCTTAGTAACGCTTGTCAGCGTGAAGCGCGTCGACAGGCCGGGTAGCACCGTGTGGGATGCGGCGGCGACGGTTGTGGCGTCCCGGCAGCTGCCATCCGGCAGAATGGGGCCGCTGGGGGCGATCGGCGGAGGCACTATCGCCCCTCCACCGGCCCATGCTCGTCGCACACCACACTTTTGGCAGCTACGAGTACCTAACACCCTCTAGAGAAGGAAGCAGCGATGCCCGAGATCGACTTCTCCATCGACCAGCGCACGGGGCAGCTCGAGCTCCACGTGAAGGGGATCGCCGGCCCCGCCTGCGAGGACGTGGCGAAGCTCGCCAAGGAGTTGCACGGGGTACCGGCGCGCGAGCGCAACACCGCCGAGTACTACGCCCGCGCGCAGGTCCGGCCACAGGTGTAGCCCAAGCGGGGAGGCTGACGGCGGTGGCGCGCGAGGTGGCGCGACATGCTGGAGCGACTGGCCGGACCGCCGCAGGCGCTTGCCTGCGCCGCCCCGCCCGCGGCCCTCGCCCTCTCCCCGGCCTCCCCCGAGGAGCTAGCCACCCAGCCGTGCGTGCGGCTCGCGGGCTACTGGCACGACAGCCTCATCGAAGGGCCGGGGCGGCGCAGCGGTGCCAAACGGCAGGGCTGCCCGCTGCGCTGCCGCAGCTGCATCGCCCCCGATAGCTGGGAGACGTCGGCGCGCTGGTGCGCCTGGCGACAGGTTAGCCGCCCCAGGTCAACTGGGTCAGCTGGATAAGGTTGCCGCAGGTGTCGTCCAGCATGGCGATGATGGAGCCTGTCGTCTTAGCGGGCGGCATGGTGAAGGTCACGCCTTTCGCGGCGATGCGGTCGTAGTCGCGCTGGACGTCGTCTGTGTAGAACATGGCCGCGCTGGTGCCCTGATCTTTCAGCGACTGCTGGAGGGCTTTGGCGGCGGGGTTGGTATTGGGCTCCAGATACAGCTCGGTGCCATCCGGGTCCTCGGGTGAAGCGACGGTCAGCCATTTGAAGTCGCCTGCCTGGAACTCCACCTTCTTCTGGAAGCCCAGCTTCTCGGTATAGAAGGCGAGCGCCTTGTCCTGGTCGTCGACATAGATGCTGGTCAGCTTGATTTTCATGAGTCTCTCCTGTTTAGGGTTCGTCAAAGAATAACCTATTCGTTTACTCCGCTTGAATCCGCAGCAGAATGCGGTTTTCGAGACTTAAGACGGCTAGGTTATCTGTAGACAGACCCTTAGTGTGTCACACGAGCCCAGCCCGGCTCGTCAACCCTATGACGGAACGCGACAGGAGAATGTGACCGATGGAGCGCGAATGGCTGGCCGAGCAGTTCGAAGACAACCGGCCGCGGCTGCGGAGCGTGGCTTACCGGATGCTCGGATCGATCAGCGAGGCCGAGGACGCCGTGCAGGAGGCGTGGCTGCGACTCAACCGCGCGGAAGCGGCGGACATCGAGAACCTGGGCAGCTGGCTGACGACCGTCGTGGCCCGGATGTGCCTGGACATGCTGCGCGCCCGCCGCTCACGGCGCGAGGAGCCGCTGCCACCCGAGCCGCAGCTCGCCGACGCAGTCGACCCCGAACGTGAGACGCTGCTGGTGGTGCTGGACCGTCTGGCACCGGCCGAGCGTGTGGCCTTCGTGCTACACGATCTGTTCGCCATCCCTTTCGGAGAAGTCGCCTCCATCCTGGGCCGCTCGCCGGTGGCCGCGCGCCAGCTCGCCAGCCGCGCCCGGCGGCGAGTTCAGGGCGCGTCGGAGCCGGCCGAGACGCCCGCCACACCCGGCCAGCGGCAGCTGGTGGACGCCTTCTTGGCGGCCGCCTGCGGCGGAGATTTCCAGGCGCTGCTCGGCATCCTCGACCCGGAGGTGGTGCTGCGTGCGGACACGGCCGCCGTGGCTATGGGTGTGGCTCCGGAGCTGCGCGGCGCGGAAGCCGTGGCCGGCCGGTTCTCCGGCGGGGCGCACGCCGCCCGGACGGCGCTCATCGACGGCGCGCCCGGCCTGGTATGGGCTCCCGGCGGCGTGCGGCGGGTGGTCTTCAGCTTTACCTTCAGCGACGGCAGGATCGCCGCCATCAACCAGATCGCCGACCCTGAGGAGATTGCCAGCCTCAGCGTGCAGCTCAACATGATGAGCCACGGCCCTCGGCTCGTTGATCGAGGGTGTGTGGAAGAAGCTCAGCGCCGCGCTCCGTGACGGCGACGGCGACCGCCAGCCGTGCGACCCGCTGACCAAACGTGTAGGGCTCGGGCAAGTACGCATCGCCGGCTGGCGCTGCTTCCGCTGCCAGCACTGGCCGGTCGGCGCCTACTCTGTCTATGTGATCGAGCGCGACGAGCGTCGCCGACCGCCTCCCACCAGCCGCCGGCCAGGGTGTCACCACGCTGCCGACCGCCAACGTTGGCCGACACCTACGCCAACCTGGGCGCTCCGGAACCCTTTTCGCCGGCGGCTGTCTAACGTCAACCAGATCGGCTCTGGCACACATCCCGTGCAGCGGCGGCAGGCATGAATTGGCCGCAAGACCGGGCGAATGTGCAGCGCAGCAGGCACACCACGGGTAGCCGTCAGCGTGACGCCAATTGCGGCGCAATCCTCTTCATACACCGATCAAACCGCCAGCCTTCCGTGCACGGGGTGTGTGCCAGAGCCACTAGATTTGCCGACCGGCGACAACGATACCTGCCGGTCGGCGACGGAGGACACGGTTCGCGACTGCCCCCCACCAACATAGGTGCAAATATATCTCCGACAGTATACGGCGAGGGCTGTTCGCGATCTCACGTTTGGGCTCGCCGGAACGTTTACCTGGTGAAATGCCGAGACCGTTCGAGGAATGGATGGCCCAGCAGAGGCGGGGAGTGCGGTGAGTGTGACATTGCCATCGTTCGAGGAGATCGTGGCCGAGCACGGGCCGCGCGTGCTCCGGGTGTGCCTGGCCGTGCTCGGCCCGGTGGAGGCGAACGATGCCTGGTCGGAGACGTTCCTGGCCGCGCTGCGCGCCTACCCAAACTTGCGACCCGATAGCAACATCGAGGCGTGGCTCGTCACGATCGCGCACCGTAAGGCGGACGATTCGCACCACGGCAAGGGGACGCGATGACCTCAGGGGAGCGGGTGGCGGCGCAGCGGCGCTCCGTGCGGATGGGAGGCTCCACCGAAGACACGATCGTCGATTGAGCGACCCCACCGCAGGCACGATCGTCGATTGAGCGACCCCACCGCAGGCACGATCGTCGATTGGGCGACCCCACCGCAGGCACGATCGTCAATTGGGCGACCCCACCGCAGGCACGATCGTCAATTGGGCGACCCCACCGCAGGCACGATCGTCAATTGGGCGACCCCACCGCAGGCACGATCGATCGCAGGAGGTTCGATTTCATGGCGCATACGCGGCAACCGCACACCGGCTGGCTGCTGGTGGCCTTGCTCGGCGGGGTATTCATGGGGAATGTGGACGTCGCTGATCGTCAACGTCGCGATCCCGCCCATCCACGCCAATCTGCACGCCTCGGGCGGTGTGCTGGAACTCATCGTCTCCGGCTATACCCTGGCGTATGCGATGCTGATGATCACCAGCGCCCGGCTGGGGGACATGCGCGGATACCGTCGCGTATTCCTCCTCGGGCTCGGCCTATTCACCCTCACTTCCCTGGCCTGCGGACTCGCGCCGAACGCGCTCATCCTGGTGGTCGCCCGTGTATCATCCAGGGCGTCGGTGCCGCGCTCATGATCTCCCAGGTGCTCACCGGTATCCAGCTCAACTTCGAGGGTGCCGCGCGCGGGCGCGCGCTTGGCCTGTACACGGTTGTCCTGTCCGGTAGCGCCGTGATCGGTCAGATCCTGGGCGGGGTGCTGATTTCAGCGAATATTTTCGGCACCACCTGGCGCCCGATCTTCTTAATCAACGTACCCATCGGCGCGCTCCTGCTGGTCATGGCCGGGCGCTTCCTACCCACCGATCAGCAAAAGCGACCGCAGCAACTCGATCTGGGTGGTGTGGCCGCGCTGTCAACCGCCCTCTTACTTCTCGTGGTGCCGCTCATTCTCGGGCGGGATGCGGGCTGGGCGGCATGGGTCTGGATCTGCCTGGCGGCGAGCATCCCCGCGTTCGCGGTGTTCATCGCGGTGGAACGCCGCCTCACCGCGCGCGGCGGTTATCCGTTACTCAACCTGTCCATCCTGGCCCGACCGGCCATCGCCTGGGGGCTCGGCTCCCTGGGTACGGCGATGAGTGCCTACTTCGGGATCCTGTTCGTGCTCGCGCTCTATCTCCAGCAAGGGCTCGGCAGGAGCCCGCTGTACTCCGGACTGGCGCTGGTGCCGTGGGTCGCGGCCTTCGGGGTCGCCGACCCGGTGCTCGGGCGGCTCTCCGAGCGCAGCAGGAGTGTGGCAGCCCCCATCGGCTCGCTGATCCTCGCCGTCGGCTTCGCCGGTATCGGCATCAGCCTGTTCGCTGCCACGATCAACGGCGCGCTGCTCATGACCTTGCTCGGCGTCGGCGGGCTGGGCCTCGGCATCGGATTCAGCGGGATGGTCACGCACCTGACCGGCGCGGTGACCGACCGCTACGCCCCGGACATGAGCGGCCTGATCAATACCATCTCGCGAATCGGCGGCGTGAGCGGCGTCGCGATCTTCGGCACCGCCTACCTCGGCCTCGTCCCTGACCCGGGCCGATCAGCCGCGATCCACGGCTTCGCGATCGTCGCGATCGCCCTCGCCATCACCGCCCTGATCGCTGCGATCACCGCGTACCTGGCGATCCGGCGACAGGCGGATCCCGCCCAGGCCGCCGCCCACGTCGACAGCGCCGCCGCAGAGGCCGAGGACTGAGGTCGAGCCTACCGAACGCCCCCGGAATGTTCGTGCGCGCGAAACGACCCGATCGCGCGCGTTGCCCCCACCCATCAGATACCGTACACTTCCTCTAGTATGTCCTTTTCGCGCCCGCCCGCTGCCCCCGATCTGGAACGCAGCGCCGCGCGCCACGATCGCCGAGGAGCCATGCCAGCGCCCGCCGCCGTCAGCCTCTACGACCTCACCCTGACCGAACTCGAAGCGACCCTCGCGGCGTGGGGACAGCCGCGCTATCGCGCGCAGCAGATCTTCGGCTGGGCCTACGAACAGCTCGTCGAGGGCTACGAGGAGATGACGAATCTCCCGACGGCGCTCCGCGCGCGACTGACCGAGGAATTACCGTTCGTCCCCTACCGCAACGTCCGCGAGGTGACGCTGACCGAGCCGGAGGGGGAGACGATCAAGACCCTCTTCGCCACCGCCGACGACCGCCACGTCGAGGCGGTGCTGATGTTCTACCCCGACCGCGCCACCGCCTGCGTCTCCTGCCAGGTCGGCTGCCCGATCCGCTGCACCTTCTGCGCGACCGGGCTGGGGGGACTGGAGCGCAACCTGACGGCGGGGGAGATCGTCGCCCAGGTCGTCACCCTCGCCCGCCGCGCGCGCGCCGCCGGGCGGTCGCTCACCAACGTGGTGATGATGGGGATGGGCGAGCCGTTGGCGAATTACGCGCCAACCATGAAGTTCATCGGCATCATCAACGATCCCGCCGGGCTGAACTTCGGCGCGCGGCGGATCACCCTCTCCACCGCCGGGATCGTCACCGGGATCGAGCGGTTGGTGACCGAGCCGCAGGCGATCAATCTCGCCGTCTCGCTCCACGCGCCGACCGACGAGTTGCGCTCCGCGCTGGTGCCGCTCAACAAACGCTGGTCGGTCGATGAACTCCTCGCTGCCTGCCACCGTTACGTCAACACGACGCACCGGCGCATCACCTTCGAGTACATCCTGATCCGCGACCTGAACGACTCGACCGCGCTGGCGACGATCCTGGCGGCGAAGTTGCAGGGGCTCCTCTGCCACGTCAACCTGATCCCCTGCAACCCGACCCCCGCCGGGCCGTTCCAGCCGCCGAGCAACAACGCGATCGAGCGCTTCGCGACGATCCTGCGCGAGGCCGGGATCGCCACGACGGTGCGCTGGTCGCGCGGCGTCTCGATCGCCGCCGCCTGCGGGCAGTTGCGCGCCGAGGAGGAAGGGTTGGCCCCGCGCCCGATCCAGGTCGTGCGGCGCGCGTCCCTCGCCACCGCGCCGACCGGCGCATGACGAGACTCGCCTACTTCGACGCCCCCAGCGGCATCAGCGGCGACATGACCCTCGGCGCGCTGATCGACGCCGGATTGCCGCTCGCCGATCTGATCGAGGGGTTGCGCGCGGCGTTGCCTGCGCTGGACGGCTACGCGATCGTGGCCGAGCGGGTGAGCCAGCACGGCATTGGCGGCACGCGCGTCAGCGTCGTCCTCGATCCCGCGCGCCCGCAGCCGCAGCGCCCCTGGCGCGCGATCCGCGCGCTGCTGGAAGCATGCACCCTCCCCGCCCCTGCCCGCGAGAACGCCCTGACGATCTTCGCGGCGCTGGCGCGCGCCGAGGCGCAGATCCACAGCACGAGCGTGGAAGACGTTCATTTCCACGAGGTCGGCGCGGTCGATTCGATCGTGGACATCGCCGGGGCGGCGCTGGGGTTGCACTTATTGGGGGTCGAGGAGATCTACTGCTCGCCGCTCAGCGACGGGCGCGGCTTCACCCGCTCGCAGCACGGCATCATCCCGATCCCCGCGCCCGCCACCCTGGCGCTCTTGGCGGCGGCAGGCGCACCCCTGCGCGAGGCTCCGACCGAGCGCGAGCTGGTCACGCCGACCGGCGCGGCGATCGTCGCGGCACTGGCGGAGTTCCGCCGCCCGCCGCTGCATCTGCTGGCGGTCGGCTACGGCTTCGGGCGGCGCGAACTCCCCTGGCCCAACGCGCTCCGCCTCTGGCTCGGCGAGGCCGACACGACGAGCGACATGCCCGCGCCCGCCGCCACACCGGCACCGTCACCCGCCGACGCGGAGCGCGACGAGGCGACGCTGATCGAGACGAACATCGACGACATGAACCCACAATTCTACGCGCCGCTGCTCGAACATCTCCTCGCGGCGGGCGCGCTCGACGCCTGGCTGACGCCGATCATCATGAAGAAGGGTCGCCCCGCGATCACCGTCGCGGCCCTCGCGGCCCCGGAGCACGCCGAAGCGCTCGCCGCGCTGATCATCGAGCAGACGACGACCCTCGGTGTGCGCCTCACCACGACCGCGCGCCGCAAGGCCGCGCGCGAGTTCGCCACCGTCACGGTCCCCTGGGGCGCGGTGCGGGTGAAGCTGAAGCGCTGGCGCGGTGTGGTCGTCGCCGCCGTCCCCGAATACGACGATTGCGCCGCCCTCGCCGTCGCCACCGGCCTGCCGATCGCCACGATCCACGCCGCCGCGACGCGGCACGCGGCGGGGCTGATCGAAGAGGAGTCCGGGGGCGCATGAACGTCTACGTCGATGCCGACGCCTGCCCGGTCAAGGAGTTGATCTACCGCGCCGCCGCCCGCCTGAGATTGGCGCTGACGGTCGTCGCGAATGGGCCGTTGTCGGTGCCGCCCGGCGTCACCCTGATCCGGGTCGGCAACGCGCCGGACGCGGCGGACGACTGGATCGCCGAGCGGGTAGCGCCGGGCGATCTCGTGATCACCGCCGACATCCCCCTCGCCGCGCGCACGCTGACCGCCGGGGGGCGCTGCCTCGGCTTTCGCGGCGGCGAGTTCACCACCGACCGCATCGGCGACGCGCTCGCCATGCGCGATCTCAACCGCTATCTGCGCGACCTCGGCGGCGCGGATAGTCTTGGCGGACCCTCGGCCTTCACCCCGCGCGACCGCGCCCGCTTCGCCTCTCGCCTCGACGCCACGCTGACGCAGATGGCGCGGGCGTAGCCGACCGCCCATGCCGCCACCCTCCGTCTTGCCTGCCCACACTACAACGAATACAGCCGCCGCGATGTGTTGACGTGGGTTGTCGAGGGGGTACCCCCCCCCGGCCAAAGGCGGCTGACACCGCCACGAAGAGATTCCGGGATTGCAATACCCATGAAGGGCACACTGTCCCGGCTAAGGGCGGCGGAGCCGCCACAAAGTCCCCGTTGGGGACTGGAACACCATCATCGCACTGTCCTTCACCAAGGTGGTGATCAGAAGCATCGGCAACGGCACTTCCCCCGCTCCTCGGATGGGCGGGTGCCCGCCATGCCCTTCCCGCTCCCGCAACACGCCCCCTCTCCTTAAATAGGGAGAGGGGTGGCGAGCAGTGGCGAGCCGGGGTGAGGGCCGCACCGGCGCGGGATGCCGCTACATACGTGGGAGGTGCCGTTGGCTTGAAACCCTCGGCTGGATGGCCTCCGGCCACGAAGTCCGCCTACGCGGACTGGAAACTCGCTCGGGCATTGATGCTCACAATCTCCATCATGCCTATGCTTCGTTATAGCCCTGCACGCTTTTCAAGCCACGACGGCAGGCCAGGGTGCGCCCGTTCGGCGGCGCTCGTCGCAGCGATAAAGCAAACCGCCGCATCGTGGCACTCTCTGGTTAAGCGATCGCGCGGCTATTGAACAGGCGAGGTGGCCTATGAACGACAAGGTACACGGCGGGACATGGGACGGCGATATCGCCCGCTTCACCGCACTGGTCGTGCGCCATCAGGAGATGGCGTTCGGGTACGCGCTCGCCATCCTGCGGGACAGTCACCTCGCGCAGGATGCGACACAAGAGGCGTTCATCGCGGCCTACTTCGGGCTGGCGACCCTCGCCGCGCCGGAGAAATTCCCGCAGTGGTTACGCGGCATCGTCCGGCACCAGTGCTGGCGGATACTGCGCCGCCAGCGGATGACCACGGTCGCGCTCGACGAGGCGCGGGCGGTGCCGAGCGGCGGGCGGAGCGTGGAGGAGGAGACGGAGAGGCGCGAGGGGCTGCGGACGATCCTCGCCGCGCTCGACACCCTGCCCGAGGCGCTGCGTCTCCCGACGATCCTCTTCTACGTCGGCGAGCACTCGCAGCGCGAGATCGCGGCCTTCCTCGATCTGCCGGTGACGAAGGTCAACAACCGCATCCGCGCGGCGCGACAACTCTTGAAAGAACGGAGGCTGATCATGCCCCAGGACGACACGACGCGCCATCCCCTCCCCGCAGCGTTCGCCGACACGATCGGCCAGATCGTCCACAGGCGCGGCGCACTGATCGAGGCGCGCTTCCCGGTGGGCGTCCCCCCGGTGCTGAACGCGATCGCGCTCGGAGCAAATACCGCCGACGCCCCAACCGTCAGCGTCATCCAGCATCTACCGGGCGGCATCGTGCGCGGCATCCTCGATCGCGACGCGCCCCTCGCCACCGATTCCGCGCTCACCGATACCGGGCAGCCGAGCACGCGCCAGACGACCCCACGGACGCTCGCGACGATCCTCGCCGCGCTCGATACACGCACCGCCACCGATGACCTGTTGGAAACCGGGATCAAGGCGATCGATCTCTTCTGCCCGCTGCCGCGCCAGGGGACGATCGCGGTGCTCGGGGATATGGGCGTCGGCAAGGCGGTCCTGCTCGTTGAGCTGGTGCAGAACCTGACCGGCAGCACGCACCGGCTCACGATGGTTACCTGTGTGCAGCCGGGCGCCGAGGTGCCCTTCTTCCAGCCGCACGTCCAGGCGTCCACCGACACGGTGCAGCAACTCGTCGTGGCGATCGATCAGGAGGCATTGCTCGCAGCACCCGAACTCGACAGCGCCTTCGCCGCCCACATCTCCCTGACGCGCGCGCTGGCAACCTTGCAGCTCTATCCGGCGGTCGATCCGGCGCGCTCCGATTCACATCTGCTCACCACCGCCATCGTCGGCGAGGAGCACTATCGCGTCGCGCTGGCGGCGCGCGAACTCCTGGCGCGCTATCCCGAGTCCACCGAGGCGGCGGATACGCGCGCTGGCGGCGCGGAGGGTCGTGTCCGCCGCCTGCGTCGCTTCCTCTCGCAGCCCTTCTTCCTCGCAGAGCCCTTCACCCATGTTCCCGGCGAGCGGGTGCCGCGCGTGGAGATGGTGCGCGGCTGCGCGGCGATCCTCGCGGGCGAGTACGACGCGCTCCCGGAGGCGGCGTTCTTCCGCATCGGGCGGATTGAGCAGGCAAGTGAGCGGGCGCGCGCGCTCGCCGCCGACGAATAGCGGCGTTTGGAACACCCTTTGGCGGGCGCGGGTCTGGAATACCCGCGCCCGACGGAGATTAGTCGGCGGCACCGTATGGGCGCGTGATCACTTCCAGGCCATGCCCCGCAGGATCGCGGAAGTAGACGCCCCGCCCGCCGTGGTTGGTATTGATCTGGTTCGGCATGGCCCCTTGCGGATCGCCCGCATGGTCGATTCCTGCTGCGACGATCCGTCCATAGATTGCATCAAAAGTGCTGTCATCGACGAGGAAGGCATAGTGCTGCCTCTGAATCGCGGCGACGCCCGGCTCGGCGAATTGGACGAACACCCCATCGGCGAGCGTCACGATCGCGAACGGCCCCCAGAACGTCGGCGCGGGGAGGTCGAAGGGTTTCGTGAAGAACGACGCGGATTCCTGCTTGTCGCGCACGGCGATGATGGTGTGATTGAACACGACGGTCATGGCCGACCCCTCGTGGTGCCGCGCCTCCATGCCCGCTGCAATACGCCCCAGGCACGCGACGCTTGGGCGCATGGTACGCAACGCGCCGTGCGATCGGCAAGCGGCAACGCGACAAATCCAACCAATAGATCGGGTGAGAACGCCGAGAGCGGACGCGCGGCCATGTGCCGCGCGTCCGTTCTCGTCATCACGATGTGGCCTGCTGTCCCGCGTTATCGGGCCTTCAACCAGGTCAGATTCGGCTTGATCGTGCCGTTGACCGGCGTGTTCGGCATCTGCCCGCGCAGCGTCAGCGCCGCCTCCTCGCCGACGCGCCGGAACATGATGCGGAACGTCTCGTCCGCGTAGCTCGCGGTGTGCGGCGTCACCGTCACGTTCTCCATCCGTAGCAGCGGGCTATCGTTCGACAGCGGCTCGTGCTCGAAGACATCGAGCCCGGCCCCGGCGATCTGCCCGTTCTGGAGCGCCGCGATCAGCGCCGTCTCGTCCACGACCGGCCCGCGCGAGGTGTTGATCAGGTAGGCGCTCGGCTTCATCAGCGCCAACTTCTCAGCGTTGATCAGCCCCTTGGTCGCCGCCATCAGCGGGACGTGGATCGAGACGTAGTCGCTACGCCGCAGGAGTTCTTCGAGCGACACCAGCTCCACGTTCAGCGAGGCCGCCAGTTCCTGCGACACGAACGGGTCGTAGGCCAGCACCTTCATGTCCAGCGCGGCGACGCGGCGATGGAAGGTCCGCGCGATCTGCCCGAAGCCGACCAGCCCGACCGTCTCGCCGTGGATCGGCCCCATCGGCGAGAGGAACGGTGCCCGCCCGCCCTGCCAGCCACCGGTCCGCATCCAGCGATCCAGGCGGCTGATCTTCTTGGCGCAGTCGAGCAGCAACGCCAGCGCGTGGTTCGCGACCTCCGGCATGCAGAAGTCCGGGATGTTGACGACGAGGATGTTGTGCCGCGAGGCCGCATCGACATCGATCGTGTCGTAGCCGACCCCGTAGCGCACCAGCACGCGGCAGCGCTCCAGCTTACTCAGCACCTCTTCGGTGAAGAGTTGCCCCGGCACGAGGCAGGCATCGGCATCGTGGCAAGCGTCGATCAGCTTCTCCGGCGTGTTGAGCGATCCGTAGCTGATGAGATCACCGGCGAACTCCGCCAGACCCTCGCGCTCGTCCGCCAACGCGGCCCCCACCGGCGCACCGGTCTGGACGATCTTGAACTGCGACATCCTTGTCCCCTTCCCCTCTTGTGAACACCGTCGGTCCATCGCGCGACGCTGCCGTCCATACGGCGCGCTCGATCGCTCACTCATTCCGCCCGCCGCATCGGCGGACGCTCGATCACCAGCAATGGTGCGATCACGACAGCATCGATCAGAGTCGCTATTCATCTGCACGTGTCGCAGCCTACCGCGAACGATCCGGTGTGTCAACGCACCCGCGCTCCGACAGACGGTCATATCGCGAGACGGCGGCCCGCAACGGCCATACATGAGCCCTGCACGCCCGGCCCATACGGTACAATGCCTGCGATGCATATTCCGCACAGTGACGTGCGGGCGCGATCGCGAGGGGAGCGAGGGGAGCGATGGCGGCGAGGACGAGTCGGTCGAGTGACGTGCTGCGGAATCGTCCGCTGCTGACCCTGATGCTCGGCCACTACACGGTCGATATGTACGCCGGGATACTGCCGGTCCTCTACCCGATCCTCACCGGGCGCTTCCAACTCGATCTCGCCACCGTCGGGCTCGTGACGCTGGCCTACAACGGCACCGCCTCGCTGGCGCAGCCCTTCTTCGGGTACATCGCCGACAAGTTCGGCACGCGCTACATCGGCTTCGCCCTCTGCTGGACCGCGCTCACCTTCGCCCTGATCGGCTTCGCCCCGACCTTCCCGATCCTCCTCCTGTTAGCGGCGGCGGCGGGGATCGGCTCGGGGGCGTACCACCCGCTCGGCTCGCTGAACGCGGCGGCGGTGATCCCGGAGCGCAGCCGCAATTCCGCGATGGGTGCCTACGTCAGCGGCGGCACCTTCGGCGTCGCCTCCGGCCCGCTGATCGGCGCCTTCCTCTTCCACTTCTTCGACGTGCGCGGCACCGCGATCCTGATCCTCCCGGTCCTGACGATCGCCCTCTGGATGATCCTGGAGATGCGGAAGGTGGCGCTGCGAATGCCGACCAGGCCGCGCACCGCCGTCAGCGCCCCCGCCGCGCCGATCCCGGTCGGGCCGCTGATCGCGATCGTCGGCGTGATGATGGCGCGCTCCTGGACGATGATCAGCGTCCAGGCGTTCATCCCGATCTGGTACAAGGAACTCGGCTACGGCGCGGCCTTCTACAGCCTCCTCGCGACGACGGTGGTGCTGGCGAGCGCCTTCGGCAACATCGGCACGGGGGGGCTCGCCGACCGCTTCGGGCGGCGCGCGGTGACGATCGGCTCGCTGATCCTGACGATCCCGATCATCCTCCTCTTCGCGCAGTTCACCGGCCCGATCGGCTTCGTCATCGGCGCGCTGCTCGGCTTCACCGCCGCCTCGACCGGCCCGCTGATGCTGGTGATGGGCCAGCAGTTGATGGCCGGGCGCGCAGGGCTCGCCTCCGGCCTGATCCTCGGCCTCGGCTTCATCACCGGGGCGCTCGGCGTGCCGATCACCGGGGCGCTCGCCGACGCCTACGGCATCCCCTGGGCGTTGCGCCTCCAGGTCATCCTGGTCGTCCTCACGTTCGGCATCGCCTACTTCCTCCCCAGCGAGAAGCGGATGATCGCCCTGACCCGCCGTCCGCAGGAGCAGCACACGCCGCCCGCCACCGCCCCGGCGCTGCGCGAGGCGACCGGCAAGGCGGGCGACTGACCCACAGTCCATACGCAGGCAAAACAGGGGCGGGACGCCGGTCCGATCACCGGCGTCCCGCCCCTGAGTCCAATGCTCTTGCGTATGCTCAGCGCGGCTCGGTGTTCACCAGCACGCCGCCATCCTCGACCTTGACCTCGTAGCTCGCCACGGGGGCGACCGCCGGGAGGGTGCGGGCCGCGCCGGTGACAAGATCGAACTCCGCGCCGTGCAGCGGGCACTCGACGCAGGTGCCGAAGACGTCCCCATCGGCGAGCGACGCCTCCTCGTGCGAGCAGATATCACCGATGGCATAGAAGGTGCCGTCCACGTTGAAGATCGCCACCGGCTCGTCAGCGAACTCGACGCGCAAGATTTTACCGGGCTTAATGTCGCTAACACCGGCGACGCGCACGAATGGCATGGAGCCTCCGGTGTAGTATCAGTGTTCAGTAGTCAGTAATCAGAAGTGCCGCTGCGTGGCTTTGTGCCTGCTATCAGCACGCGGGCGCGGCTAGAAGATCAGCATCTCGCGGGCGCGGGTCAGGGCGTCCGCGAGATAGTCGAGCTCCTCGATCGTGTTGTAGAGGGCGACCGAGGCGCGCGCGGAGGCGTTCACGCCGAGGCGCTCGTGCAATGGCTGGCAGCAGTGATGCCCGGCGCGGACGCAGATCCCCTCGCCATCGAGGAGCGCGGCCAGATCGTGCGCGTCGATCTCGGCGAAGGTGAAGGCGAAGACCCCGGCGCGTTCGGCCACATCGCGCGGGCCGTGCAGCGTCAGCCCGTCGATCCGGCCCAGGCGGTCGAGCGCGTGGGCGGTCAGCGTCGCCTCGTGGTCGCGGATCGCGTCCATGCCGATCGCGCTCAGATATTCGACCGCCGCGCCGAGGCCGATCGCCTCCGCGATCGGTGGCGTCCCGGCCTCGAAGCGGGCGGGCACATCGGCATACTCCGTCCGTTCGAGGGTCACGCTGCGGATCATCGAGCCGCCGCCGAGGAAGGGTGGCAGCGCTTCGAGGAGCGCACGCCGCCCCCAGAGGACGCCGATCCCCAGCGGCCCGAGCATCTTATGCCCGGAGAAGGCCAGGAAGTCGCAGTCAAGCTCGCGCACATCGACCGGCAGGTGCGGCACGCTCTGCGCGCCATCGAGCAGCGCGAGCGCGCCCGCCGCGTGCGCCCGCCGGGCGATCTCCCGCACCGGAAGGATCGTCCCCAGCGTATTCGAGACATGTGCCACCGCCACCAGTCGCACCCGCCCGGCGTGACGCGCCAGGAGCGCATCGTAGGCGTCGAGGTCGAGGCGGCCATCGTCGGTCAGCGGGATCGCGGCGAGGGTCGCGCCCCGCTCCTCGGCCAGCAGTTGCCAGGGGACGAGATTGGAGTGGTGCTCCAACTCCGACACGATGACCACGTCGCCCGCGCCGACGTGCGCCCGCCCCCACGCCGCCGCGACGAGGTTGATCCCCTCGGTCGTGCCGTGCGTGAAGATGAGCTCGCGGTCGTCGGTCGCGCCGATGAAGCGCGCGACGAGGTGCCGCGCTCGCTCGTAGGCATTGGTAGCGCGCTCGCTGATGCCGTAGATGCCCCGGTGGACGTTGGCGTTATAGGTCCGATAGAAGCCATCGAGGGCGCGCAGCACCGCCTCTGGCTTCTGCGAGGTCGCGGCGTTGTCGAGGTAATTCAGCGGATGCCCGTTCGCGCGCTCCGCCAGGATCGGGAAGTCGGCGCGCAGGGCACGGAAGTCGGTCATGGCACCCCTGTGGGGTGAGTGGGCGTAGTGGGCCAGTGAGCCTGGTGGGCCAGTAGAGAAGAACGGGAGACAGCCAATGTGTCGGTGTACTACAGTCCTCTCTACTGGCCCACTCGCACCACTCCGCCCACTCCGCCCACTCGCTAAATCGCGTAGTCGGCCTTGTCGCGCGGCGGGAGGCCCATCTTGGCCTGGATCGCGTCGGAGAGGCGGTCGCGCACCTCTTCGAGCGGGATGCGCTGGACGATCTCATCGAGGAAGCCCTCGACGATCATCCGCTCCGCCTCCTCGCGCCCGAGCCCGCGGCTACGGAGATAGAAGAGGTATTCCGGCTCCACCTGCCCCATCGTCGCGCCGTGCGTGCAGCGGACATCGTTCGCGCCGATCTCCAGCTTCGGCATCGAATCGACGCGCGCCTTGTCGGAGAGGAGGAGGTTGCGGTTCGCCTGATAGGCGTTCGTCTTCTGCGCGCCCGGCTCCACCTTGATCATCCCCGAGAAGACCTGCCGCGCACGGTCGCGCAGCACGCCTTTGAAGAGGAGGTCGCTGGTGGTGTTCGGCATCACATGATCCTGCATCGTGTGCTGATCGAAGTGCTGCGTACCATCGCCGAAGTAGATGCCGAGCATCTCGCTCGTCGCGCCCTGCCCGCGCAGCGAACTCTCGACGTTCGTCTTGGTCAGCTTCGAGCCGAGGAGGATCGTCAGCGAGTTGGTGGTGCTATCGCGGTCGGCGATCAGGCGTTGCGTGTTGAAGTGCCAGACGTGGCGACCCCAATCCTGCACGCTGAAATAACGCGACTGCGCGTTCACGCCGGTGTGCAACTCCACCGCGCCATTCGAGAAGCCCTGCCCGGTCTCGGCGGTCGGGGAGATGAACTCGTCGATCAGGACGGCGTGGGCATTGTCCTCCAAGACCATCAGCGTGTGCGCGAAGACGGCGGGCGCATCGGCGTCCGCATAGACCCGCGTCTGGAACGGTGCCTCGACCTCAACGTCGCGCGGGACGTACAGGAAGGTGCCGCCACTCCAGAAGGCTCCGTGCAGGGCGCTGAACTTATCGTGGGTCGGCTTGACCGCCTCGCTCATGAAGAAGGTGCGGACGAGGTCGGGGTGCTGGCGGATCGCCTCATCGAGGCCGAGGAAGATCACGCCCTTGCTCGCGGCCTCCGCGCCGATCATGTGGAAGACGGTGCCGGAATTGTGCTGCACCAGCAGCCCCGCCCGGCCCTCCTCGCTCAGCCCGGCGCGCACCTCGCCCGGCAACGCGGCCAGCGTCTCCTGCGGCGGCGAACCGGCACCGAAAGGGCGGACCTGATCGAGCTTCAGTTGGCGGATGCTCGTCCTTCTCCACTCCTCGTCGCGCGCGGTCGGCATCGGGGTCGCCTCGTAGACCTCCCAGGAGCGCAGCCGCGCTTCCAGTACCCACTCCGGTTCGCCCTTCGCCCCCGATAGTGCCACCACACCGTCGCGCGTGAAGCCACGCATCTGCGACTCGGTCGGGCGGGTCAATGTCGTGCTCATACCTCTTCTCCAATGACGAATGACGGGTGACGAATGACGAATAGTTGTAGGTCATGGTGAAGGGCGGGGCTCCGAGGAGCGCCCGCCCCTGAACGGCGACCCGACGACCGACGAATCGGGAGACTTTCGCACCCCTATTCGTCATCGGTCATTCGTCATTCGCCACTTACCCGACGCTCCCGGCCATCTCCAACTGGATCAGGCGGTTCAGTTCGACCGCGTATTCGAGCGGCAGTTCCTTGGCGATCGGCTCGATGAAGCCGCTGACGATCATGCTCATCGCCTCGTCCGCGCTGAGGCCGCGGCTTTGGAGGTAGAACAACTGCTCCTCACCGACCTTCGAGACGGATGCCTCGTGGCCGATAGTCACGTTGTCTTCCTCGATTTCCATGTACGGATAGGTATCCGTGCGTGACTCCTCGTCCAGCAGGAGCGCGTCGCAGACGACGCTCGACTTCACGTTGGTCGCGCCCGGATGGACCTTGACCAGCCCGCGATACGACGAGCGGCCCGACCCCTTCGAGATCGACTTCGAGGTGACGGTTGAGGAGGTGTTCGGCGCGACGTGGACCATCTTCGCCCCGGCGTCCTGGTGCTGCCCGTCCGCCGCATAGGCGATCGAGAGCACCTCACCGCGCGCGCCCGGCTCCATCAGCCACACGGCGGGATACTTCATCGTCAGGCGCGAGCCGAGATTGCCATCGACCCACTCCATCGTCGCGTCCTTGTAGGCGGCGGCGCGCTTGGTGACGAGGTTGAAGACGTTCTTCGACCAGTTCTGGATCGTCGTGTAGCGGCAGCGCGCGCCTTCCTGCACCACGATCTCGACCACGGCGGAGTGCAACGACTCCGAGCCATAGGTTGGGGCGGTGCAGCCCTCGACGTAATGCACGTAGGAACCGGGGGCGCAGATGATCAGCGTCCGCTCGAACTGGCCCATGTTCTCCGCGTTGATGCGGAAGTACGCCTGGAGCGGCACGTCCACATGGACCCCTTCCGGGATGTAGACGAACGAGCCACCCGACCAGACCGCCGAGTTGAGGGCGGCGAACTTGTTGTCGTTCGGCGGGATGATCGTGCCGAAATACTGCTTCATCAGGTCGGGGTACTCGCGCAACGCCGTGTCGGTGTCGCAGAAGATGACGCCCTTCGCCTGCAAGTCCTCGCGCAGCGAGTGGTAGACGACCTCGCTCTCGTACTGCGCGCCGACGCCGGCCAGGTACTTCCGCTCCGCCTCGGGGATGCCGATCTTCTCGAAGGTATCCTTGATATACTCCGGGACTTCGTCCCAGGTGCGCCCCTGCTTCTCGGAGGGCTTGATGTAATAGAAGATATTGTCGAAGTCGATCTCGCCCAGCGCGCCGCCACCGCCCCAGGTCGGCATCGGGCGCTTGAGGAAGTAGTCGTACGACTTCAGGCGAAACTCGCGCATCCAGTCCGGCTCGTTCTTCATCGCCGAGATCTGCTCCACGGTCTCGCGCGTCAGGCCGCGCTGCGCCTTGAAGGCGTAGTCCTCCTTGTCGGAGAAGCTGAAGTCGTAATCCTGTGTGAGCTGGATATCGTTCTCTACGGTGCTCATGCCTACCTCCGCGTAATCTCGGTTTGTGGCGTCAGGGTGCCGCTGATGCGCGGGCAAGTTGCCCGCGCGCCAGAGCCCATCGCCGGTTAGGATCGACCGGTGAGCGTGCGGGTGACGGTGATGCCGGGCGCACCAGCCGGGCCAGCGGGAGCGGCCTCCCGCTCATCGCCGACGAACGGCTCGTCCGGGGCATAGGTCTGGCGCAGCCAGTCATAGCCCTTCACATCGAGTTCCTCGGCCAGCTCCGGGCCACCATTGGCGACGATGTGACCGTTCATCATGATGTGGACGTACTGCGGCTTGATGTAATTGAGCAGCCGCTGATAGTGGGTGATCACCAGCGCGCCGAGCTGGCCGTTGAGCTGGGAGTTGACCCCCTCAGCCACCGTCCGCAGCGCATCGATGTCCAGGCCGGAGTCGGTCTCATCCATGATCGCGAACTTCGGGTCCAGCATCGCCATCTGGAGGATCTCCATCCGCTTCTTCTCGCCGCCGGAGAAGCCCTCGTTGAGATAACGGCTCTTGAACGAGCGATCCATCCGCAACTGGCCCATCTTCTCGTCCAGGCGCTTGCGGAACTCCGCCACCGGCGCCGCCTTGTACTCGGCGTCGGGATGCGCCTGCATGAAGCGCGACTGCTGCACCTTGTTGTAGCTCTGGCGCAGGAAGTTCGCCACGTTCACGCCGGGGATCGACGTGGGATACTGGAACGCCAGGAAGAGGCCACGGTGGGCGCGCTCGTCCGGTTCGAGGTCGAGGATGTTCTCGCCACCGAGCAGGACTTCGCCCTCGGTCACCTCGTAATTCGGGTGGCCCGCCAGCACGTAGGCCAGGGTGCTCTTCCCGGAGCCGTTCAGTCCCATCAGGGCGTGGACTTCGCCCTCGCCGATCGTCAGGTTGACGCCGCGCAGGATCTCCTTATTCTCGACTTTGGCATGCAGATTCTTGATCTCGAGCGAGGACAATGTACCGTTCCTCCTTCACAACACCACCCCCGCCACACGGCAGGGCGAGTGCCTCTACGCCACGGTGACGGCGCGGGGAGCGGCGGCGAGCCGTATGATCTACCGCCACATCGACACCGCACCGGGGACTTTCGCAACTAAATTATCTCATAATGCCGGGGCAGAGGCAAGGGTGCTCGCCAACTGGCAGGAGGCGCAGCGCCCCCGGAATTCGAGTTGCGGGCGCACATCCTGGTAGCCCGCCGCGCCCGCCACCGACCGTGCGGCGGAGGAAAGCACTTCGGGGTCGCCGAGCGGGCCATCGAGGGCGAGATCGGCGATCGAGCCGCACACCTCGCAGATCAGGTGCGGGTGCGGACGCGGGTCGCGCCCGTCGTAGCGGTGGCTCTCACCGACGCTCAACTCCAACACCTCGCCGATCCCCTTCAGCATATCGATCGTCTTATAGATCGTGGCGAGGCTGGTCGTCGGGTAATCGCCGCGCACGCGGTCATATACCTGCTCGACGGTCGGATGCCCGCGATCCTCGGAAAGGACGCGCAACACCGCCATCCGCTGCGGCGTCAACCGGTAGCCGTCCTGGCGCAGGCGCCCCAGCAATGCATCGTAGCGCGTGGTGACCATTGTCGTCGTCAACCATCCTTCCCTACCATTCCCGGCTATTAGCTGAGAATAGTTCTCATGTACCTTGCGGTAAGAATAGCAAATTTCGCACCACCTCGCAAGAATATTGTGCGCCGGTCCCTCTTGACGGTATCATCGGATCGGGCTCTACCGGTAACAACGGAGGTCATCATGCGTCTCCTCATCGTTGATGACGAGGACGATTTCACCGTATCGCTCGCACGGGGTCTGCGCGAGCAGGGCTATGCTACAGATGTGGCGGCAGATGGCGAGGTAGCCTTGGAGCTAGACGAGGTAAACGATTATGATCTGGTCATCCTCGACCTCAACCTCCCCGGCCTCGACGGCATTGAGGTGTGCCGCCGTATGCGCGCCGCCCGCCCAGCCCTCCTGATCCTCATGCTGACGGCGCGCGAGCGACTCGCCGACCGCATCCTCGGCCTCGACGCTGGCGCGGATGACTACCTGGTCAAGCCCTTCCACCTTGCAGAACTGACCGCGCGGCTGCGCGCGCTACTACGCCGTGATCTGCGCGTTCGCGCGCCGTTTCTCGAATGGCGCGATTTGCGTCTCGATCAGGCCGGTCGCAT